>ERZ772948.1592-NODE-1592-length-12842-cov-8.470165_pt1 | contig 12842 bp, 12 predicted proteins | sample MGYA00511945_ERZ772948 | MGnify/ENA primary metagenome ERZ772948 (study PRJEB29015, sample SAMEA2737927) | human oral metagenome | biome: human oral; feature: human-associated habitat; material: dental | place: China | collected 2141 ... | reverse complement strand
ATCGGATGATGATTCGCCCCCAGATGGATTGGAGACGCTTGATGAACCACTTTGCACTGCGTTATATGTGCCTTTTACGTAAGTATAGCGAAGCTCCTCAATCCGATACTGCAACGTGTTTCATTATAGATGACACCGTGCTCGACAAGAGTGGCGTGAGAATGGAGGGTGTCAGTCGTGTTTTTGACCATGTAAAAGGCAGGTGCGTATTGGGCTACAAACTGCTACTTTGTGCATTCTTTGACGGCAAGACAACCATACCCTTTGATTTTTCACTGCATCAGGAAAAAGGGAAACAAGGCGACTGTGGGTTGACAAAACAGCAACATAGAAAGGCATATCATATTAAGAGGAATACCGGCAACCCTGATTATAAGCGCTTTCAAGAGTGTAAGATGTCTAAGATGGAAGTTGCCATGGATATGCTTCGCCGTGGATGGAAGATGGGGTTGCATGCGAAGTATGTGATTACCGATAGTTGGTTCACCTGCGAGCAACTTATGACATGTGTTAGAAGCATAGGTAAAGGGGCAATGCACTTTGTTGGACTTGCAAAAATGGGAAAGACAAAATACACCGTATCAGGCAGGAAGAAAAATGCGGTAGAACTCATTGCCACCTATGAACGCGAACGAGGAAAGAACTGTCGTAAGTATAAATGTCGATATATTCAACTCAACGGACACTTAGGAGATATACCTGTAAGAATCTTCCTTATCAACTATGGCAGGAACTCCCGCATGGAACGTCCTGCTATTCCACCTTTCAAATTTGCTTGTTCACTTTTACCTAAAGAAGTAATAACGTCTTTCTTTAGTACTAATTTCTGCAATTTTTTCATAAATTTAAGTTATTATGTTATTATCACCCTAATATTACGCTAGGGGCCACGTTTTGTTTTAAGTATAAATCTGATGACTCTAAAGTTGAATTTGTTCAGAATGTCAATATTAATAAGATTCACTAGTGTAGTAATGAACTGCTCTTTTTAAGTGCTAATTTCTGTAACTTCTCCAAAATCTTGTTTATTAATTAATTATTTGATTTTTTTACCGAAGGGTATCTTTTATTTTTTCCTTATAAATACAAAAAATGAAATAATGATAAAGAATAGCACACAGGATATGTTTAAGTATTCGCCTTTCGAAAAGTCTATTATCCCACTATAAAAACCATAGTTTAATCTCCACACTGTACCATAGGGTATAAGATAGATATAATCTTTATTTTGAGCAATAACCCCAAAGATCGTCATGAAACCAGCAAACCCGATAGGTAAAACAAAACTCTTAAAGATCAAACTAAGATAATATTGCATAATTGAAACAGCAGAAAGTGCTATAAACAAATATGAGAAATAAAAAGCTGTTAGGTTATTAACATTATAACTGGAGAATTCATATCCAGGTAATAACTTATCCAGAGCAAAACCAGACAGAAGGAAAGCAAGATAACCTATGAGGAAAGAAATAAAGTTAATCTCTAAAAGGAAGACCATTTTGCTCGAATAAATTGTCAGCTTGCTAATTGGTCTTGTAAAAAGAAGTCTAAATCCATAATTCTTATATTCTACATCGCATAAAGAATAACTCAAAATGGCTGCAAGAATTGGATAAAGCAGAGCATAGAAGTCGAAGATGTATCTACCCAATACCCATACCCAAGGATTATAATCAAAAGTTATTGTTGGATTATTGACAGCATCAGCATGTTTAAACAAAACATATATATCAATGCATAAAGTCATGAACAAAGGAAATAACAAGAAGAGCCAAATGGCAATATTAAATCTTAATTTATAGTGTTCACTTTTAAGAATAGTAAAGAACGATATAGGTTTCATAAGTCGGTTTTTATTAGATGAAGGAATACAGACTCCAAATTTTCTTGGTATGTATCTGCAAATAAAATTTGAATGTGGTTTTGTTGCATTAATTTTTTAAAACTGTCAAAGGAACCATCTTGCTCTATTTCTATAATAAGCGTTCCATCAGAGATCCTTTTTGTGGGAATCAAGTGTTCTTTACATATCTTCATGCATCGTTCCGGTTGGTCCGTATGTATTAAATAAGATTGCTTTTTCTGATTGAGGAGACTGTTAATTTCTCCTTGAAACAATAATCTTTTATTATTTAATATTCCGATATGTGTGCATATTTTCTCCATTTCAGCTAAGATATGTCCTGAAATGAAAATAGTTTTTCCTTCACTTTTAAGTTTGAGCATTAGCTCTCTCATTTCAAAAACACCTTGAGGATCTAGTCCATTGAGTGGTTCGTCAAGAATGAGTAATTTAGGATTATGAAACATTGCCATCGCAATTCCCAAGCGTTGTTTCATTCCTGTAGAATATTTTCTAACTTTTTTGTCTTTATCTTTAGTCAAATTCACAAGCTCTAGAACCTCTTGAATGCGTTTTTGTCCACAATGATATAGTATATCCAAATAGTTTAGATTCTCATAGGCACTCAAATCTGCATAGAAGAATGGATGTTCAATCAAGCATCCTATATTTTGAAGGATATGCAATCTGTTGGAATGAAATTCTTTTTTATTGAAAAATACCGTATTTATTTTAGTTTGCTCCAATCCTAAAAGTATCTTTATCGTTGTTGATTTACCCTCTCCATTCTTGCCTAAGTATCCATAAATGGAACCTTCTGGAATCTTCAAGTTAATGTCTTCTAATACAGAATGATTTCTGTAGTTAAAAGTGAGATGGTTAGTTTCAAGTATATTCATAATCAACACTTTCTTTTAAAATTATTCGTATTTAAATGATTTAACTAAAGTTTCCCACCCAAATAAATAGATAGAAAAATAACAGTTTGTCGAATTTTCTTTGTAAATTAGTAATCGCTAAACAACTGATTTTAAAGACAAGACAACAAAACTATTATGGAAGCAAAAATAAAGGAAATAAGCGAGTTATCCAAACTTTTGAGTGTTAAAACTCGAATGAGTAATGATTTATTTCATCTTTTTGATAAGTTTGGCAACGGTCACTTGTTATCTCGCCTTTCATTATAGACGACACCATGCTTAGGAAGAATGGCATGAGAATGCAGGGTATTAGTCGTGTTTTCAATCATGTAAGAGGCAGGTGCGTATTGAGCTACAAACTGCTATTTCGTGCATTCTTTGACAGCAAGACAACCATACCCTTTGCATTTTTCATTACTCCAGTCCAATTTAACAACCTATAGCTAAGTGAAAAGCACTCCGCACCAATGGTGCTTACCAACAGCACAATATGTGCTAAGCAACAATACAAGAATTTTAAAGTTTCAATATGCAAATTTATATCAAAAGAGGTAAAAGATGAATACTCATCTCAAACATTCGAATAGTTTAATCAGCCTTCTTAAACACAATCATTTGCGTTTCCCTAAAACTTATTGGTATATCCATAATAACCGAATGCACTTTAATGCACCCATGCTCTGTATTCAGAGAACAAAGTATTTCTCTAAAAATAATTTTGCTGTCACTACTGTCATCCAAAATCATCATATAACTTATTAGTTTACAGTGGTATTACATGAAATGTTAAAAGTGACAGCAACTTAAAATAAAAAAAATACTCTTGTAAGATGTGTAATATCATCTTCCTATTCGAGTATAAAAAACACATTTACATAATCTTACCTTTATGCTTTAACCCAAGCAAATAAAGTCAATTCCAAACGTTAGTCATGTACTTTTCATCACATTTTACTATAATTTCTCCACTCTCTTTATGTTGTTTTGATTAATATTATTATCTTTGCAGTGATTATTTCGAAATAAATATCTCTGCTTATCCGAGAAAGATGAGTAGACAGTAAATTCTAATCGTATAAATGAAACAATTCAGACTGGTGGACAACATCGTCGGATGGCTTGCATTCTTTATTGCAGCTTTCGTCTACTGTTCCACAATTGAACCGACAGCCAGTTTCTGGGACTGTCCCGAATTCATTACAACAGGCTATAAACTGGAGATTGGACACCCTCCTGGGGCTCCATTCTTTATGCTTACAGCCAATCTTTTCTCACATTTTGCAAGCGACCCATCAGAGGTAGCACGTATGGTTAACACCATGAGCGCATTGCTTTCTGCAACGTGTATCATGTTCTTGTTTTGGACCATTACCCACCTCTCACGTAGACTGATTGTGCGTGATGGTGAAGCTCCTTCACTTGCAAAAACTATCGCCATCGAAGGTGCAGGCCTTGTTGGTGCACTGATTTATACTTTCAGTGACACTTTCTGGTTCTCAGCAGTTGAGGGCGAGGTATATGCCTATTCATCAGCCTTTACAGCTGTTGTTTTCTGGCTTATCTTGAAATGGGAAGATAATGCAGACAAACCTCATTCTGACCGTTGGTTGGTACTGATTACCTATATGACTGGTCTGTCAATTGGTGTGCACCTACTCAACCTCCTTTGTATTCCAGCCATTGCACTGGTTTACTATTATAAGAAGGTGCCAGATGCAAACTTGAAGGGTTCACTCTTAGCCTTACTCCTCTCTGTAGTCCTCGTTGCAGCCGTTCTGTATGGTGTTGTTCCAGGTATTATCACAGTAGGTGGTTGGTTTGAGTTATTCTTTACGAATACACTTGGCATGCCATTCAACACGGGTACCATTATTTATATTGCCTTACTCATTGCTTCCTTCATTTGGGGCATTTATGAGACATATCAGGATAAGAACCCACGCCGTCAGAACGTAGCATTCTTGGCAGCACTGGGACTGATTGGTATTCCATTCTATGGCTATGGATGGACAGCATTCTTTACTGGACTTGTCGTACTTGCACTCGTTTACGTACTGCTTCAATGGCAGCGTCCATTAAACAAGGATGGCAAGAAGCAGCGTGTTGCACTTGTTTCTTCACGCATAAAGAATACAGCTTTGCTTTGTATGCTGATGTTGTTTATCGGCTACTCATCATATGCTGTAATCGTTATACGCTCAACAGCCAATCCACCAATGGATCAGAATTCACCAGAGGATATCTTTACTTTGGGTAGTTATCTGAGTCGTGACCAGTATGGTGACCGTCCATTACTCTACGGACAGGCATACTCAAGTCAACCTGCAGTTGCAGAAGATGGTATGCACTATAAGTTTGATGAGGGTGCTCCGGTTTATGAGCGTAAGGAGAAAACGTCTAAAGACGAGAAAGACTCTTACTTCATTGTCCGTCATAAAGCAACACAGGTTTTTGAACAGAATATGTTATTCCCACGTATGTACAACCCGGGTTCTGCTGGTCTATACGAACAGTGGATGGGCGGTATTACTGGACATGATGTTGATGGCGTAAAGATGCCTACACAATGGGAAAACTTAAAATTCTTCCTTTCTTACCAATGTAACTTCATGTACTGGCGTTACTTCATGTGGAACTTTGCAGGACGACAGAACGATATTCAAGGTAATGGTGAACCAGAACATGGTAACTGGATTACAGGTATATCATTCATTGACAATTCGCTTTATGGTGACCAAAACTTGTTACCAGATGAGTTGAAAGCAAACAAGGGACACAACGTCTTCTATTGTCTACCATTATTGCTCGGTTTAATCGGTCTTTTCTGGCAGGCATGGCGTGGAAAACGTGGTATACAACAGTTCTGGGTCGTATTCTTCTTGTTCTTTATGACTGGTCTTGCCATTGTTATCTACTTGAATCAAACACCAAGTCAGCCACGTGAACGTGACTATGCTTATGCTGCATCATTCTATGCATACGCTATCTGGTGTGGATTAGGAGTATTGGCACTCTACGACTGGGCACGTAAACTCAAGGTTGCACCAGTATTATCAGCCTCTGTCATCTCACTTGTTTGTCTGCTTGTTCCTATCCAAATGGCATCACAGACATGGGACGACCACGATCGTTCAGGTCGATATACTTGCCGTGACTTTGGTCAGAACTATCTTAATTCATTACAGCAGAAGGGTAATCCTATTATCTTTACGAATGGTGACAACGATACCTTCCCACTTTGGTATAACCAAGAGGTTGAGGGAGTGCGTACAGATACACGTGTTTGTAACCTTTCTTATCTGCAGACAGACTGGTACATCGATCAAATGCGCCGTCCAGCATACAACTCACCAAGTGTACCTATCTCATGGCCACGCCTTGATTATGTAAGTGGAACAAATGAGTATGTACAGATTCAACCAGAATTCAAGGAACAAATACGAGAGTTCTATAAGCAGGATCCTGTTTCAGCAAAGGCACAATTTGGTGACGACCCATTTGAGTTAAAGAATATCCTCAAGTATTGGGTACGCTCAAAGAATGCTGACAGCCATGTTATCCCTACTGATACCATCTACATGACTATTGATAAGGAGGCTGTTCGTCGCAGTGGTATGATGCGTCCAGGTGATTCTATTCCAGATCGAATGGTTATCTCATTGGCAGGAAAACAAGCTTTATACAAGAATGACTTGATGATGCTTGAGATGATTGCTAACTGTAACTGGACACGTCCTCTCTATGTAGCTGTAACCGTTGGAGCTGAGAACTTTATGAACTTAGGTGAAAACTTCATTCAAGAAGGTCTCGTAAATCGTATTACTCCATTCTCTACAATGGACAATGCAAATTCTACTGGCATCAATATGCGTAACTTCGATACAGAGAAGACTTATGATGTCATGATGAATCGCTTCAAATGGGGTGGCCTTAGCAAGCCAGGACTTTACATCGATGAAACTGTAGCTCGTATGTGCTATACACATCGTCGTGAGATGGCTGACCTTGCACTTCACCTCATTGCAAAGGGTGAGAAGGCTAAAGCGTTGAAAGTATTACAGAAGGCTGAGAAGGAAATACCAAGCTATAACGTGCCAATCAGCTACATGAGTGGTTCATCAGATATGGCACGTGCATACGCATTACTTGGTCAGAAAGTAAAGGCACGCCAGATGTATGATGATTTGTGGAAGATTTCACTTCAGTATGTAAACTACTATTTGAGTCTTGATCCTCGTCTCTTCAATATGTCTCAGAGTTCATGTAAGATGAATTTCCAGATTATGATGAATCTTGTTAACGAGAATGAGCAAGCTGATCGTGAATGGGCAAACAAACATGCAGCCCAGCTTAACAATCTTTTTGTAAGATTCAAAAATAGAGGTGGTGCATTGATGTAGGATTACTATAATCCTATTAAAGAGATTCAAAACTAAAAGCCAGAATCTGGTTGTCCTTAAAGACAGCCAAACTCTGGCTTTTTGCTTTACACTATCCGTTCTTAGCTTTACACAAACAGAATCTTAGTCGAATAGACGATAATAATATTAAAGTACAAATTCTTTCTCAGTCATTGAGAAAAGAGTTTAGGGATGTATTGAATAATATGCTAATAGAACAACCTGCACGTTGGCTACGTATCTTTTATCCACACGCTCTTTGGCGTATGGACAAGAACGATCACTCCGTTTATCTCACATTTGATGATGGACCAATACCCGAAGCAACACCATTTATTCTCGACATACTTGACCAATTCAATGCAAAGGCAATGTTCTTCATGGTTGCTGACAATGTAAGAAAACATCCAGAAATCTATGAGGAAGTAATACGTCGTGGACATAAAGTGGGAAATCACACTTATCATCATCTTGGTTCTTTCAAACACTGGACACTAACCTATGCTGTAGATGTTACTAAGGCAGATGCACTTCTCAACACTCCTTATTTCCGTCCACCACACGGATGGTTACGCCATACAGTATATTGGTGGGTAAAACAAAATTATCGTGTTGTTATGTGGGACCTTGTAACACGTGATTATTCTAAATGGTTATCAGCTGCAGATGTTGTAAACAATGTAAAGCGATATGCTCGTAATGGGTCTATCATCACATTTCATGACTCTCTCAAAAGTATTGATAAACTTCGTACAGCACTCCCTGAATCATTGCAATGGCTTAAAAACCAAGGTTATGAGTTTAAAGTCTTCCCTGATGACCCTGCCGAAACATTTTAATCACACATTCCTCTATGGTATAAAAAATAAAAATATTGTGGTAGTAGTTTATGTTTCTCATTTAACTATCATCTAATTACACCCTTTCTTTCTATAAGGAAATTTAAACTCATTATATGTCATCAATAGATGCTTTATGCCCTAACATAAATAAGGAAGATTCAATTGTCGTCCAATCATCAACAATAAAATCTTTAGCACACTCTATGGGATTCTTTGCTTGTGGCATAGCAAAGGCAGCACCTGTTGATGAAGCTGTAGCACAGAAATATCGTAAATGGCTGGAGAATGGTGAAGAGGCTTCAATGGCATATATGACAAATTACTTAGAGAAACGACTTGACCCACGACTTCTCGTTCCTGGTGTACGGAGTATCGTTTCACTTGCTCTCAACTATGCTCCAGCTCAACAGCTACCTAAAGGCGAGTATCAAATAGCAGCATATGCACTTGGTTTAGATTATCATGACCTAATGAAGCAAAAGATGAGGGAATTAGCGATAAAGATAACAGAACGGTGGCAACTCCCCAAACAAGAAGAAGGCGAAGAACCCTCAGTACGTTGCTTCTGTGACACTGCTCCTGTCCTTGAACGTTATTGGGCACAGAAGGCAGGACTTGGATGGGTAGGACGCAATCATCAGCTCATCATTCCTCATGCAGGTTCTATGTTCTTTTTGGGTGAGATTTTCTTACCTTTTGATGTTGATGTATACGATGAACCGATGTCAAACCGATGTGGAAGTTGCCGCCGTTGTATTGATGCCTGCCCTACTCGTGCAATCATCCCTGATGAAGATTTCCATGCAGAACGATGTCTTTCATATCAACTGATTGAAAATCGTGGAGAACTATCTGACGAAGCAAAAAGCCATATGGGTGATACAATATATGGCTGTGATCGATGCCAAACTGCATGTCCTTGGAATCGCTTTGCTACACCTAATACAGAACCAGCTCTCCAACCGAAGCCTGAGCTTCTCAGCATGAGCAAAGAGAAGTGGCACAATCTTACCGTTGAAGATTATCAACGGTTATTTAAAGGATCTGCAGTTAAACGAGTTAAATTCGAGGGTCTGAAAAGAAATATAACCGTAAAGGAAAAATAAGTTATTCCTTAGATATATGTAGTAATAAAAGCTCTTTAACAAGAGAGATTGCTATACTTCCTACAAGAATAAGTTTACTTTTATATTTGCTGTCACTTTTAACACTTTCCGTAACTATACTGTAAACTAAGTTGTTAGCCAAAGATCTTTAATGACAGAAGTGACAGCAAAATTAGTTTTAAGGAAAAACATCTTATTATCAGTACTCAGTAGTAAAGTGCATCATCTATCTCAGTACTTTTAAAATTCTTTAGAAGAAGGAGTCAAACACAATTAAGAATCTTATCAATACCCCATTCAAAAAGTGAGATGGACCAAATAAGTTACCATTATATCTACCTACAACGCACCATAAACAACTTTAATAGTAACATTTGTTCCCACTTTCTAACTTGGCATCAACTTTGTAGCATTTAATATAGAGAAATAAAAAACAAAGTATTATAAATCAAATAAAGAAGATACAAACATGGCTAAAGTAGAAAAAGGAATTGTTTTCACTTCAAACAGTGTGATTGATTATGCAGAAGGTGGCGTAGTAAGTAAAGAATTGGTACACAGCAATGCTGGTAGTGTTACCTTGTTTAGTTTCGATGCTGGTCAAGGACTTTCAGAGCATACCGCACCATTCGATGCCTTCATTCAGGTTGTTGATGGAAAAATGGAATTGACCGTTGAGAACGTAAAGCATGTGATTAGTGCTGGCGAAAGTTTCATCATCCCAAGTGGCGCACCTCACTCTGTGAACGCACCAGAGCGATTCAAGATGATTATTACAATGATTAGAGGGTAGGGTTGGTAGTTTACCAGTTGACGAGTTAACGAGTTGACGACTAAACAAGTTGCTTGATAGAATATAGTTAATTAGTTAACGAGTTTACAAGTTAACAAGATGCTTGATAGAATATAGTTAATTAGTTGACGAGTTAGCAAGTAAAAAAGTTACTTAATAATAAGATTTAAAAAGTTACTTAATAATAAGATTTAAAAAGGGCGATTATATACGACATTACCCTATTTCTTGCAATCACGTCCATTTTATCTTATATTTTGTTAATTTCTATCAGCTTACTCTTCTTATCTGCTATAAGTAAAGAAAACGTAGTTTTCTATGAACAATTACTTTAATACATCTTGAAATATAGATTAGTGTTCCAATACAGTTACTTCGACTATTCATCTGAACATGGATGGTCGGTAGTGGCTGTATACCGTAAGGTGTTTAAGTAATATTATCGTTCATAGAAACTACGTTTTATTTTAGGCGACAGACATGGTGTTGATGATACAGCTTCATCTACTTTTGCAGCCATTCTTCTATATAAACTTTGAGTAGAATAATCTTTAAGAAAGTTTATGTTAATTCCCTTTCGCAAAGGCTTTATAATGTTCAAATAGAAATAACGCTCTAAAAAGATTAACGTATTAAACACTAATTTACCATATTCCCAAAAGTCATCAAAGTTACTCATTCCAAAGAACAAAACGCTTTGGAATATGAGAAACTTTACATTGAAATTCAATTCCCTGTTCGATTTGCAAGCAGCATTTCCAACGGAAAAGTCCTGCATTAGATTTCTTGAGCAAATCCGCTGGAATGGAAATATCATTTCTCCTTTCGACCCTGCCTCAAAAGTATATAAGAGAAATGACGGCTCATACAGATGTAAGAACTCTGGTAAGAACTTCAACGCAAGGATTGGAACTATCTTTGAAAGTTCGAAACTACCATTAAGAAAATGGTTTATGGCTATCTATATGCTTACTTCCAATAAGAAAGGTGTTTCTTCCATGCAACTCGCTAAAGACATACACGTAACACAGAAGACAGCATGGTTCCTGACACAGCGCATACGTGAGACTTTTACAAGACGAACATCGGATAAACTTACAGGTGAAGTAGAACTTGACGAGACGTTTGTTGGAGGAAAGAACAAGAACCGTCATTGGAATAAGAAAGCTAAGAAATGCCAAGGTAGGTCTTTTGTTGATAAAGTTCCTGTATTAGGTATGCTTGAACGTGGTGGCAGAGTCATTTGCAAAGTCGTTCGGAATACATCTTACAAACAGCTTACAGCTCCGATACTTAGGAACGTAGAAAGAAATGCAATGCTCTATATGGACGAGTGGGTTGGTTACAAGACTGTTCAAAAAGTATATAGGCATGCTGTTGTTGACCACGGGCATGGTATTTACGTTGCTGATGGTGGGGTTTATACGAATACCATTGAGGCTTTCTGGAGTAACTACTGCAAACGAGCTATCATAGGAACTTATAATTATCTCAGCAAGAAACATCTACAAAGATACTTTGACGAGTTTTCTTTCAGATACAACACCCGCAAGGTTAAAGAGAATGAACGCTTTGGGGACTATTTTCTTCACCTTGGCGGTCATATTACATACAACCAGTTAATTCGGAAGTTATGAGCAAAAAGAAAGAAGAGTGGAATCCGTTTGATACGATGTCTGAAGAATATATGAAGAGTATTAAGTCAGATGTTGATTTCAGAGAAGTTATCTCTAAATGTTTGAAGAAAAAGAAAAGAAATAGGGTGTCTAAATAAACACCCCAAATAATTATTTTTTCTTTTCAAGTCTAATTTCAAATGTTCCATCGCTTGGAGCATGTCTAACGATACAATGATACGTATCTTTTGAATATTCTGATTGTATAACATATGCACCTGTTTCAGGAATTATTCCATCCTTAGTTCTGCCTATCTTAATATAATTCATACTTTCTAAATCTTTCGTTAAACGATAATGGAAAGATGAACCATAATTTATAATAAATCTGACGAGCTTAATATGTTTATTGGTTTTACTAAATGCCAAAACGTCGCAAATGCAAATGGAATTAAAGCCATTCTCCATTAAAGATGCTGTAAGTTGGGTTTGATTATTTTTTAATATATCCATCTTATTGCTCTTAATAATCTGTTTTGCTGATAGAAAATTATTCTTACTCAAAATCTCTCCTTATTATAATAAGTAATGTATTCTAATATAATATCATTATTTATTATTCTCTTTTTTCTAATATGTTTATACTATCATATTTACACTCTTTTTTATATATTTATATACAAAAAGAAGTACAAAACTTATAGCTTGTACTTCTTAGTCTTAATATTATTTTTAATCATTTTATTGTTTATTACATTTCATATATTTACTTAGTTATAGGAAATATCATATTATCTCTATTTTCATCTACTTTAAACTCTTTCTTTTCTATTATCTTGTTAGTTTTAACATCATATATATACATATACATCTTTTTATCTTTCCATATATTCATATATAGCTTATCATCTTTAAAATATGTACTCCTAATATTTCCAGTTATTTTTTCACTAAATACTTCTTTGTTTTCTTTTAAATTTATTACTTTAAACTTGTCTTCTTTATCATCATATATATACATATTTTTATCTTCTACTCGTATAAGGCTTCCTCTAACTTTTTTACCATCTACAAATATATCTTCAACAGTATTATTATATATATTTAACTTTACACTTTCATTTAATTTTTGTAATGATTTTTCTACTGATTTTACTTTAGGGATACTCGGAGGGGGGCAACTGGGAAAGATGCTCCTTAGTGAAACCCTCAAATACGATATCCGCACCATCGTGCTTGATCCTAGCGCAGAAGCCCCTGCTCGCTTCGGCTGTCATGCTTTCTTTCAGGGCGACCTGATGGACTACGACACAGTATATCAG
>ERZ772948.1590-NODE-1590-length-12852-cov-6.346409_pt1 | contig 12852 bp, 10 predicted proteins | sample MGYA00511945_ERZ772948 | MGnify/ENA primary metagenome ERZ772948 (study PRJEB29015, sample SAMEA2737927) | human oral metagenome | biome: human oral; feature: human-associated habitat; material: dental | place: China | collected 2141 ... | reverse complement strand
TCGGGGTGGAACGGGGGTGGGGAGCGCCCGTTCAGGGGTCTCGACGGCGTGAAGGAGGGAGCGTCAGCGCTCCCGTGGAGGGAAGTGGAGGAGGGGGTTGGGGAGAGATGCGGGGAGGGAAGTGGAGGGGAGCCGGGGACGGCGCCTCAGCGCTCGTCGTCAGCGCTCGTCGTCCTGGCGGCGCTCCCAGCGCTCGGACTGGCGCTCCATGAAGCTGGAGCGGCCCGCCCGGGACGAGCCGCGGCCGGACTGCGAGTCCTTGAGCAGTGGGGGGCGGCGCACCATGAGCGCGACACCGGCGACGGCGAGCCCGAAGCCCGCCACGCCGACGATGACTGAGACGAGGCCGTTGCCGTGGCCCAGCACGACGCCGGAGACAACGACGACCAGCCCGATGAGCACCAGGGCGATGCCCCAGCCGATGTTCCTCGGGGAGACGCGCGCGAGATGGCGCTCGGGATGCTGGATGGTCTCCGCGAGGTCGGGGTCCTCCTCATGGAGCTGGCGCTCGAGGTCTCGCAGCACCCGCTGCTCGCGCTCCGAGAGCGACATGCCGGTCCCTCGCTTCCTGTTCGCCACTGCGCCTCGCAGCCCTGGGGCAATGGGAGCGGGGCATGGCCGGGACCGGCTCTCGGAGCCCGGCCTGAAGCCCCGAGTCGGTTGCTCATGACGATATGCCGAGCCCAGGGATTCGCCTCCGAGTCTACTTGCTCTGGTTCACCGACCGCTAACCGGCGGGCGCAGAAGACTGGCGGGGGCCACGGCTCCCGCTCCCCATCGGCGCCGGACCTCGTCGGCGGCACGCTCGGGGGCCCCGCGGCGCGGGTCGTCGTCGAGGAGCAACTGGACGCCGTCGTCGCCGCGGCTCAGGCCCTCGCATCGCACGCCGAGGAGCCGGTACCCGCCCGGCGGGGTGGGCAGGGCCTCGAAGAGCGACTCGACGGTCTGCCACACGTCGCGGGCGAGGTCCGTGGGATCGGCAAGGGTGCGCGAGCGGGTGACGGTGGTGAAGTCGGCGCCCCGGGCCTTGAGGACGACGACGCGGGCCCGCAGCTCCCCCGCTCTCAGGCGCGCCGCGCACTGGTGGCACTGGTCGAGCAGGACGCGGCGGGCGTGGTCGCGGTCGCGCAGGAGGTCGAAGAAGGTGGACTCCGTGCCCACGGACTTCTCCTCGCGGCCGGGGCTGACGGGCCGCGGGTCGATCCCGTGGGACAGCGCGGACAGGTGGTGGGCGGCGGAGGGCCCGAGGATCCGGGTGAGGGTGCGCGTGTCGGCGGCGGCCAGCGCGCGCACGTCCGTGATGCCCCAGCGGGCGAGGGCGGCCTCGCTCTTGGCGCCCACTCCCCACATGGCGCCCACGGGCAGGAGGTCGAGGAAGTCCTGGGTGGCGGTGGCGGGGATGAGGAGGAGCCCATCGGGCTTGGCGTGGGAGGAGGCGAGCTTGGCGACGAATTTGGTCGACGCGATGCCCACGGAGGCCGGCAGTCCCAGGCGGCCGCGGATCTCGCGGCGGATCCAGCCGCCGATGGCGGCGGGGCTGCCCATGCGGCGGCGCGCGCCGGCGACGTCGAGGAAGGCCTCGTCGACACTGACCTTCTCCAGCACGGGGGTGACCTCCCCCAGGATGCCCATGACGGCCCGCGAGACCTCGCTGTAGTGGCGGTGGCGCACGGGCAGGACGACGGCCTGCGGGCATCGGCGCATCGCCTCGGCCATGGACATCGCGGAGGCCACCCCGTAGGCGCGCGCCTCGTAGGTGGCGGCGGAGACGACCCCGCGCCCCTCGGTGCCACCCACGATGACGGGGCGGCCGGCGAGCTCGGGGTGGTCGAGGAGCTCGACGGAGGCGAAGAAGGCGTCCATGTCGACGTGGAGGATGGGAGTGGCCGAGTCGTCGTCCCCCCAGTCGCGGCGGGCGCTGGCGGCGCGCGGGGCCCTGCTCATACGCGCTCCTCCCCCGCTGGCGCCCGCTTGGGCGCCCCGCTGATCCGATCAGTGGCAGTGACGGGCTCAGGCTAACGTGCTCCTGTGGCACGCAAGAGGAGCAAGGGGGACGGCCGACGGCGCGGGGGCGCGGCGGCCGACGGCGCGCGCTCGCTGGCGGGCCTCCCCGTGGGCCCGGTGCCCACGTCCCTGGGCGTGGCCGAGTTGCAGGTCCGGGAGTCGGGTGTGCTGCTCCTCCTCGATGGGACGGAGTCGTCCTGGATCGACCTGCGCGATCCGGCGCATCTGGACTTCGAGTACCAGCAGCAGATGGACGCCGCCCTCGCCGCGCTCACCCACACCGGGGAGGTCGGCTCGGCCGATGGGCCCGGCTCTCCGGTCCACGCCCTGCACCTGGGCGGGGCGGGCTGCGCGCTGGCGCGCGCCTGGGATGCCACCCGGCCGGGCTCGACGCAGACGGCGGTGGAGATCGATGAGGCCCTGGCGGGCAGCGTGCGCCAGTGGTTCGACCTCCCGCGATCCCCGCGGCTGCGGATCCGCGTGGGCGATGCCGCACAGGTGGTGCCCGGGCTGCGCGCCGGTGAGTGGGATGTCATCGTGCGCGACGTCTTCGCCGCTGGGCGGGTGCCCGAGGCCTGCCGGGATGAGCCCTTCCTGAGAGGGTGTCTCCCCGCGCTGGCCGATGGCGGGCTCTTCCTGGCGAACACCCCGGCGATGCCGCGCGGCCAGGCCGATAGCGAGTTGCGAGCGGTGGCCCGCGTCTTCGGCGGGGTCATCGTGGTGGCCGATCCGGCGGTGGCCCGGGGCAAGCGGCAGGGCAACCTCGTCATCGTTGCCCGCCGCGAGCCCTTCAGCCCGGCGCAGGAGGAGGCGGTAGAGCGGGCGGTGCGGCGCCTGCCGCTGCCGGTGCGCACCTGGGGCGCGGACGCGCTGGCGCCTCGCGAGCGCTGAGCCCGCCCTGGCACGGCGGGGCCGGGCCTCGACGATGGAGCGCCCCTCCCCCGGGTTCCCGCCGAACCCTCTTCCCCAGCGCGGGTCAGGGCTGCTGGGTGCCGGGGTCCTTCGTCTCGAGGAAGGCCTCGAGGCGCGCGCCGATCTCATCGGCGCTGGGCAGGTCGAGCAGGGAGGCGAGCTCGCCGATCCCCTCCTCGTCCTTGCTCGGGGCCAGGGCGTCGTACTGCGCCTCCAGGGCGTTGACGATCGCCGTCACCTCGGGCTGCTGGGAGGCCTCGGCGTCGATCTCGAGGCGGTTGAGGTTGGCGGCGGCCTCCAGGTCCCCCAGGGGCAGCGCGAGCCCGGTGGCGTCGGCCACGGCGGCCAGGAGCGCGGAGGCGCCGGCCGGGTAGTCGTCGCGGGCGACGTAGTGCGGGATGCCCGCGGCCAGCCCGCGCGAGTCGAGGCCGGCCTCGCCCAGGCGCACCTCCATGTAGGTGGCGAAGGTGCTCGGGATCTCCACGGTGCCGAAGAAGTCGGGCTGCTCGGGGAGGAGGTCGAGGCGGCTGCCGTGCTGGTGGACGAAGGTGGGGCGGGTGTGGGGGACAGCCAGGGGCAGCCCGTGGAGGCTGATGGCCTGGCTGGCGCCCAGGGAGACGGCAAGGTGCGTGATGGCCCCGGCCACCTCCTGCCACCGGTAGTCCGGCTCGGAGCCGTGGAGGAGCAGGAGCTGGGCGCCGTCGTCATCGGTGAGGAGGTCCAGGACGAGGCTGGGCATCTCCACGTTCGTGAACTGGCGGGACTCGAAGCGCGCGACGGGCCGGCGGGCACGGTAGTCGATGATCCCGTCGACATCGAAGGTGGCCAGGCGCTCGTGCTGGAGTGCCAGGAGCAGCTGCTCGACCGCGAGCGCGCCGGCGTGGCCCGCGTCCATGGCGCCGTCGAAGTAGTGGAGGAGGACGCGCGGGGCGATAGGGCGCGTCAGGCTGGCGAAGGTGTAGAGCGGCGGTTGGATCATCCCTGGTCTCCTCTCGTGATCGTCATCGCGGTTGTCGTGCTGGTTGTCCGGTGGCTCGGGCGGAGCCGGGGCCGGGTCCCCCATCTGCCCCCATCCCCGGTGGGGGCGCCTCATGGGCCAACGCATCGCCGCCCCAGAGTGTTCCCGAGTGCTCCCGGCAGGCCCGGCTCGCGCCTGCTTCTCATCGGGGAGCATCGTGAGGCGCAGGTGGTGGGCGTGTTCGCGGTGGGCGTCGCCCGGGCTGCGCCACGATACCCCTTACGAGGAGAATAATGGACCGCCCTGTGCTGCGGGGCATCGGACGCCCGCGAGCCACCGTAGCGCGGCCGCGCCCGGGAGAGCCCGGTGGCGCGCGGGGCTGCCTGGCGGCCCGTCATATCCGTCATTGATCTCAGCGAGGCCCCGTGAGCACGTCGAGCCGGTCCCCCCAGGTTGCGCCCGGTCCCACCCCCGAGGCGCCTCCCGCCGCGCAGGGCCCGCAGGAGGCCGCGCGCGAGCGCGAGATCGCCGCCGAGCAGCGGGTGGTGGACGCGGCCTATGGGGAGTTGGACCGCCAGCTCGCCGAGGCCAGGTCCGCGCTGGCGCGCACGGAGGCGCGCGGGGCCTCGGGGACGCACCAGTCCCGGGGCGAGCGCGACGCCTACGCCGTCCACTACTCCGGCCTCGTCTCCACCCTGGAGGGCGTCGAGGAGCGCTTGGTCTTCGGGCGGATGGACATGGGCGCCGACGCCCCCGCCCCTGAGGGGGACGGCCAGGCCGGGACTGCCTCCCGCGGCTCACTCCCCGAGGCCCCGGATGATGCTGCGGGCGCTGCCGGCGGCGGCGCCGTCGGCGGGCCCGTCCGGCACTACGTGGGCAGGATCGGTCTGCATGACGCGCGGCGCCGCGAGGTGGTCCTCGACTGGCGCGCGCCCCTGGCCAGGGCGTTCTACCAGGCGACCGCCTCGGACCCGATGGGACTGGTGCGCCGCCGCCATATCGACACCCGCGCCCGGCGTGTCCTGGGGGTGGAGGACGAGCTCATCGACGTCTCGGCTCTCGACGGCGCCGACGCCTCGGCCGCCGACGGCCAGGGGGCGCGGCTGGCGGCTGAGGGGCTGCAGGGCGAGGGCGCGCTCATGGCGGCGATGTCGGCGGCCCGCGACGGCCGCATGGGGGATATCGTCGCGACGATCCAGGCCGAGCAGGACCGCATCGTCACCGCCGATGGCAAGGGCGTCCTGGTGGTGCAGGGCGGGCCGGGCACGGGCAAGACGGCGGTCGCGCTGCACCGGGTCGCCTACCTCTTCTACGCCGAGCGCGAGCGCCTGGAGCGATCCGGGGTCCTGCTCGTGGGCCCCTCGCGGACCTTCCTGCGCTATGTGGAGCAGGTGCTCCCCTCCCTGGGCGAGACCGGCGTGGTCGCCACGACGATCAGCGACCTGGTCCCGGGGATCCGGGCGCGCGGCACCGAGGCCGCCTCGATCGCGGAGATCAAGGGCCGGGCGCTGTGGGCGCGGGTCCTGGCCCGGGCGGTCAAGGACCTCCAGCGGGTGCCGGACGCTCCCCGGCCGATCGTGGTGGAGGGCACGGAGCTGGCGCTGCGGCCCGATGATGCGCGCGAGGCGATGGCCAGGGCGCGGCGCGGGGGCAAGCCGCACAACCTCGCCCGCGAGCCCTTCGTCCTGTGGCTGCTGGAGCGCCTCACGGACCAGTTCGCCGCCGCGACCCGCCAGGACGCCTCGGATCCGGAGACGCGCGCGTGGATCCGTGAGGACATCCGCACCTCGCGCGACGCGCGCAGGGAGATCAACCTGTGCTGGATGCCGACGACGCCGCAAGGCCTCCTGGAGCGCCTGTGGTCGCGCCCGGCCCTGCTGGAGCGCCTGGCCCCCGAGCTCACCGGCGCCGAGCGCGAGGCCCTGCGCCGCTCCCCCGGCTCCGAGCTCACGCCCGCGGACATCCCCCTCATCGACGAGCTGGCCGAGCTCCTGGGCCCCAGTGATGACGCCCAGGCGCAGCGGGCCAGGCTGGAGGCGCGCCGCCGCGAGGAGCTCGTGGCCTACGCCGCCGAGGCGATCGAGTCCCAGGATCTGGGCGGCGGGATCGTGACGGCGGAGATGCTTGCCGACCGGGTCGCGGACCACGGCCCCTCCCTCACCCTGGCCGAGCGGGCCCGGGCGGATAGGAGCTGGACCTACGGGCACGTCGTCGTCGATGAGGCGCAGGAGCTGGGGGCGATGGCGTGGCGGGCGCTGGCGCGGCGCTGCCCGGTGCGCTCCTTCACGGTGGTGGGCGATCTGGCCCAGTACTCGGGCCCGACGGCGCCGTCGAGCGCGTCATGGCACTAGACTCGCAGGCGACGCACGACGACGGGCACCGTTGCTCGTGCGTTTCCCCTGTTCCGGCCCCGGGGCGGGAACGCTCCGGGGACTCGATCCAGAAGGAAGCCCCATGTTCCTCGAGAAGCTGTTCGCCCTCGCCTCGGACGCCGCTCGCGAGGAGGCCGAGCGCATGATCGCCGACGAGAAGTGCGCGCAGCAGCACCGGCAGAAGCCCCGGACGACAGCGCCCGCCACGAGCGACCGCGAGGACGGGGCGCCGTCGGACCACGACCGGCGCCCCGGCTGAGTACGCGGCCCTCTCCCCTGCGCGCGTCAGCGGCCCCGAAGCACAGAGGTGATCCGGGCCATGAGCTCCTCCAGGAAGCGGTCGACGTCGACGCCGACGGCGACGCGGCTGGTCTTGCGGGGGTCGTTGAGGCGGGCCACGTCCCCGATGGTCCGCCCGCGGGTCGGGCCCTCGACATCAACCTGGAGGTTGATGGGCAGGGTGGTGACGAGGCCGGGGTCGACGGCGACACCGACGGCGAGCGGGTCGTGCAGGCCGCAGCCGCCCAGACCCGGCGCCGTCGTCTCGTAGGCCCTGATGTAGTAGCCGGTCATGTCGGCCAGGAAGGCGCCGGCCGGCGTCCCCAGGTCGCGCCAGCGGCGCGTGTGCTCGTAGGTGAGCAGAGTCTGCAGGGTCACGTCCAGGCCGACCATGGTGGCGTCGATGCCGGAGCGGAACACGGCGTCGGCGGCGTCGGGATCCTGGTTGATATTGGCCTCGGCCCAGGGGCTGACGTTCCCGGACACGGTCAGGGCGCCGCCCATGAGGACGACCCGGAGGCGCCCGGCCAGGGCCGGGTCCCGCTCCAGGGCGGCGGCGAGGTTGGTCAGCGGCCCGGTGGGGACGTAGACGAGCTCCTCGCCGTAGCGGCGCGAGGCCTCGATAATGAAGTCGACGGCGCCGGTGGTCGCAGCGCTGCGCCCGGAGGGGGCGGTCTCGGCCTCACCGAGCCCGTTGCGGCCGTGGATGAAGGCGGAGATCTCCAGGACGGCGAAGTCCTCGGCGGTCGAGGAGTGGGGCAGGCCCGGGTAGACCGGCACGGAGTCCGCGCCGAGGGCGTCGAGGACCGCCAGGGAGTTGCGCACCGAGTCCTTCATGAGGACGTTGCCGTAGGTGGCGGTGACGCCGATGAGCTCGACCTCGGGGCTGCCGAGCGCGTAGGCGATCGCGAGGGCGTCGTCGATGCCGGTGTCCAGGTCGAGGATGAGCTTCCTGGTCATGAGCATTTCTCCTTATCTCTTAGTCTTTGTCTTTCTCTCAGCTCACCAGACGAAGATGCCGACGATGCCGGCGGACATGAGGGATACCAGGATCCCGGACAGGAGCATGCGGCCGACGTTCTTGGCGACCAGGTCGTTGCGCTCCTTGTCGACGAGCCCCTTGAAGCAGCCGATGATCATGCCCAGCGTGCCGAAGTTCGCGAAGGACGTGAGGAACACGGTGAGAACAGCCTGGTAGTGGCGCGCATAGCCGCCCACCTCGTCGGCCACCCGCCCCATGGCGACGAACTCGTTGGTGACGAGCTTGAGCCCCATGATCTGCGACATGTCCCAGCCGGTGGACGGGTCGAGGCCGAGGAGCAGGGCGGGCACGAACATGATGACGCCGAGAATCGACTCCAGGGACAGCGGGGCCCAGATCGCGCCGAGGATCTTGTCGATGAGGGCCGCCAGCGCGACGAAGGTGATGACGTTGGCGGTGATAATGAGCACCAGCTTTCCCGCGCCGAGGATGGAGTCGCCGAGGAAGGAGAAGAACGGCTCCTTGGCGGGCCTGCCGGCATCCCTCCTGAAGACCTTGGAAACCAGCGCGCCCAGTCCGCCGGAGCCGGCCCTGTCCTGCTTCTGGGCCGTGACTCCATCGGCCGCGCCTCCCGTCTCGCCGCCGGCCCCGCCGTCGGCCTGCACCCCGGAGGCGGCCGCGGAACCTGCTGCGGCAGGAGCGAGCCCGTCCTCGTCCGGGCTCTCGTAGGTGACGATGACATCCTCCTCGGGCGGAACATCCACCGGGTAGAGCAGGGAGGTGACGATGAGGGCGTTGAGGCAGTTGATGGGCACCGCCGTCAGGACGAACTCGGCGGGGACCATCTGGATGTAGGCGGCGAGAATCGACGCGGTCACACAACTCATCGACATCATGGCGATGACGACGTTCCGCGCCGGGTTCATCTTCTGGACCTGGAGCTTGGAGACCGCCAGCGCCTCGGTGTTTCCCAGGAACATCATCTCGATCGAGTAGAAGGTCTCGAACCTGGGCTGGCGGGTGATGAGGCTCAGGCCCCGCCCGACCCACTTGATGACCCACGGCAGGAGGCCGATGTAGGTCAGGATGTCGAAGACGGGGACGACCAGGAGGATCGGGAGAAGCGCGCTGACGATGAAGTTCACGGGCGCGGGGTCAACGCCCTCGGCGCCGACCCAGTTCGCCAGGGCGAAGTTAATGCCCTTCCACGCCACCGAGACGAGCTCGTTGAAGCCCGCGGCCGCGCCCTGGACGGCGGCGCGGCCCCACGGAAAGCTCGTGAGGACCCAGGCGATGACGAGGTTGAGCGCGGTGAGGATACCGACCGACTGCCAGTGGATCCCCTTGCGGTTGTGGGAAAACAGCCATCCTGCGGCGAGGAAGACGACAACTCCCAGGATATTGACGGCTAAGAGCATGAGGCGACCCTTCGTGTGAGACGGGAGGTGTGCGGTTGGGAAGCAGGTGTGCAACAGGTGCACGAGGCGGACCCGGCCCGCGCCGGCTAGCCCAGGTTGGCGAGGGCGCCGGCGACAAGGGCCCAGAACCGATCGGCCTCCAGGCCGACTCCGACCCGGGTGGTGCAGGCGTCCCCGGAGTCGGGGCCCCCGGCAGCGGCCCGCATGTCGGCCACGGTCATCCCGTAGGTGAGCCCGCCTCGCAGCTCGACGTCGACGGGGCAGCGCCGCGTCTTCACGAGCGAGGGGTCGATGACGTAGGCGACGGCGCAGGGATCGTGGGTGGGCGGGTCCGGGAAGGCCTCCTGGTCCTGGTAGGTGGAGCGGAAGAAGTCCATGAGGCCGTCCACGGCGTCGGCGAGCCTGGGGCTGGCCGAGCTGATGGCCCTCTGGACCTTGGGGGTGCACAGGGCCTGGTGGGTGACGTCCAGGCCGATCATGGTCAGCGGCCAGCTCTCGTTGAAGACGATGTGCGCGGCCTCGGGGTCGCACAGGATGTTGAACTCTGCGACGGGCGTCGCGTTGCCGACGCCGTAGGCCCCGCCCATGAGGACGATCTCCTTGATGCGCCCCACGATGCGGGGCTCCATGCGGGCGGCCACCGCGATATTGGTCAGGGGGCCGGTGGCGACGACGGTGATCGTGCTGGGCTCGTGGCTCATCACGGTCTCGATGAGCCAGGCCACGGCGTGCCGGTCGGGCAGAGGCCGGGTCGGCTCGGGCAGCTCGACGCCGTCGAGGCCGGTCTCGCCGTGGATGTAGGCCGCGTCAATGGCCTCGCGGACGAGCGGCTTCATGCAGCCCGCGTGGACGGGCACCTCGGGGTGACCGGCGAGCTCGCACAGCGCCCGGGCGTTGTAGGTGACCTTCTCCAGACTGTGGTTGCCGCCGATGGTCGTGATGCCCAGGAGGTCGACCTGCGGACTCCCGAGCGCGAGGAGGATCGCGATCGCGTCGTCATGACCCGGATCGCAGTCGAGGATCATCTTGGTTGCCACATGCGACTCCTTCGTGACTGTGACAGTGGACGTGCTTTCAGGGGCGGGGCCCACGGCGCGGCCTCATCGCCGCGGCGAGGACCGGCAGGGGCTTCGCGCACCGACGAGTCGACGCGCAGGGGCGGCGCCTTGAGCTGCATGAAGCACCGCACACGACTAATATCACATGTGGAAACGTTTCCACAAGAGGGTGGGAAGTTGCTCCTGAGACATGCCCGGGTCCGGCGGGCCGCCCCGCCCGTTGCCGGTCGCGCGGTCCTGTCCAAGGGATGGGCCCCGGGTCCAGCGGGCTCCGGCAGCTCCCGGCAGCTCCCGGGCCCCGCGCCGTCGTCCGCCCTCCAGCGCAGCAGGCCGGCCGTCCGGATCCCGCGCCTCCTCGTAGCCACCGGAACGCGGGCTCGCCACCGCCGACCCCCGTCCCGCTCACTCAACCCCCTTCGCAGCCACCGAAACGCCGACGCGCGCAGGCGGGAGCACCGATCGCGACGGCGCGCGGCTCCGCGCAGGGCCCGAACGCGCTCCAACGTCGAGCCCGCGGCCCGGTCCGGCGGACTCGGCATGGAAACGTTTCCTATGATGGATCCGCACCACCGCCCGCAGCCGAGGAGACCGCCGTGGGAGCCCCCACCCTCAAGGATGTCGCCGCACTGGCCGGCGTCTCCCTGGGGACGGCCTCCCGCGTCCTGACCGGCCACCCCTCCACCTCAACACGCTCGCGCGAGAGGGTCACGGCCGCCGCCGCCCGGCTCGGCTACACCGTCAACGCCCGGGCCCGCTCGCTGCGAGCCGCACGCTCCGACGTCGTCGCCCTGCTGGTTCCCGACGTGCGCAGCACCTTCTTCGCTCAGCTCGCCCACACCGTCCAGGCCGCCCTGTTCGCGCGGGGGCTGACCACGATTATCGGCTCGGCCTCCGAGGACGCCGAGCAGCAGGACGGCTACCTGCGGGTCCTGCTGGAGCAGCGCATCGACGGCGTGATCCTCGCCCCGCAGGGCGACGCCGTCCCGGGGCTGCGCACGCTCGTGGAGCGGCGGATCCCGCTCGTCCTCGTCGACAGCACGATCACCGCGCCGGACGTCCCCTCGATCGACTCCGACCCCGCTCCCGGGCTGCACGCAGCCGTCGAGGAGCTGGTCGACCACGGGCACCGCTCGGTCACCTACGTCGCCGGGCTGCTGGGCTCCCCCACGGGGCGCGAGCGCCTGGCCGCGTTCGAGCAGGCCGCCGCCTCGTCGCTCGCGCACGGGTCGGCGCGCGTCATCAGGGCGGAGAGCACCGGGGCGCAGTGGCTGGACGAGCTCGACGAGCACCTGAGGACCGGCACCACCGCGCTCGTCCTCGGCTACTCCCCCCACACCCTCATGGCGATCCGCCACCTTCAGGACACGGGGCGGTGGATCGGCCGGGACGTCTCGATCATCAGCTACGACGACCTCGAGGTCTTCGATCTTCTGCGCCCGCGGCTGACGGTCATCACCCAGCACCCGGTGCGCCAGGCCGAACGGGCCGTCGACATGCTCTGCGAGGCGATCGACGGCGGCCGCCCCGCCTCCGAGCGGATAGCCGCCTCACTCATCCGCCGCGACTCCGTGGCCACCTTGGCGCCCCAGCCCTAGACGACCGGCTCCGGGGTGGAAGAAGTGATCGTCTCACGCGCTTTCACGACGGCCGACGGTCTTGGGCGCGGCGGGGATCGGTGTGATTCCGAGGTTCTGTTGCGCGGTCCGGGCGGCGTGGGGCCAAGGCCGCGCAGGGTGATCGCTTTGCAGGGCACGGCGGCGCCCGGCGGCCGGGCGGCCCGCTCAGGCGCGGACGCGGATCTTGCACATGGGAGAGAAGGGACTCGACGAGGACGATGCCGTTTTTCGTTGATATTACGCGGATACTTGACGACCGTCACGATCAGTCGTCGGGCTCCCATGTGCGCCGAGGGGGGTCTGCGCACATGGGAGCGGCTCCTCCACGGCGGACGACATAGCAATTCCGCATGATTCCGCGGTTCTTGAGGCGATGTGCCACACATGAATGTGCAACTCAGCCGGCCCGGCACCTGCGGGATCCTCCACGGCCGCGTCGACGCAGGCCGAACCCCCGGCCGGTGGCCACGAGACGCCGGGGTTTCTCACAGGACGACCATCATCCGCGGTGCGGGGCCAGAGCCGTCTCGTAGGTGTCAACGTCCTCCTGCGTGAAGGCGCAGATGACGATGCGCAGCCCGGCGTCGGGGTGCGCGCTCAGCCACTGGTCGATCACCGAGACCACCAGCGGGGCGGCCTCCTCCTTGGGGTAGCCGAAGGCCCCAGTGGACACTGAGCACAGGCCGACGGAGTCCAGTCCCGCATCGGCGGCGGCATCGAGGACGGAGCAATAAGAGCTCGCCAGGAGGTCGCGGTGCTCCTCGGTGACACCGCCGTCGACGATGGGCCCGACCGTGTGGATGACGTGCCCGGCCGGCAGGTGGTAGCCGTCGGTGAGCAGGGCGCGGCCGGTCTCCTCCGGGCGGCCCCCGCGCCCCCGCATGTACTCGGCGCACTCGGCGCGCAGTCCCGGACCGGCAACCGCGTGGATGACGTTGTCGATGCAGGTGTGGCCGGGGACCCGGCAGCCGAGCATCTCGGCGTTGGCGGCATTGACGATCGCCCCGGCCCGCAGCGTCGTCAGGTCGCCCCGCCACAGGGCGACGCTCCGCCCCATCGGCCCCTCGACACCATGCGTGGAGGACAGCGTCGGCAGGGTCTGCGCATCGGGGGCGCCGGCGTCGAGGACGCGCTGGGCGACCTCTGCGGCGAGCATCTCGTCGAGGTCCTCGCGGACGTCGTCGTCGGGGATGGGCCTGGGCGGGCGGATGGTGAGCAGCCCGTCGAGGAGGCGTCGGCGCTCGGCGAAGGGG
>ERZ772948.1587-NODE-1587-length-12864-cov-4.973612_pt1 | contig 12864 bp, 10 predicted proteins | sample MGYA00511945_ERZ772948 | MGnify/ENA primary metagenome ERZ772948 (study PRJEB29015, sample SAMEA2737927) | human oral metagenome | biome: human oral; feature: human-associated habitat; material: dental | place: China | collected 2141 ... | reverse complement strand
TATAGCTTTCTATGTCAAACAAATTCTTCTTATCATAGTCCTCAAGTAATCTATAGTTCTTATGCTTTGTAATATCGAATTTGTCTGATAGAAATGGTCTGACACCTCTAAGCTGAAAGATACATTTACCACCGTCCATTACAGTAATCTCATCTTGACTCATCAGTTCCTTACCAGTCTTTTGATAGTTTAAACCAAAGCTCTTTTGATTTGACCTTGTTTCCGACGTGTTATACAGATCGATAGTTTCTTTTCCCAGTGTTTCAGACAATTCTTTTAGCGTAGTTTTCTCCTTGCCACCAAGAAATAAGGTACTATCACAGTTACCTACGATTGTATCAGCGTTATCCTTGTAGATTGCCTTTAGCTGAGATTGTGCTTGAAGTATGATGCTTGCTGATATTTCTCTGGAACGGATTGTTGCAATTAACTTCTCAAACTTAGGTATTAAACCAATGTTTGCAAATTCATCAAGCAAGCATCTCACATGGACAGGTAATCGTCCGCCATATACATCATCTGCCTTATCACATAAGAGATTAAAAAGTTGTGAGTACATAATGGATACTACAAAGTTAAAGGTATCATCAGTATCAGAGATAATAACAAAGAGTGCCGTTTTTCTATCTCCGAGTGTATCAAGCTCAAGTTCATCTTCACTCATCAAGTCCCTAAGTTCCCTAATATCAAATGGAGCAAGCCTTGCACCACAAGAGATAAGAATAGATTTTGCCGTTTTTCCTGTAACAACTTGTCAAGGACTTTCTAATCATTTTTATGGATTTTTTTATCTTTTTCTCGCTCCATTTCCCTAAGCATTATCCTTTTTAATTTATCTTGCATAGTTTCAGTCGCATTCTCATTAAAATGGACTACAACCTCATAAGTTGCCTTTCCAATCTTCTTTATGGTCTTTGTTCCTGTATTATGTTCATTTCTGTTTTCGTGCATATAGTTTCCCTCCTGTTTGTTGCAATCAAAAAAGCGATTAGAATTTTTAGCTTTTCTAATCGCCTTAAATAGTTTTATTCTTTTAAATTTTTATTCTTACAGCATTGTGCCCTCTGAAAGAATATCTACATATTTTTTATATACATATTGTCTGTACCTTTTTTTATCTTCTACAAGCTCTATTATTTCCATATCCATTAAATTATCTAAAAGTTTATTGACAGTAGGTTTACTGACATTCACTAAATTTTTAATATCCTCCGCTTCTACAAAAGGGTGTTTCAATAGATATTCGTATACCAAAAGAAGATTTGAAATATTACCGCTTGAAAACTGTCGAATTTTCTCCATATCGTTCTTCTTAAGCTCAATAATCTTTTGGATTGAAGTGATTGCATCCTCAGATATTTCGCAAATTCCATCTATAAAAAATTTAATCCATTCTTCAAATTCCCCCTTAATACGGATATTATTAAGAAGTTCATAATATCTATTTCTATTTTTCTTGAAAAAATAACTCAGATAAAGAACAGGGTATTCAATCAAGCCTTGCTCTCTTAAATATAATATTATGAGTAGTCTACCCATTCTTCCATTACCATCTAAAAATGGGTGTATCGTTTCAAATTGATAATGAATTAGAGCTATCTTTATTAAGTTTGAAATATCACTATCTTCATGTATATATTTTTCTAAATCGCTGAGGCAAATATCCATTTCATCAGGTGAAGGCGGAATAAAGCTTGCATTATTTATGGTTGAACCTGCATGTCCAATCCAATTTTGTGATTTTCTAAATTCACCCGGCATTTTTTCTTCTCCTCTAACATTAGACAAAAGAACCGAGTGGGTTTCTTTAATCAGCCTCATACATAATGGCAATTCATTCAGTCTTTTAAATGCGTAATGAGTTGCTTTGATATAGTTTACAATTTCTTCAGTATCCTTTATCTTTTCACTTCCCCTATCTTTTTGCAGCACATCAACAAGAGAAGCTTGTGTTCCCTCTATTTGAGAACTTATAACAGCCTCTTTTTGAACATACATAGACACAAATAGATCAATATCTGGAAGAGTTATTGCCATACCATCTAACCTTCCCAGTAATAAATACGCTTTATTGATTAAAGCATTTATTTCACTATCAAGATTTAATTTTATATCTTTTAAATTATGTGGAACAAAGCATTCGTAATCACTTTGTATTCTCTTTAGCTGTCCAGCTCTATTGTTTTCTAATCTCAAAATATCACCCCCTAAGTTAAATTCATTTTACTTAGAATAAGTATAACAGTTTTAAGTAAAGTTTTCAAGCTTTAATTTTACTTATACCGCAAAACACCTCGCTAAGTAAAACTTATTTTCCTAATATGATTAAATTTATTAGATTGTTTATAACTTAAAGTACATTTTATGGATAAATACGTTTTAAGGCTTATTTCTTACTTTAGCCGTATCTGGTACCTGTTTTATCATTAACACTCTTAAAAAGCCTTTTCACCGTCTTATACGAGATCTACAAGTGTTCCCCCTTGTCATAATCTTCAAAGGTATATACTTTTGATTTACTGCCCTCCTTTAGTTTCCCTTTGTCTTGCTCGTACCAATGAACTAAGGTTGCATAATGGTCTTTGTAGTTTCTTCCTGTGCTTTGCATATAGGTTGACAGCTTCTCTATCATTTCTTCTCTATGCCCTTGCATTTTATCCTTTAACTTTCCATATTCTTCATCGGTTAAGGAAACATTTTTATATTCTCCATAAAGGTCAGGGGATATTTTTTCTATCTCCCCCTCTTTTTCTAATTCTATATCTTTCTCTTTCTCTATCTCTATATCTCCGTTGCAGTTTTGTTGCAAAAGGTTGCAAGGTGTTGCACCAGTGTTGCATTGCAACGCTTTTTGTCCTCTTGATTTCCTTGAACGCCTTGTAGAAGCTGTTTCTGAACCTATTAGACTTGGAATTTCTGTTAAAAAATACTCGTCATTTTCTGTGATTATCTCCATCAATCCTTGTGCTACAAGATAATTTACTGTAACCATTACATCATCTTCCGTTTCATCAATCGTTAATGCAAGCTCTTTGATAAAGTCTGTTTCTACTCCGTCATAATACAGTTTTCCACTATCCTTTAGGCTAAGCAAAAGCAATTTGAGGTAGATGATTGTATAGGTATCTCCTCCTGATATTTTTCTTAGCCTTTTTATTCTCTTATCTGTAAAAAAATCTTCTTTCAGTTTTAACCAATAGTATCTTCTGTTATCTGCCATTTTTCTCTCCTCTCTTTTTATTGCAAAGGGAAGTAACAAATCATTACCACCTCTTGGTTTTTAAGGAAGTCGTGATTTACGACACCCTTGATAGTAAGCACGCCCCAAAACAGGGCATCCTTATAAATCTGCCATCGTGAAACACGACACCAGCTATATGCTTCCCTAAAACAGGGACTCATCTTTATATCTGTGTTCCCAAAATGGGTACGCAGCCTTATGCACCAAAATAGTGCGTAAGTTTGTAGTACTAAATAATTTGCTCATTCCCTACTAGATGTTGTCCTATTTTAGGATTTCATCTTTCTTGTTCCGTATATTTTTCTTTTACTTTTTGTTTGTACTGGTCTATCTTTTCCTGTTGCTCTTGGAATTTTTTCAGTTGTGCAATTACACTTGGTTTATCTCCTCTCTTAATTGCCTTGTCTACCTCTATGGATAGGTCTATTCCATACTCATCATTGACTATCTTTACTGCATATTTGATATGGTCTATCTGCTTAAATTCGTCTTGTACTTTAGCTTTATCTTCGGTTAAGTCTTGTATCTCTTTTTCAAGCCTTGATATTTCTTTTTGCCAATCACTTAATTTTATGGCTGATGTCCCGGTGAATTTTTCTATGGTCTTTCTTGCTCTTAGGTATCTGTCTATTTCTTTTTTATGGGAATTGTAAAAGCTGTCTTTTAATATGGTTTTGCTTTTGTATTCCTGATAGACTTCTTTGTTTTCTTTGATAGAGTCTATGCAGCTTACACACTGATTTAGGTCTTTTATTCTTTGTGTTTTTTCTTGAATATCACCACTTATCTTTTTACTTTGCTTTGCCAGTTCAAAGACTTTTCCTTGTAGGTCTGCTATGGTTTGAAGATGATTATCTTTCAAATAGTAGATTGCTTTTACAAATCTCTTTAGGCCTGCATTTCCCTTTTTTATCTGTCCATAGTAGGATAAATTTTTTGTTTTTTCTCCCTGTATCTCGTTGTAGATAGAAATATACTCATAGAGGTTAAAGAGTTCTGCTTTGTTCTCCAGTTCATCTTTCTTGGTCTGTTTATACTCATCATATTTAGCTTGTAGATTTCCAAGTAAAGAGTCTATCCAAGAGGTGATTTCTTTTATCTTGTTCTTAATGGCTTTTACTAAGAAGTTATGCTTTTTGATTTCTCGGTTGATGTTTCCTTTGTCGGTTTCGATTCCTTTTTTCTCTAAGCCACTGGCACTTGCTCCTAAATGAATGGTTGGAATTTCTTCTATACCTTGTCTTTTGTAGGAACGATGATCCACTCTCTTTTCCTGATGATTTTTTTCTAAATACTGATTACAAAGACTCGCAAAATTCTCTCTCCATTTCTCTGCGTTGCCTTTATCGTTCCAGTCCGTCAGCTCTACTTTTCTTGTTTTGTAGTTACCGCTTTTTAGTTTTATCTTTTCTCCGTTTTCATCAAGAACATATTCTTTTTTGCTTTTTGCCTGCCACTCTCCTTTTTCATTGATTGGTCTGAGGGTAGTCATAATATGAGCATGGATATTATTATTTTCTTCATCACTTTCATCATGGATTGCAAGGTCTGCTATCATTCCTTTTGACACAAAATTTTTCCCAATAAAGTCGGTAATGAGTTTCTTGTTTTCTTCAAAGGATAATTCTTTCGGTAAGGCAATAATGAAGTTTCTTGCAAGCTGTGCATTGCTTGCTTTCTCATTTAGTTCAACGCTATTCCATAAAGTAGTTCTATCTTTTAATGCTATGGGGACATTCTCCGGTAAGAAGATTTCTGAATGTAAAAGTCCTTTTTTATTATGATAGTCATGAACTTCTCCATCCCATTCATTTTTGATTTTCTCACAAGAGATATATGCTGCACTTGCAACTGCCGATTTACTCTTACCTCTGCTTATCATAGAAATACTAAAGTGAAATGTTTCTGCCATCTATATAAGCTCCTTTCATTTTTTGTTTGTTTTTAGGATTGCTTTCAGGTAAAGGAAAAAGCAGACAGGCTATTTTTTCTATCTTTTCCTATCTGCTTTATCCGTATGTTTTTATTAAGTTTTTGGTTTTCAAAGACTTGTTAAAATCCCTTAGATTTTCTAAGGGCGCAATTATACACCCTAAAGGGTGCTTTGCGTTCTGCGAAGCTTTTTGCCCTTGCAGGGAGCTTCTGAAAAAACTAAGGTTTTTTATTCTGTTTACTTGATGTCTGTTTCATCTTCTATATCTTTCCTATTTATTATTTCTTCATAAGCTCGTCTGTATTTTTCTGTATCTGTAGCAACTTTGAGTAGTTCTTCCATCTCCTCATTGGTAAACATTAGAGGATTTTCAATCACTCTTTCTACTATCAAGCCTCTTTGTATGAGCCTATGATTTCTTCTTTTTCGTTCCTTTTCGTTTGCAAGTTTTTCTAATTTCTTACCTTGATTTTGTAATTTTTTCAGCTTTACATCGCACTTTTGTCTTTCTTCCTGAAGTTCAAAAATTTGTTCTTGTACTTCCTGTAATGTGTTTTCTTTCTTCATTTTTTCTTTCTCCTTTCAAATTTCAAGCAAATAAAAAACAGTAAACCTTTTTTTGATTTACTGTTTCTGTGTTAGTCTTTTTCTAAACTTTAATTGTTTATTTTATTTATAATTGTATGATTTTATTGATTATATTTTCTACAAATCGCTTATCGTGTTCCACAAATATAAGTGTAGGCTTTGCTTCTCTTATGATTTCCTCAATCTGTATTCTGGATATTACATCTATATAATTTAATGGTTCGTCCCAAACAAATAAATGAGCCGGCTTTGACAAACTGACGGCAATTAAGACTTTCTTTTTTTGTCCATCACTATAATTCTTCATATCCATTTCAAATAATTCTCTTGAAAAATCTAATTTTCTAAGAATTGTTTTACACAATGTTTCATCAACATCTTGCTTATGAATATACTCATTTAGGCTACCTGTTAAATCAGATGTATCTTGAGGAATATACGATATTTTCAAATTACTTGCTAATTTTATCTCACCTGTATACTCATGATTTAGACCTAATAAAATTTTAATCAAGGTCGATTTTCCACTTCCATTACTACCATATATAGCTACTATATCGCCTTGTTTTATTTCAAAGCTCACGTTACTTAATATCTGTTTTTCTCCATAGTATGATGATAAATCACTAACCGATATTAGAGGATTTTTGCGATGATGTAACGGATGCAATAATAGATTTTCCTTTGTTTCAATATCTTTTAGTAAATTCTGTTTTTCTTCTATTGCCTTATTTTGTCTATTCTCCAAATTCTTAGATCTTTTCATCATCTTGGCTGACTTATGACCTATATATCCTTTGTCTGGTTTTACACCTGATATTTTCACACCATTTTTAGTATTTTCAATTTTATCAGACCAAATTTGACATTGTCTTGCAGCTTCTTTTAATCGTTTAATATCTTTTCTTAATTTCTCGTTTTTACTGATTTCAAATTGGTCTTTCATCAATTTGTTTTCATACCATGATGTAAAATTTCCTGATTGAACATCAATAGAATTCCTGTTAATAGAAATAACATGATTGATGCAGCCGTCTAAAAAATCTCTATCATGAGATATAAGCAAGAAACCTTTTTTACTTTTCAGATATTCACTTACAATTTTTCTGCCGTGCATATCCAAATGGTTTGTTGGTTCATCAATAAGTAAAAAACCATCTTCTCTTGTAAACAAAATAGCTAAAAGGATTTTTGTTTGTTCTCCTTTAGAAAGCGTTTCAAATTCTCTATAAACAAGGTTCTCATCTACATTGAGCAAACTAAGTTCTCTAAATAATTTCCATTCTTCCCCATCTGGTATGAGTTCTTTATATAACTCAATCCCTGATTTTGAAGTATCAGTTATATTTGGTGGAAATTTAATAAATTCAACATCCTTAATTATTTTACCTTGATAAGTTTCTTCATTTAAAAGTAACTTAAATAGCGTTGATTTGCCAATTCCATTTCTTCCTATCAACCCTATTTTCCAGTTTGTCTCAAAGGAAAACGATACATTTTCAAATATAGGTTTTACATATCCATGATATGAGAAACTGAGGTTTTCAATTTTAATTGTCGACATAAAAATACCTCCTTACATTCTTATTTTATTTAATATTATACAAATTTAAGCCATTTTCTATATCAGCTTTCTATGGCACTTGACAGTTGCCTATAAAATTAAAATGCGGATGTCAGTTTAACTTTGGCACACCGTCCCAACAGCTTAAAATCCTGCGGGATTGGTGTGAATTTAGGGCTAATCCACGTCAGCCCCTTTTATTTTTCAGACGACCTTTTCAGATTTCGAGGTCGTCTGAAAAAAAACAGGCGTAGCAACTATTTCAAACAGGTTTGCGGAAGGTAATGCAGTAAAAGCGGTTGCCCCACAGCAGTCGCGTTTTCTTTTCCTGTACGGTTTCGGGAATGCAGTTTTCGATTTGTGTCAGATCGAAATCGGTGTCTTGGAAGTAGTTCCGCGTGAACAGGCTTTTTTTGTATTGTTGTTGGATGAAGTCGGCGGTTTCGTCTGCGATCATGATTTTGGTGCCGGGCTTGGCGACGCGCAGCATTTCGTTGATGGCTTTTTGTTTGTCGCTGAAAAAATTGATGCCGCCCACATGGAATACGACGTCGAACATATTGTCGGCAAAGGGTAAGTCTTCGGCGTTGCAGTGTACCAAGTCCAAGCCCGCCGCTTTTTTCCGCCATACGTTGCGGCAGCGTGCCAACATGCCGAGCGACAGGTCGGCGCCGGTCAAGTCCAGCGTGGAGGGGTCGATGTTGGCGGGCAGGTAGTTTAAGTCGGTACCTGTGCCGATGGAGACGTAGAGTGCGGTGCAATCCTGCCGCCATTCCAGTTCGCCCATCAGGCTGCGCCGCATTTCGTTGATGCTGTTGCCGTATCTGAAGCGGGCTATCCAGCGTTCGCCGAAATCGTACCAACGGGCGAGGCGGTTGTACATGTTCATGTATTTGGCGTTGTCGCCCGTGACGTTGTCGGAATCGAGGCACAACAAAATGCCGTCTTGTTCGGGCGGAAGCTGATTTTGCAGGGCGGGTTTAAGCTTTTGGATGAGCTTGGCGGAAGGCATGGTGCTTCTCCTGTCGATGATTAAACGATGCGTATCTCGAGTCGGTTTCGGCAAAACCGTTAAAGCATTGGATTCATCTATCCAACTTATCCGGCGGGGTCGTCTGAAAGCTTGATGGGATGGGGAACAGGCGATTTTGGGTGGTTCCGCTGCCTGAAATAAAGGCCGTCTGAAATCGTGTTTCAAACGGCCTTTTGACATAGTTTAAGACAAGGATGGATTAGAACTTGCTTTTGATGTCGTCAATCAGGTTCTCGGCTTTTTCTTTTGCTTCGCTAACCAGATGTTCTGCTTCTTCTTTGCCTTTTTTCAATACGTCGCTTGCTTTTTCCTCAATGTCGGCTGCAACTTCTTTGACTTTGCCGATGCCTTGTTGGATCACGCCTTCTGCTTGGAGTTTGGGATCGTCTAAGAGTTCTCCGGCTTTCTCTTTTACATTACCGCTGATTTGGTCTAATTTACCGCTCATGGCTTATTTCCTTGATGTTTGTGTTGATCGAGAACCCACTATAGTCTAATCGGTAGCTTGTTGCAACTTGAGAGGTCGTCTGAAAACCCGCTTCAATAAAATGAAAACTGTTTTTCAGACGACCTGAATCATTTGCCCTTATCGTTTATCAAACCGTTTTTTTGCAAATAATCCCGCGCTACGTCCGCCGGTTTTTCTCCGCCCACTTTCACGCGGTAGTTCATTTCGGTCATTTCGGCTTCGCTGATTTTGCCTGCCAGCTTGTTCAATGCGTTCACGACGTCGGGATGCTGTTCGGCAAACTCGGTTTTCATCAGCGGCGCGCCTTGGTAGGAAGGGAAAAGGGCGATGTCGTCTGAAAGGACGGCGAGGCGGTATTGTTTGAGGTCGCTGTCGGTGGAATAGGCTTCAACGAGGTCGATTTTGCCGTTTAGGAGGGCGGTGTAGCGCAGGGCGGGTTCGAGCGTCGAGAGGTGGCTAAACTGTATGCCGTGTTGTTGCAAACCTTTGTAGCCGTCGGCGCGGTCGGTAAATTCAAGGGTAAAGCCGGCGCGGATTTGGTTTTGCACGCGTTTGAGGTCGGATATTTTGTGCAGGTTGTGCGCGACGGCGTAGTCCTGGCTGACGGCGAGGGCGTAGGTGTTTTGGTATGCCATCGGCGGTAAAAAGGTCAGCCGGTGTTGTCGGGCGAGCAGTTCTTTGGCGGTTTTGTAGGTCTGTTCGGGCGAAAGGCGGCGGTTTTGCTGTTCGGCGGGGACTTTGACCAGACTTTCCAGGACGGTGCCGGTAAATTCGGGGTAGATGTCGATTTCGCCGCTGTTTAAGGCGTTGAACAGAAATGAAGTTTTGCCGAAATTGGGTTTAAGCATCACCTGCGCGTGCGGATTATTTTCTTCAATCAACTGTTTGTACATATTAATGAGGATGTCGGGTTCGCTGCCGAGTTTGCCTGCGATGGTGATTTTTTGTGCGGATGGGTTCGTTTGAAAAATCGGTGCCAAACCGATGGCGATAAGGATGGCAAGCAGGGCGGCGGTAATCGGCAGTTTGTGTTTCGACTTTTGCAGTATGCCGATGCCGCCGCTGACCAGTACGGCGAGCAGGGCGGACAGCAGCGCGCCGGTAAACGTCATTGCCATGTTGTTTCGGTCGATGCCGAGCAAAATCAGGTTGCCCAAGCCACCCGCGCCGATAAGCGCGGCGAGTGTTGCCGTGCCGATAATCAATACGGACGCGGTGCGGATGCCGGAAATCATGGCGGGCAGCGCCATCGGCAATTCAATACGCCACAACGCCTGCCAACGGGACAAGCCGAACGCGGTGTGCGCTTCTTTAATGGCAGGATCGATTTGGCTCAAACCGAGATAGGTGTTCTGAAAAATCGGCAATAGGGCGTAGAGCGTTAGCGCAATCAAAACTGGCGGCGAACCGATGCCGACAAAGGGAATCAGCAAACCGAGCAGCGCGAGGGACGGAATGGTTTGCAGTATATTGGTTACCTGCAAAACGCCTTCCGCCCAACGCCGTTTGTCCGCCAGCCATACGGCGAGCGGCACGGCAAGCGCGACGGCGCAAAGCAGGGTAATCAGGGAGAGGCGGAGGTGTTCAAGCGTCGCCTGCCACAGTTCGGCTGGTGGGACGGGAAGGAAATCGGGCATAAGGTGCAAATCAAACAAAAAAGAACTTCACTACAGCAAAAGGTCGTCTGAAACATTTTCAGACGCCCTCGGAGGATTACAAAGCAGCGTCGTATCCGCCGTCTTCCACGGCCTCAATCAATGCGGCAGGATTGGTTTTCGCAGGGTCGAATTCAATGACCGCATTTTTGTTTTCCAAACTGACTTCGGCTTTCGCAACGCCTTTCGTGTTTTCCAAAATACGGGTAACGCTTTTCACGCAGCCGCCGCAGGTCATACCGCCGATATTGAGGGTAAGGGTTTCCATAGGATTTCCTTTCTGTAAACGAATTGAGTCTAAAAGCCAATAAAATGTGATGAATTAATAAAAATCAGGATGAGGCAGAGAAGCAAGCCATAGTTCAAATCCAATCAACTATAACCCCAAATGTAGGGGCAAAGTCAAGCAGGTCGTCTGGAAACCAGTCATCGTTATATCTACATCATTTGAGTGATCTCGGCATGTTTGATTTGTTCCATTGCTCATAAATAGTCAAATTGATATTGTTATTTATTATAAATGCTGTATTATGTTTGGGTAATTATAACAAATAAAATAATAACATCATAAATTCCTAACTATCTCCTTTATCCGTCATTCAGACGACCTCATTCCACAGGTTTTTGATTTCTCAACACCTCAAGCCATTTGTATGTCTTGTTCGTTAAATTTTGCGCATTTCAAATTTGGAGAATCGATGTGAATTTCGACTATATAGCCCATATCCGCAAAGCAGACGGGCAGCCTCAATTTTTACAAACGCATCTAACGGAAACCGCCGAAATCGCCAAATTATTGGCAGCCAAGCTGGATTTAGATCAGGCGGGCGAGTTACTCGGACTCATGCACGATTTCGGTAAATATTCCCGCAAATTCCAGAAATATATCCACGATAAAAACGGTTTGTTTAATCCTGATTTGGATGATGAAGAAAGTACACCGAACAGCAGTAAGGTGGATCATTCCACCGCCGGTGCGCAATGGGTTTACCGCGAATTGAGAAAATCTGATAAATCTAATAAACATGGAGATGAAATTAAAGATAAGGGCATCGGTGAACTGTGTGGACAGATATTAGGTTTGTGTATTGCCTCACACCATGGCGAAGGCTTGATTGACTGTTTGGACGGCGAAGGCAACGTCGTTTGGAAAAAACGGTTTGAAAAAAAGGACGAATTGACGCATTTGGCGGAATGCGAGCAAAATGCCGATGAAGCTATTCTGCAAAAAGCATATGAATTGGTAGGGGAAAATCTGGTTCGCAGCCTGCGGAATGCGGTGGAGCCGATTCTTTCCAATCAAACAATCAATAATAAAATCAAAGAATTTTATCTCGGCTGCCTAATCCGCTTTCTATTCAGTTGCCTGATTGATGCCGACCGTATCAACAGCTCAGATTTTGAGCGGGAAGCGCAAAAAGAAGTCCGCCGCTTGGCGAAAAAACCAGATTGGCAATCAGCAATTGATAAATTGGAAGCCAAATTAGCAGGTTTTGAAAACTATTATCCTATTGACGAAATTCGCCGTCGAATTTCAGACGACTGCCTAAAAAGAGCAGCCGATTCTCAAGGTATTTATACGCTCACAGTACCGACCGGTGGCGGCAAAACATTGGCCAGTCTGCGCTACGCTCTGCATCATGCGCAAAAGCACAATCTCGACCGCATCATCTACATCATTCCCTATACTTCCATCATTGATCAAAACGCGGAAGAAGTTCGTAAAATTTATTGTTTAGATTTGAAAGAAGATGACAATGGTGAATTTCATTCATGTAGAGAATGTTCAGAATGTGAGAAGTGGGTGCTTGAACACCATTCCAATTTAGAACCTGAAAAACAAAGCTGGCAGGACAAACTGCTGTCCGAAAACTGGGGTAAGCCTATTGTGTTTACTACCATGGTGCAGTTTTTGGACGCATGGTTTGGCGGCGGCACACGCGGCGCGCGGCACATCCATCCGATGACCAATGCGGTGCTGATTTTTGACGAAATTCAAACCCTGCCTGTGAAATGCGTACATTTGTTTTGCAACGTATTGAACTGGCTGACGACATTTGGCAAAAGCACGGCGATTTTGTGTACGGCGACGCAGCCTTTGCTCGGCGAATCGGGTTTGCAGAATTTTCCTGAAGATAAGAGGGGGAGCATTACCGCACGCGGTTTGTTAAGGTTGCCTGAAAACGCCGAAATCATGGGCAAGCATCAGGATTTGAATAAATTGTTTGCCAATTTATCGCGCGTGGAAATCCGATTCAATGAAAAAGCAGGCGGCTGGAATGTGGAAGAAGCAGGCGCGTTCTTGCTGGAACAGTTTCAGACGACTCCAAGCTGCCTGTTTATCGTCAATACCAAAAAATGGGCGCAGGAGCTTTATCAAT
>ERZ772948.1578-NODE-1578-length-12921-cov-10.492228_pt1 | contig 12921 bp, 8 predicted proteins | sample MGYA00511945_ERZ772948 | MGnify/ENA primary metagenome ERZ772948 (study PRJEB29015, sample SAMEA2737927) | human oral metagenome | biome: human oral; feature: human-associated habitat; material: dental | place: China | collected 2141 ... | reverse complement strand
CTAAATGTCTTGGTGGGAATTTAGGGGATTTTGGGGAATTTTGCAAAGGTCTCAGATTGCTGGAATTCCGGGACTCTCAACTCCCACCTCTGGCAGCCTTTTATATCGAATCCGAACCCTCGCACCGTCATTCCCGCGCAGGCGGGAATCCAGACCTCCGCTTTTTAAGAAATATTTGAAGATTGCCAAGATTTCAAGCCTCTGGGCTTATGTTGCAGATCATCCTTAATATTTCCGAAACGGCAAAGGTCGTCTGAAAATTTTCAGACGACCTTTGCTATAATCACTCCCTTTGTTTTATTTGAAATTTTTCCAACGCCATGCCCCATTCCGATTTCTCCCAAACCCTCTCCAAAGACCGCCACTTCCTACGTTCCGCCTTCAAAAATCCCAACAAATACGGCGGTTTGTCCAAAGTCGAAGAAAAATACCGAAAATCGCACGACCTTTATCTACAACGCCTGTCCAAACTACCCAAACCCGAGTTCGACAACACCCTACCCGTTCACGAGAAGCTCGAAGAAATCAAAAAAGTCATTGCCGAAAATCAGGTAACGATTATTTGCGGCGAAACCGGTTCGGGCAAAACCACGCAGTTGCCCAAGATTTGTTTGGAACTCGAGCGCGGGGCGGCGGGGCTGATCGGGCATACCCAGCCGCGCCGTTTAGCCGCGCGTTCGGTGGCAGAGCGGATTGCCGAAGAGCTGAAATCGGAAATCGGCAGCGCGGTGGGCTATAAAGTGCGCTTCACCGACCACACCTCGCGCGATGCCTGCGTCAAGCTGATGACCGACGGCATCCTACTGGCGGAAACGCAGACCGACCGTTATCTCGCCGCCTACGACACGATTATCATCGACGAAGCACACGAACGCAGCCTGAACATCGACTTCCTCTTGGGCTACCTGAAACAGCTCCTGCCGCGCCGCCCCGATTTGAAAGTCATCATCACCTCGGCAACGATAGACGCAGAACGCTTCTCCCAACACTTTAACGGCGCGCCTGTTTTAGAAGTGAGCGGGCGCACCTATCCCGTCGAAATCCTCTACCAACCGCTGACCAGCAAAGACGAAGACGATGCAGAAGTCGAGCTGACCGATGCGATTGTCGATGCAGCCAACGAATTGGCACGATATGGCGAAGGCGATATTTTGGTGTTCCTGCCGGGCGAACGCGAAATCCGCGAAGCGGCAGAAGCCCTGCGCAAATCCACGCTGCGCCGCAACGACGAAATCCTACCCCTGTTCGCACGCCTGTCGCACGCCGAACAGCACAAAATCTTCCACCCTTCAGGCGCAAAACGCCGCATCGTGCTGGCAACCAACGTCGCCGAAACCTCGCTCACCGTGCCGGGCATCAAATACGTCATCGACACCGGCCTCGCGCGCGTTAAACGCTATTCCGCACGGGCGAAAGTGGAGCAGCTTCATGTCGAAAAAATCTCCCAAGCCGCCGCCCGCCAACGTTCCGGCCGCTGCGGCCGCGTCTCCGCAGGCGTATGTATCCGACTGTTTTCAGAAGAAGATTTCAACAGCCGCCCCGAATTCACCGACCCGGAAATCGTCCGCAGCAACCTCGCCGCCGTCATTCTGCGCATGGCAGCGTTGAAACTCGGCGACGTGGCGGCATTCCCGTTTTTAGAAATGCCCGATTCGCGGTATATCAATGATGGTTTTCAGGTGTTGCTGGAATTGGGGGCGGTGGAGGTCGTCTGAAAAGCATAGGACGGGCATTGATGTCTAACGAAAATCGGGGAACGATAGCATAATTACTTTATCATACAAACATTGAAGGAATAATAAATGAGCGATATTTTAGAAAAACTCAGCAACGGATTATTACAGAGATTGATGAGACTCGAATGGTTTTTGGCATCATTGCTGATAATTTCATTTTTCGATATGTATTTAAATTTAAGACATGGATTTTCTATTACAGCACTTTTAAATAAACAGAAAAATTTAGACCTATACAGCATTTTTGAATCTGTTATCCTTTTCTCTTTTATTTTTTCTGTAATTGTTCCTATTATTCAAGGAATTTATTTTTCTGTTATCTTAACTATTCTATCAAAATTTAATATTTATATGTTTGAAAACGAAAATACAGATTATAGAAAATCATTGTACCGATTAAGAAGAAAAGCAGTGAAAGAAAATAATTCTGTATTATGGAGTGCTTATCAAGAAGAAAAAGCAAATTTACAAAAAATAAACTTTATTTTTTCTGCAATATGGGGAATTCTCATTTTTTCGATCCTAGGTTGCTTTGGAAAGTCTAGTAAATCCATATTGATAGATATCGTTATAATACTGAATTCCGTTGCAGAAAATAATATTTTATTAGGCATGGTTATATATTTTTTATTTTTTATAATATCTTTTTGGTGTTTTTCCATATTGCAACGTTCCTTTTATTTGCGTGAAGACATATTGCCATATTGGGAAGATGACAAAAAAGCTAACTCCTAATTTTTTGTCGGGCACAAATACCCGACACAATCCGACAAACAACAAAACCGTTTCAGACGACCTCGTTTTTAAAAAACAATCTGTAAACAGATAGCTGCTGAAGAATACCGTTGCCGAGCCCCCAAACCCAGCCTGCAACTTTTATTGTGAACTTCCCATTATGAAAAAATCCCTTTTCGTTCTCTTTCTCTATTCATCCCTACTTACTGCCAGCGAAATTGCCTATCGTTTTGTATTTGGGATTGAAACCCTGCCGGCTGCGAAAATGGCGGAAACGTTTGCGCTGACATTTGTGATTGCTGCGCTGTATCTGTTTGCGCGTTATAAGGCTTCACGGCTGCTGATTGCGTTGTTTTTCGCGCTCAGCATCATTGCCAACAATGTTCATTACGCGGTTTATCAAAGTTGGATGACGGGCATCAACTATTGGCTGATGCTGAAAGAGGTTACCGAAGTTGGCAGTGCGGGCGCGTCGATGTTGGATAAGTTGTGGCTGCCTGCGTTGTGGGGCGGGTTGGAAGTCTTGTTGTTTTGCAGCCTTGCCAAGTTTCGCCGTAAGACGCATTTTGCCGCCGATATTTTGTTTATTGCGGCGATGTTGCTGATTTTTGGACGTTCATTCAGTACGACGCAGGAACACGGTATTTCGCCCAAACCGACATACAGCCGCGTCAAAGCCAATTATTTCAGCTTCGGCTATTTTGTCGGGCGCGTATTGCCGTATCAGTTGTTTGATTTAAGCAAGACTCCTGTTTTCAAACAGCCTGCGCCAAGCAAAACCGGACAAGGCAGTATTCAAAATATCGTCCTCATCATGGGTGAAAGCGAAAGCGCGGCGCATTTAAAACTGTTTGGCTACGGACGCGAAACTTCGCCGTTTTTGACCCAGCTTTCGCAAGCCGAATTCAAGCCGATTGTGAAACAAAGCTATTCCGCCGCTTTGATGACGGCTGTGTCCCTGCCTAGCTTTTTCAATGCCATACCGCATGCCAACGGCTACGAGCAAATCAGCAGCGGCGATACCAATATGTTCCGCCTCGCCAAAGAGCAGGGTTACGAAACGTATTTTTACAGCGCGCAGGCGGAAAACGAGATGGCGATTTTGAACCTGATCGGCAAAAAGTGGATCGACCATCTGATTCAGCCGACACAACTCGGCTACCGCAACGGCGACAATATGCCCGACGATAAGCTACTGCCGCTGTTCGACAAAATCAATTTGCAGCAGGGCAAGCATTTTATTGTGTTGCACCAACGCGGTTCGCACGTCCCATACGGCGCGCTGTTGCAACAACAGGATAAGGTGTTCGGCGAAGCCAATATCGTGGACAAATACGACAGTACCATCCACAAAACCGACCAAATGATTCAAACCGTATTCGAGCAGCTGCAAAAGCAGCCTGACGGCAACTGGCTGTTTGCCTATACCTCCGATCATGGCCAGTATGTGCGCCAAGATACCTACAATCAAGGCACGGTACATCCCGACAGCTACATCGTACCGCTAGTGTTATACAGCCCTGATGCCGCTCTGCAGCAATCCGCCAACCAAGCCTTTGCGCCTTGCGAAATTGCCTTCCACCAGCAGCTTTCAACTTTCCTGATTCACACGCTGGGCTACGATATGAAGGTTTCAGGCTGCACCGAAGGCTCGGTAACGGGCAACCTGATTACAGGCGATGCGGGCAGCCTGAACATCCGCAACGGCAAAGCGGAATATGTTTATCCGCAATAAGGCGGCGCAAACCTACAAACAATATAAATTGAGACCACGTCGGACATGAACGCCCGACCTAAAAACTATGCAAAACACTAAAAATCAAGCACACGGCTCGGGCATCCATGCCCGACACAATCCGACAAACGACAAAACCGTTTCAGACGACCTTCAAAACGCTTCGGGCAATATCGTTGCCCCTCCCCGCTACCGCCTGACCAAACTCGGCGAACAAATGGCGCGCCTGCCCATCGACCCGAAAATCGCGCGCATTTTGTTGGCGGCGAAGAAGCACGACTGCATGGCGGAAATATTGGTGATTGCGTCCGCGCTGTCGATTCAAGACCCGCGCGAGCGGCCTTTGGAAGCGCGCGATGCCGCCGCCAAGGCACACGAGCGTTTTACCGACAAGCAGTCCGATTTCCTTGCCTATCTGAACATTTGGGACAGCTTCCAGCGCGAGCGCGACAAAGGCTTGTCCAACAAGCAGTTGGTGCAGTGGTGCCGCCAATATTTCCTGTCGCACCTGCGGATGCGCGAGTGGCGCGAGCTGCACCACCAGCTTGCCCAAACCGCGATTGAAATGGGTTTGACCACCAAGGAAGCCGCTTTCAGACGACCTCCCGAAGTCAGGCAACTCACGTCGTCTGAAAATGCGGGCGACCAAGACCTATCCGCCAAACTCAAACAAAAACAACTGGATAAAAAGCAACACCGCGCCCAAATCCGCGCCGCCAAAGAAGCGGGCTACGAACAAATCCACCGCGCCCTGCTCACCGGCCTTATCGCTAACGTCGGCATGAAATCGCCCGACGGCAACGACTACACCGGCGCGCGCGGCAGCCGCTTCCACCTTTTCCCCGCCTCCGCCCTGTTCAAGGCGAAACCTAAATGGGTGATGGCAGCAGAACTTGTTGAAACAACAAAGCTTTATGCGCGAGACGTGGCCGCCATCCAGCCCGAATGGATCGAGCAGGAAGCGCCGCACCTCGTCCGCTATCATTATTTCGAGCCACACTGGGAACAAAAACGCGGCGAAGTCATCGCCAGCGAACGGGTAACGCTCTACGGCCTGACCGTCCTGCCGCGCCGCCCCGTGTCCTACGGCAGAATCGCCCCCGAAGAAGCACGCGAAATCTTTATCCGCAGCGCGCTGGTGGCGCAGGAATGCGATTTGAAAGCGGACTTTTTTGTCCACAACAAAAAGCTGATTAAGGAAATTACCGAACTCGAACACAAATCGCGCAAGCAAGACGTGCTGGTTGATGATGAAGCACTGTTCGCGTTTTATCACGAACGGCTGCCCGATTTTTATACAGCGGACGCGGTTTCAGACGGCCTGCATCCTACAAATCCGCAGCAAACCACCCCCTCCCCCGTGGGGGAGGGTCGGGGAGAGGGCAAAACAGTTACCGCTCAAACCAACTTTTCCGCAACTGCAGCAAGCCCTCTCCCGCAGGAGAGGGAACAAAGTGCCGCAGTTTCAACGGTTTCAGACGACCCCAAAGCTCAAAGGCTACCTGAAAACTCCCTATACTACGCCGACGGTCAACCGATACTGCTGGGTGATCGCGTAACTATCGACAGCAAACAATGGCACGGCAAAATCGTTGCCTTGATTGCCGAGCAGCAATGCGACCCGTCCATCGGTTCCGCCGAAGAATGGGCGACATTACAAAGTGGCGTAATGGCACAATTTGACGAAGCAGGCTTGGTGCACTATCCCGATGCTGAGACTGCCGGCGAACTCATCTTATTGGCACGAGCGGATGCAGCAGATGTCCTAAAATCTCAAAAGGGCAACCGCGTGCGTGAACCGAGTTCACAAACCCTACAAAACGTTTCAGACGACCCCAAACCCAAAAAGCAGCCTGCACCCCCAAAAGGCCGTCTGAAACCCCTCCCCCTCGCCGACATCCGCACCTTCCAAGCCTGGCTCAAAACCGCCGAGCGCGACAACCCGCGCCTGCTGTTCCTCAGCCGCGACGACCTCATGCAGCACGCCGCCGCGCACATTACCGAAGAACAATTCCCCAAACACTGGCAAACCGCAGACGGCAAATTCAAACTCAGCTACCGCTTCGAGCCGCACCACCCGCTCGACGGCGTTACCCTCACCCTGCCGCTCACCGTGCTCAACCGCATCAGCCCCGCAGCCCTCGAATGGCTCGTGCCCGGCATGATACGCGAAAAAATTCAGCTACAAATCAAAGCGCTGCCCAAACAAATCCGCCGCATCTGCGTACCCGTGCCCGAATTCATCACCCAATTTTTAAGCCAAAACCCCGACCGCAACGCCCCCATCCTGCCCCAGCTCGCCCAAGCCATCGCCAAAACCGCAGGCGACATCCGCATACTGGAGCAAATCAACCAAGACGAATGGGCCGCGTTCAGACTGCCCGAACACTGCTATTTCAACCTCCGCATCATCGACGACGGCGGACAAGAATTAGCCATGGGGCGCGATTTAATCCAAATCCAACAACAACTTGGCAAAGCCGCCGCCACCACCTTCCGCGACAACACCCAAGAATTCGAGCGCGACAACGTCACCACGTGGGACATCGGCACCCTGCCCGAATCCATCAAATTCGCCCGCGGCAAACAACAGCTCACCGGCTACCTCGGCCTGCAAAAAGAAAAAGACGGCCGCATCGCCCTACGCCTGTTCGACACATCTGCCGCCGCCGAGCAAGCCCACAGGTTAGGCGTGATCGAACTCATGAAACTACAACTAAAAGAACAAGTTAAAGACCTGAACAAAGGCATCCAAGGCTTCACCCAAGCCGCCATGCTGCTCAAACACATCAACGCCGACACCCTGCGCGACGACCTCACCCAAGCCGTCTGCGACCGCGCCTTTATCGGCGAAGACGAGCTGCCGCGCAACGAAAAAGCCTTTAAAGAACAAATCAAACGCGCCCGCAGCCGCCTGCCCGCCGTCAAAGAAGCCCTCAGCCGCTACCTGCAGGAAGCCGCAGCCGCCTACGCCGAACTGAACGGCAAACTCGGCAAACACCCGCTCACCCACCTCCTGCGCCAACGCCTGCAAACCCTGCTCGCCGCCGGCTTCGCCACCCGCACCCCGTGGGCACAATGGCCGCGCCTCCCCATCTACCTCAAAGCCATGACCCTGCGCCTCGAAAAATACAGCAGCAACCCCGCCCGCGACGCAGCCCGCGAAGCCGATATACAGGAGTTGGAGCAAATGTGGCAGGATAAGGTACAATCACTTTTGAAACAAAACCAACCCGTTTCAGACGACCTAAAGATGTTTAAATGGCAGATTGAAGAACTTCGTGTATCATTATTTGCCCAAGAATTAAAAACAACTATTCCTGTCTCAATGAAGAGATTGATAAAATTATTTAATAATATTTAATTAAATTAAATATTTATATTTAACAAAAGGTAATATTGCTATGGATGTTAATAAATCATTTAATTATTTAAAAGTAAATTTTGGCGATACGCCAACTTACACATTCGTAATGAAAGTGTCGGATTTGGTATCAATATATTATGTTGCTGTTCGAGGCATAGATAACGAGGAGGGAGCCGTACAACGTGTATTAAATAAAAGAAGAATTAGTGATATTAAAGAATTTATTTTAAAAGGTCACACATTCTTCAATTCTTTTATTCTAAATTGGACTAATTCTGATTTTGAGCCAATCATTGAAGAGAAAGAAATTACCCTTCAAATTAAACCCTCTAGTGCCCAAGTAATTGATGGCCAACACAGGATCGCAGGATTTGAAGCAGCTATGCAAGAAGATGATTCTGTCTCAAATAGAGATGTTATCGTAACATTATGCCTTAATTTAACAACTCAAAAGGCTGCTGAAATTTTTCTCAATATTAATACAGAACAGAAACCTGTACCTAAAAGTCTGATATATGATTTATTTGGAGAATTAGTAGACGATGAAACCCATGCGGTCAATCGTGCTACTGATATTGCAAGATACCTGAATGATGATAAGTCCTCACCATTATATAACTATATAAAATTCCCAGGAACTCCTCGTGGGGTTGGAAGTATTGAACTTTCAACAATCGTTAGCGCATTGAAAGAGCATATAAAACCTGATGGTGTATTTAATAAATATAAACTAAATCATTTAGACCATCAGAAAACTGTTATCATGAATTTTTTTACAAGCATCCAATATTATTATGACAAAGCTGGACTTTGGGATAAAAAGAATAAAAATCCATTTCTTAAGGCCGCTGGTTTTAATGGTGCTATTGATTTCCTAACCTCCTCACTAATTGAAAAATGTGCAGCAAAAGGTAATTTTTCAATAGAGGAGATGAAAAGCATCATTTCCATGGATCATGAAAGTCTATTAACTTTGGATGATATTAAAGGTTTAGATGGGAAAACGAGTAGAAAAAAAATAAAAGACTGCCTCCAAGATAATTTAGTTAAATCAATGTTGTCAAAAAATGAATATACTTTTTGATCGATTTAGGACACAGGAAAAGATTGAACAGTTACTAGGATGCTATAATCTAGAAAACTGGAAAGATTATAAATGCGCATTAAGTACTTTCTCAACCGATGACACAAATAAGGATTTATTACTTGATTATTTAAAAGAAGATACCAAAGATACTTATTTTAAAGGTATTTTTAGCTTGCTTGATGCGCTAAATGATCTACATAATGGATACTCTTCATGGCCAGTTATAAAAATATATTATTCTATATACTATTTTATTCGGTGCTACTTAGCTACGAATAATTTAGCGTGTATAAAAAATAATGGTTTCTTTGTTATACCTATTTTAGGTGGTCAAACAAAAAAATTTAATGAGAAAGGAGATCATAAATGTCTTATAAAGGCCTTTGAAAACTTTTTTCCGAAATGTGTATGGGTCTTGAACCATATTGTAACAGATAATAAACCTGTTAATATATTTAAATGGTTAATGGAATATCGAGAAATAGTTAATTACAGATCTCGTTCTTTTTCTGAACCTGATTTGAATTATTTTAATATCGATTTAGAAAAGCTTTCTGATTGGGTAGAAACATATCTAAATGATGATGACTATAAGTTTTGTTTTTTAAAAGACCATTGCTTAATTGCAGCACCAGTTCGTTTTGCATATGATACGAGGGGTCAGCTAGAAAGATTTTTAGATATTTCTCCTGAAACTAATTCTTTATTAGACGAAAGCAAAATAAAAGTTTTAGAAAAATTGGTAAAGTCAGCAAAAATTGATAATTCAGTCTTAAATAAATTGATTTAATAACAGGCAAGTTGTAGTCTGTACCTAATATGTCCTGTTTCCCTAAAAAAGGTCGTCTGAACCTCATTTTCAGACGACCTTTTGTCACTTTGCAAAACAAATCTTCCCGCCACCCTCTCCCCAAACATCGCTCAAACCAGTAAACTCCCAATATTTCAACAACGTCTTGGAAGCCAACCATGTCCGGTATCTACCTACCCCGTCTATTTCCGCCCCACATCGCCGAACGCGGTCTGCTGTATTTTCAGCAGGGCAAGGTTCGCGATGTCCAAAAAACTTCCGCCGGGCGTTATCGGGCGGAGGTGTGTGGTTCGGAAAACTATTCGGTATGGCTGAAGCTGGATAGTGATTTGTACATTAAGGACGGGGGCTGCGATTGTCCTTATGGCTGGGCGTGCAAGCATATGGCGGCGTTGTGGTATGCGGTGCGCGCTCAAACGCCGGACGGGCAGCCTGACGAATCTGACGCGCAGCAGCCTAAAAAGGGCGGCAATCCGTATCGGCAGCAACTCTCTAGTATCTTTTCCCGAACCCGATATTATGATTACTACGAAGCCGCCGATTTGGGCTTCAGGCTGCAAAACTGGTTGGAAGATGTGGCGCAGGAGGGAACGGCGGCGTTGCAGCAGGCTTTGCCTCTGTTGATACCGCGTTTGCAGGATGCTTTTGAAAAGGCGGACGATTCGGACGGTATGTTGGGCGATGCTATGTATATGGCACTCGACCTGTTGGAAGAGGCGGTCATGGAAAACGTCCCGAAGCGTTTGATTAATTTTTTGGACAAATGTTTGGACGACAGCCGCTATTTTGATTTCTCCGAGGCAGGCAATAAAATCTACCAAATCCGCGCCCGAATCTGGCGGCTGCGCGGCGAATGGCAGGCGTGGCAAGATTATGTGGAGAAACGTTTGGCTGCTACCGAGTCGGGTTGGGAACATGAATTTTGGGCATTTGAGGGTTGGCAGGTTTTGCAGGCGAAAGGCGATACTGCTGCCGCGCAGGATTATTTCAGACGACATCTGCACCTGCCGCAATTCAGACAAATCGCGGTAGAGCAAGCTGTCGGGCAGCAAGATTGGGCGGAAGCGGAACGCCTCTTGCGCAAAGGCATCAGCATTGCCGAAGCTGAAGGAACTCCCGGCACAGTGCACAAATGGAAGCTGCAACTGTTTGATGTATTGAAGGAAACCGGTGAAAATGTACGCGAAATCGCAGCGGATTTGGCGTTTTCCACCAGCCTTTCATTGCCGCATTACGAGGCATGGAAAGCCACGTTTTCCGCCGCCGAATGGCCGCATGAATTCAACCGCCTGCTTGCGCGTTTGTCGGGTCAATATTCGCTGCAAGCTGAAATATTGGAGCATGAACAGGAATTCGACCGACTGCTTGCCCTATTGCAGCAACATCTTTCGTTGTACATGATGGAACGTTTTGCCCCGTCTTTCCCCGAGCCGTATCACGATCAAATCGTAGCTTGCTACCTGAAAATCTTTGCGGTTGAAATCGACGAAGCAAGCAACCGTAAGCAATACCGCCAGCTCTTGAACCAATTAAAGACCCTCCGCCGTCAATATTCCGCACAACGGCAGGCGATGGAAGACTTTGCCGACGAAATCAGGGAACGATATAGCGAAAAACCGCGTCGGCCTGCGCTGTTGGAAGAATTGGATCGGGCGGGGTTTTAGGAAAAAGCTATTCATCCACACCCTGACGATGAATTTTTACAGGCAAGCCTGCAATCCTTACCTGTAGAAAACAGTAGCGTTGTTTCAGTATTTTCAGGAAAATACTGAAACAAGAACATGCACAAAAACACCTGCTTCACTCCATACCACCAAGCCGTTTGGCAGGCCTACACACAGGAAAAGGAAAGCGTTACCTCCCTAACCCGCCGCTACCAAGTCAGCCGCGTCACCATCTACCACGCGTTTAAGGCCTAAGGAGTAAGTCACAATATTGCAGGAATTGCCGAAACGGTACATTGTCCTGTCCCCACTCTGTGCGACGGTAACAAGATCGGTTCAACAAATAAAAACGCCCATTCCCTTCCGGGACTGGACGTTTTTTAGTTTGGCCATCGTATTCACCTGCAATTTCACGAATACGCGGATAGGTTTATTTTTTAGGTGATGGGACGGCATTTTTAGCTTTTGTGTTTGCAGGTGCGGGCGCGACGGTTGCTTCGGCCTTCAGTTTGGAGAAGATACCCTCGCCGATGCCTTTAACGTTTTTGAGCTCTTCCACCGATTTGAAGGCACCATGCTGCTGGCGGTAGTCCGCAATGGCTTTCGCTTTGGCCGGACCGATGCCGGGCAGGGCTTCCAATTCGGACGGGGAAGCAGTATTGATGTTGACGGCGGCCAGCGACAGCGAGGCGGTCAGAACGGAGAGTGCGGCAAAGAGGAATTTTTTCATAAGGGCGTTTTCCTATCATTTCGTTAATATGGACGGTAACGCCTGGAATGCGTTACCACTATATATTTTATTATCATATACTTTACATCATTTTAGTTCAAACAATTTTAAATATTTCCAACTTTACTATCTCTTAATGTATTGATTTTACAACATCTACGAACCCACCTCAATTTCGAAGCGGCCCCACCCACATTCTCAAAAGCCCATTCTTCTACAACCGGAGCATTCAGAGTATTACCCCATTCCGCCCCACCGCCGCTATCAGCGGCAGGGATGTCCGGTTCGCCAAACCTGTCAACGATACAAAGTAAAAGCCCCCGACAACTGTCAGGGGCTTAGAATAGGTGTTTGGCAGTGACCTACTTTCGCATGGAAGAACCACACTATCATCGGCGCTGAGTCGTTTCACGGTCCTGTTCGGGATGGGAAGGCGTGGGACCAACTCGCTATGGCCGCCAAACTTAAACTGTACAAATCGGTAAAGCCTTAATCAATATATTTGGTGATGACTGAATCAGTCAGTAAGCTTTTATCTTTGAAGTCCTTCAAATGATAGAGTCAAGCCTCACGAGCAATTAGTATGGGTTAGCTTCACGCGTTACCGCGCTTCCACACCCCACCTATCAACGTCCTGGTCTCGAACGACTCTTTAGTGCGGTTAAACCGCAAGGGAAGTCTCATCTTCAGGCGAGTTTCGCGCTTAGATGCTTTCAGCGCTTATCTCTTCCGAACTTAGCTACCCGGCTATGCAACTGGCGTTACAACCGGTACACCAGAGGTTCGTCCACTCCGGTCCTCTCGTACTAGGAGCAGCCCCCGTCAAACTTCCAACGCCCACTGCAGATAGGGACCAAACTGTCTCACGACGTTTTAAACCCAGCTCACGTACCACTTTAAATGGCGAACAGCCATACCCTTGGGACCGACTACAGCCCCAGGATGTGATGAGCCGACATCGAGGTGCCAAACTCCGCCGTCGATATGAACTCTTGGGCGGAATCAGCCTGTTATCCCCGGAGTACCTTTTATCCGTTGAGCGATGGCCCTTCCATA
>ERZ772948.1573-NODE-1573-length-12955-cov-3.089147_pt1 | contig 12955 bp, 12 predicted proteins | sample MGYA00511945_ERZ772948 | MGnify/ENA primary metagenome ERZ772948 (study PRJEB29015, sample SAMEA2737927) | human oral metagenome | biome: human oral; feature: human-associated habitat; material: dental | place: China | collected 2141 ... | reverse complement strand
CCTTGCGATAGCTCATCACGCCCTCGAGCGCATAGTTGCGGAACCGAATCATCCGCCACGCCACAAAGAACGGAGTGGAAAGCATGAGCATTCCGCCGACGTCTGACGAAGGCGCATAAACAACCGTGGCAAAGGTGACAATCCACAACATGCTCAAGAACACGCCGTCTTGTCTTGCAAATGCCTTCGTCTGCGTAATGGCATTAAAATCTATCATCAACCGAAATTTATGTTTATAAACAATGCAAAGGTAACGTTTTTCCACCATATACTTACATCTCGCCTTTACTTTTTGCCTTATTTTACTTTTTTCTACGATGCCAAACCACAGCACAGCCCCGCGGCACGACGGCATGATTACCGCCCACGACACGCCCGTTCTCCGCCACACGGCCCGACCTCACAGTTTTCGGGTTTTTGTACCCAGCTGTTGGGTAGGCCGATACCCAGCTGCTGGGTAGACGAGGATATATTCGCTGGGTAGGCCGATACCCAGCAGCTGGGTGCAAAACATGCCATTCGCAGGGGGGAAAACACAAGCCACTGAACGAATAGGCGAGGACTTATTTTGCCGTGCTGACATTATTTTATTACCTTTGCAGCCGATAAAATGCAGTTATGATATATCCCGATAATTTCGAAACAAAGACAGGGTTCGCCGAAATCCGGACCATGCTGCGCGAATTGTGCCTTTCGCCATTGGGACAGACCGAGGCCGACGGCATGTGCTTCTCGAGCGATGTTGAAGCCGTGAACGAGCTTCATGCACAGACCAACGAACTGCGCCTGCTGCTGGAAGCGAACCCCGACTTCCCGCTGAACAATATTTTCGACGCACGCGAGAGCGTGGGCCGTGCACGCATTGCCAATACCCATTTGGAGGAGAGCGAGTTCTTCGACCTGCGCCGCAGTCTCGACACCGTCCACAAGATAGTAGGCCTGCTCCACCCCGACGACCCGGAACAGATGGCAGGCAGGGCACTGTTCCGGCTGTCGGACGGTATCGCCGTCTTTCCCGGCTTGGTGCAATGCATCGACCAAGTGATAGACAAGTACGGCCACATGCGCGACACAGCTTCGCCCGAGCTACTGCGGCTGCGACGCGAACTGGCACGTGCCGAGGGCTCCGTCTCCCGCATACTTCATGGCATTCTTCGTGCCGCACAGGCCGAAGGGCTGGTCGAGAAAGACGTTTCCCCGGCAGTGCGCGACGGGCGGCTCGTCATTCCGATTGCACCGGGACTGAAGCGGCGCATCGGCGGCATCGTCCACGACGAATTCCACAGCCCCGAATTTTCCGCACGCGGCGGTACATTTGAAATGGCGCAGCTTTGGGTGAACCTGCCGCGCGAACACAAACGCACCCCCGCCCGCTACCAGCACATCGGCGCGGACACCATCCCTGTGGTTTTGGACGACGGCGGCAGCGTGCGCATCATCGCGGGCGAATACCAAGGCAGGCGCGGCGCAGCGGACACGTTTACCGAAATGAACGTGTGGGACGTAAGCGTAAACCCCAGTGCGGAACAGGTTTTCAGGCTGCCTGAAAACCACAACCTCGCCCTGGTCGTCCGCCACGGCGAAGTGGAACTCAACGGCCAACAACGCGCCGCCGAAACCCAACTGGCCATATTCGAGCGCGAAGCTGGTGAAATCCGCATCCGCAACACGGGCGACAAAACCGCCGAAATCCTGCTGCTCTCCGGCGTGCCGATTGACGAACCTGTCGCCGCCTACGGCCCGTTTGTGATGAACACGCAGGAAGAGCTGGTAGAAAGCGTGCGCGAGTTCAACGAAGGGAAATACGGCTGGCTGGAATAAGTACGTGCAGGAAAAAGCAGTCTGCACTTGGGCTTCACAGCCACCTAATTCTCTCCCTCGCAGGCAGGGGAGAGAATTGGGTAGGAGGTTTCGGGACTATCTAAAATACCGAATAGCATACAGTATCCTGCAAGTCGGGCATTTATGTCTGCCCCCCTTTTTTTCCAATCGGAAACTATCGGCACAAATGCCCGACCTACGAAGTGAAATTAAACTTTTCAGGCAACCGAAACTCCATTGCCAACCTCAACCCCATAGAAAGGACTTCCATGGCCCCAAAAAACGCACTCGACTTTTGGTTTGCCGAAGAAAACCGCTCCTTCTGGTTCGCCAAAAGCGACGAATTCGACCAAACCATCCGTAACCGCTTTGCCGACCTATGGCAACAGGCCGCACGCGCCGAACTTTATGAATGGCGCGCCACTTTGGAAGGCCGTCTGGCGGAAATCATCGTTCTCGACCAGTTCTCGCGCAACCTGTTTCGCAACAGCCCGCAAGCCTTCGCCTGCGACACCATGGCGCAAGTGCTGGCCCAGGAAGCCGTCAGGCAACCCGGTTTCACCGAACTGCCTGACACCTGGCGGCACATGATGCTGATGCCGCTCATGCACAGCGAAAGCCGCAAAATCCACGCCCTCGCGCTGAAACTCTTCACCCAATACGCCGCCCACGCCCTGATACACGAAGAACAGCACAAGGCCATTATCGACCGCTTTGGCCGCTACCCACACCGCAACGCCGTACTCGGCCGCACCAGCAGCGAAGAAGAGATTGAGTTTTTGAAACAGGAAGGGTCTTCGTTTTAAAGCCAAGTTTTCAGACGGCCTTCGGATGGTTTGAGGCCGTCTGAAATATCAAAACCAAAAAGCAGCCTGCACCCACTCCATTTCCCTAAAAATGAGACGCTCATACTCATCGCATGTTGTTTTCAAACCAATCGTCTCAAAATATAATGTGCCCAACTTGATTTGATAATCGCCGTCCAAGCCGTTTTTTTCAGACGGACGGCAACTCCGTAAAGGACATCGATATGACCAAAATCGCCCTTGTCGTCGGCAGCCTGAGCCGTAAATCCATCAACCGCAGCATCGCCGAATACATTGCCGCCCAAGCCCCGCAGGGCGTGGAAGTGGAAGAAGTCGCGATTGCCGATTTGCCGCTTTATACGCAGGATTTGGACGCGGAAACCGTGCCCGCCTACGACCGCGTGCGCGCGCAGCTTAAAGCCGCCGATGCGGCGCTGATTGTCAGCCCCGAACACAACCGCAGCATTCCGGCCGCCATGAAAAACCTGATTGACGCGGCATCGCGCCCGTTCGGGCAAAGCGTGTGGGGCGGCAAGAAGACCGCCATTGTTACCGCATCGCCCGGCGGCTACGGCGGCATCAACAGCGGCTTGCACCTGCGCCAGTCGCTGCAATCGTTGGGCGCTGACGTGCTGATTTCTCCTGAGGTTTTCTTGGGCAAAGCCAATGCCGCGCTGGACGAAGACGGCAAGGTGGCAGACGAACGCACCCAAGGCTTTTTAAACAAATTTGCCGCCGCGTTTTATGCGTGGGCGGAGAAATGATTTCAGGCAGCCTGAAAACTCATCTCATTGACTCAATAAGGAAAGAAACCATGAACATTCTGCTACTCAACGGCGGCAAACATTTCGGCCATTCTGCAGGCCGTTTGAACCAAACCCTGCACCAAACCGCCAAAATGTTTTAAGCGCCAACGGCCACCAGGTGAAAGAAACCGTGATAGATGAAGGCTACGACATTGAAGCCGAAATTGAAAAATTCCTCTGGATGAATGCCGTGGTTTGGCAAATGCCCGGCTGGTGGATGCACGAGCCGTGGACGGTCAAAAAATACATGGACGAAGTATTCACGCTAGGGCACGGCAAGCTTTACCAAAGCGATGGCCGCCACCGCGTCAATCCGGCCGAAGGCTACGGCACGGGCGGCTTGCTGCAAGGCAAAAAACACATGCTTTCGCTCACGTGGAATGCGCCCATTGAAGCCTTTACCCGCGAAGGCGATTTTTTTGAAGGCGCGGGCGTGGATGGCCTGTATATGCATTTTCACAAGGCCAACGAGTTTTTGGGCATGACGCGGCTGCCGACTTTTATCTGCAACGATGTGATTAAAAACCCGCAGATTGAAAAATACCTGGTCCAATACAAGGCGCATTTGGACAGCGTATTTGGCAAGGCTTAATGCCGCAGCTTTTGGTTTCGTCCGCAGCCGCCCGCACTCCTGAAGGCAGCTTTTTTTGCTCCTACTTTGATGGCAACAAAACCCGAAAAACCGTGCGATGGATGCGTTTTGGGGGCCTTTTATTTGCTCTTAAAAAAGGAGTGAAAGGCACGAAGGCTGGGCTTGAATTGGGGTGGTTTGGCGCTGGGGCGGAGTGGGGTGCGCTTAGCGATGCGCCTGCGAGCCGCTTCCGAACAGGCTTCAGGTGGCCAACCCGCCTGCCGCAAGCTGCCTGGGGCGGGTTTTGCCACAGCCCGCACCCCGCAAGCCGTCGCCTGATTTCGCTCCTGCTTTGATAGCAGCCAAGCCCGAAAAACCGTGCGATGGAGGCGTTTTTCGGGCCTTGAATTTGCTCCTGAAAAAGGAGTGAAGCGCGCCCGCCGGGCATGGGCCGGGCTGGCGCGGTTTGCTTTTGCAGACGGGTTTTCAGGCTTGCTTCGCTTGCCGCTGCGCCCATTCGGCGGGCGTGAGGGTTTTCATGGAAAGGGCGTGCAGGGCTTCGCTTTTCAGGCTTTCGCCCAGGGCGGCGTAAACCTGCTGGTGGCGCTGGATGGGGCGCTTGCCCTCAAAGGCGGGCGAGACGATGAGGGCGAACCAGTGCCGGCCATCGCCTTGCACTTGCAGGTGCTCGCAGGGCAAAGCGGCGGCAATCAGGGCTTGGATTTCTTCTGCGTCCATGTGGGCGTTCCTTTGTGAAAGTGGGGTGGAAGGTGTGCAAGGGGGCGCTTCAGCTGCGCAGCTTGTAGCCACTTTTGAGCAGGGCCAGCGCCAGCAGGGAGCAGGCGGCGCTGGCGGCGGCCGTCACGCCCAGGGCCAGCCAGGGCGAGACGTCGCTTATGCCGAAAAAGCCGTAGCGAAAGCCGTCAATCACGTAGAAAAACGGGTTCAGGCGGCTGGCGCTTTGCCAGAAAGCGGGCAGCGAGTGAACGGAATAGAACACGCCCGAGAGCATGGTCAGCGGCATGACGAGAAAGTTCTGGAAGGCGGCCATCTGGTCGAACTTTTCGGCCCACAGCCCGGCAATCAGCCCCAGCGCGCCCATCAGCGCCGCGCCGCACAGCGCAAAAGCCAGCGCCCACAGCGGCTGCGCAAGCGAAAAGCGCGCGAACAGCCAGGCCGCCGCGCCCACGCCCAGGCCCACGGCCAGCGCGCGCACGACGGACGAGCCGACGTAAGCGGCAAACCAGGCGCGGTGCGACAGCGGCGCAAGCTGCACAAAGACCAGGCTGCCCGTGATCTTGCTCTGGATGAGGCTGGAGGAGCTGTTGGCGAAGGCGTTTTGCAGCACGCTCATCATCACCAGCCCCGGCGCGAGAAAGGCGGTATAGCTCACGCCTTCATACACCTGCACGTGCGCGTCGAGCACGTGGCTGAAGATGAGCAGATACAGCAGCGCCGAGAAAACGGGCGCGCCAATGGTTTGCAGGCCCACTTTCCAAAAGCGCAGCACTTCTTTGTAGAACAGGGTTTGCCAGCCGGTCATCAGAGGGAGCCTTTGGTTTTTTTAGCGCGCGGCCATCACGTTCAGGAACACGTCTTCCAGATCGGCGTGGCGCACTTCCACGTTTTCGGCCAGCAGGCCGGCCTGGCGCACGGCGGCCAGCGCCTGCTCCACGTCGTCGGCGCTTTGCACGTTCAGCTGCACCACGCGCCCTGTCACGCGCGCTTGCGGCAGCAAGGCGGCGGGCAGGCGCTCCAGAACGCCGGCCTGCCCCGCATCACCCGCCGCGCCCGCCACGGTGAAGCTGAGCTGGCTGGCGCGGGTGCTGGCCAGCAGTGCGGCGGTGTCGTCCAGCGCCACCAGGCGGCCCTTGCGCAGCATGGCAATGCGGCCCGCCAGCGCCTGGGCTTCTTCCAGATAGTGCGTGGTCAGCATGATGGTGTGGCCCTCGCGGTTCAGGCGCGCGATGAACTGCCACAGGCTCTGGCGCAAGTCCACATCCACGCCCGCCGTCGGCTCGTCCAGCACGATGACAGGCGGGCGGTGCACCAGCGCCTGCGCCACCATCAGCCGCCGCTTCATGCCGCCGGAAAGATGGCGCGGCTGGGCGTCGGCCTTGTCGGCCAGGCCCAGATGGGCCAGCAGCTCGTCAATCCACGCCTCATTGCGCCGGATGCCGAAATAGCCCGATTGCAGGCGCAGCGCTTCGCGCACGCTGAAAAAGGGGTCGCTCGCCAGCTCTTGCGGCACCACGCCCAGCAGGTGGCGCGCGCGCAGCGGCTCGCGCTGCGCGTCCACCCCCAGCACCAGCGCCCGCCCGCTGCTGGCGCGCGCCAGCCCGGCCAGAATGCTGATGAGCGTGGTTTTGCCCGCGCCGTTAGGCCCCAGCAGGCCCAGAATGCCGCCTTCGGCCACGTCAAACGACACCTCATCCAGCGCCATAAAGGCAGGCGCGCCGCCGCGCAGGGGCGCGTAACGCTTGCTGACGGACTGAAAGGAGAGGGCGGCGGGCATGGGGCGCGGGATTGTAGGAGCTGCCGCCCGCCCGCGCAGGAGCAGGAAATCAGGGCTGCTTCCGTCCGCCCGTGGGCGCAAAAAGCCCATCCCGATCAGGGCCTGAACAGGCGTTGAGAGCGGGTTTCAGGCCTTGGCTCCGTAAAATCACGCATTCTGCGCGGACGGTCCGCGCGCCCCACGTGACTCCACGTCAAAAACTCCAAAAAAGAAAGCGCCTGCGGCCTCTCCGGCGGGCGCGCGTTGCCGCCATGAATCGAAGCCAGACCATCGTCTTCATTGATCTGGTCGGGAGCGCCAGCGCATTTGAAACACTCGGCAATGAGCAGGTCGCCGGCGCCATGGCCAGGCTCACCCGCTGGATCAGCCGCGTGTGCGAGAGCTGCGGCGGAGAAATCATCAAACGGCTGGGCGATGGCGTGCTGGCCGCCTTTGACAGCCCGGCTGCCGCCATTCGCGCCAGCATGGCCGTGCAAAGCAGACATGCCCGTCATCTGAACCGCTGGCCGCCGCCCATGCGCATGGGTCTGCGCGTGGGCATGGCCGCTGGCGAAGTGGTGCGCCTGAGCGATGACGTCTACGGCGAGGCGCTGAACCTGGCCGCGCGCCTGTGCGAAATGGCCGGCGGCGGCCGCATTCTGGCTGCGCGCGAAGTCATGGAAGGCATTGGCCCGCAAGCGCGGCCGCCGCGCAGCCGCCCGCTGGGCAGCCTGGCCATACGCGGCCTCAGGCAGCCGCGCGCGGTGTTCCAGATTGAGTGGGACGACAGCGCCAGCACCGACTTTCTCACTATCTCCGGCGCCATCGACGCTGGCAGCGCAAGCGGCATGCCGCCGCTTCCCAAATACGCCATCACGCTTGTGAGGGAAGGCGCGTCGGCCACTTTCCGCTCCGGCGAAATGCCCGTTCTGCTGGGGCGCGCGCCGCAGTGCCACTTCGTCATCGCCGACCCGCGCGCCTCGCGCCAGCATGCCCGGCTGGAATACAGCAACGGCAACATCTCCCTGGCCGACACCAGCACCTACGGCACCTGGGTGTGCTTTGACGACGGCCAGCACACCGAGCTGGCCTTGCGCCGCAGCAGCTGCGTTCTGCACGCCAGGGGCCACGTCTCGCTGGGCATGCCGTGCTCTGAAGCGGGCGCGCTTGTCATTGGCTGCCAGCTCCGCCAGGAAGCGGCCTGAAATCCCGCAGGGGCCGGAGGCGGGAGTGTGTTTGACTGGCATTTTCGCTCCTTTATTCGTAGCATGATGTCCTAGTGGAATGTGCGCAAGGGCCGTTTCAGGCATCTTGAATCAGCTCCTGTTTTTGATGTTTCGGGCGCTTTTTCCTTGCGCGATCCGCCGGGCGGAGCAGGCCGCGCGCGTTGCCTCGCCCGGGTTTGCCGCGAAGCGCAGCCTTCCAGCCTGAAAATCCTGGCCCGCGCAACGCTATTTCAGGACGTTTCATGAGCTTTTCTCTTCCTCCCATTGTTTTTGTCGGCGGCGGCAACATGGCCAGCGCCATTGCGGGCGGGCTGCTGCGCCAGGGCGCGCCTGCGGCGGACATCACTGTGATTGAGCCGCTGGCGGCCCAGGCGCAAGCTCTGCGCGAGCGGCTGGGCGTGGCTGCGCTGCCAGACGCCGAAGCGGCGCGGGCCGCGCTGGCGCAGGCCGCGCTGGTGGTCTGGGCCGTCAAGCCCCAGGTGCTGGCGCAGGCGGCCGCGCCGGTGGCTCCGCATGCGCGGCAGGCGCTGCATCTTTCAGTGGCGGCGGGCATCGGCACGGACAGCCTGGCCCGCTGGCTGGGCACGCCGCGCGTGATTCGCGCCATGCCCAACACGCCCGCGCTGGCGGGGCGGGGCATGACGGGGCTGTATGCCCGGCCCGAAACCAGCGAGGCCGACCGCGCGCTGGCCTGCCGCGTGATCGACGCCACGGGCGATCATTTGTGGGTGAGCGAGGAGCCGCTGCTGGACGCCGTGACGGCGCTGTCAGGCTCCGGCCCCGCCTACGTTTTCTACTTTCTGGAGGCCATGCAGCAAGCGGGCGGGCAGATGGGGCTGCCCGCCGCCGACGCGCTGCGCCTGGCCATTGCCACGTTCAGCGGCGCCAGCGCGCTGGCCGCCCAGTCTGGCGAGCCGCCCGCCGTGCTGCGCGAGCGCGTGACGAGCAAGGGCGGCACCACTTTCGCCGCCCTTTCGGCCATGCAGGCGGCGGGCGTGGATGCGGCTTTCATCGCCGCCATGCACGCGGCGCGCCAGCGCGCGCAGGAGCTGGGGCGCGAGTTCGGCGGCTGAAAGACGGTTTTTTTGAAGGGCGCGCCGCCGCCCTTCGCTTTTTTGTGTTTTCGCCATGACTGCCTACGTTTTTCCTCCGCCTGCGCGGCCCGCCGTGGCCGTGCGCGGCGCTTCGTCGCTTTACGCCGTCTCGCGCATCTTCTGCGTGGGGCGCAATTACGCGGGGCATGCGCGCGAAATGGGGTCTGACCCCGCACGCGAGCCGCCGTTTTACTTTTGCAAATCGCCCGCTGCGCTTGCGCCCAGCGGCGCGGCCGTGCCTTACCCGCCGGGCACGGACGAGCTGCACCACGAGGTGGAGCTGGTCGTGGCCATCGGGCGAAGCGCCTTGCGCATTGCGCCTGAGCAGGCGCTGGACTGCGTGTGGGGCTACGCCTGCGGGCTGGACATGACGCGGCGCGATTTGCAGGCTGCCGCCAAGGCGAAAGGCCGCCCCTGGAGCCTGGCGAAAGACTTTGAAAACGCCGCCGTCATCTCGCCGCTGGCGCCAGCCAGCGCCATCGGCCATCCGCAGGCCGGGCGCATTCATCTGAGCGTGAACGGCCAGCTGCGCCAGCAGGGCGATCTGGCCGACATGATCTGGAGCGTGCCCGAGGTGATTGCCAATCTCTCGCAGTACTACCGCTTGCAGTCGGGCGACCTGATCTATACCGGCACGCCCGAAGGCGTGGGCGCGGTGCGCGCGGGCGACGCGCTGGCCGGCGGCATCGAAGGCGTGGGCGAGGTGGCGCTGACCATCGCCTGACTGCGGGGACCCGGCATAGAACAGGTTTCCGGCGCACATGCCCCTGCTGACGTATCGCCTTTGGCCGCCGGGCCGGGGCGGCAGCCATGAGAATCGGCGGTTTTCATTTGCAAGGGTTTCGCAACATGCACACCGAAGACCTCTCGCGCTGGACGCATACGCACGACTTCAACCCACACGGCCAGGAGCAGAAAAAGGCCGAGCGCGGCACGCGCCTGGTGCTGGCGCTGACGGTGGCGGCCATGCTGCTGGAAATCGGCGCGGGCTGGTGGACTGGCTCGATGGCGCTGCTGGCCGATGGCTGGCACATGAGTTCGCACGTGCTGGCCATTGGCCTGTCGGCCTTTGCCTACGCGGCCGCGCGACGGCTGGCCAAAGACACGCGCTTTGCCTTCGGCACCTGGAAGATTGAAGTGCTGGCGGGCTTTGCCAGCGCCATCTTGCTGGCGGGCGTGGCAGCGCTGATGGTGGCCGGCTCGCTGGAGCGGCTGCTGGCGCCGCAGCCCATCCGCTACGCAGAGGCCATTGCCGTGGCGCTGCTGGGGCTGGCGGTGAACGTGGCCAGCGCCTTCATTCTGGGCGGCGCGCACGATCACGGGCACGGCCATTCGCACGGGCACGGCCATTCACATTCACACGCGCACGGGCACGATCACGATCACGGCCATTCGCACGATCACGGCCATGAAGACCTGAACCTGAAGGCCGCCTACATCCACGTGATAGCCGATGCAGCCACGTCGGTGCTCGCCATCGCCGCGCTGGCCTGCGGCTGGGCCTGGGGCTGGAACTGGATGGATCCCGTGATGGGCATCGTGGGCGCAGTGCTGGTGGGCGTGTGGGCCAAGGGTCTGATCGTGGAAACGGGCAAGGTGCTGCTCGACCGCGAGATGGACGCGCCCGTGGTGGCCGAAATCCGCGAAGCCATTGAAAACCCGCCCGACGCGGGCTGCACCCGCGTGAGCGACTTGCACGTGTGGCGCGTGTCCAAGGACGCCTACGCCTGCGCGCTGACGGTGGTCACGCACGACCGCACGCTCACCGCCGACGCCTTGCGCCAGCGCATCGCCATTCACGAAGAAGTGGCGCACAGCACCATCGAGATTCAGCACTGCCCGGGCGGCGCACGCTGCTGAACCGCTGGCGCCAATCGGCATGGACATGCCAGGCGGAGAACGGCAAAAGCGGAGGTTTCCAAGCCTGTTTTTTTATTCCCCAGCCCCAGACAGCCGGTTGATGGAAAAAACCTTGCCCAAACGGCATCAGCCGGAAATCAGCTTGACGCGGCTCGCGCGAAACTTCGGGCGCAAGGCTTGCAGCGCGTGGTCAACGCGTTCATGCATGGGGCGTGAAGAACACCGATACGGCCCGCCATAAAGGCGGTAAAGGCGGGCAGCTAGGGCAAGAAGATCACGGAAGGCATCAGGCGCCATATTGAGGGGAGCACATAAGGCTTTGCCGCCCGTCTGCGGCCCAGCGGGAAATTGCAAGGCTGCAGCGCGCCCAAGTCCGCCCAGGTCCGCCCTTTTGCGCCCACGGGCGGGCCGTGAACAGGCTCCAAGCCCCCACGGGCATAATCTTTCGCGCTGCGGGCCTGAGCGGCCCGACCGCCTTCACAAACCAAGGAAAACGCCATGAGCGCTAATGACAATGCCTTTGAAATCCATGTGCATGGCGATGTGAAACTGCGCCCTGGCACCCGCCTGGAGGCCATTGAAGAGGCGCTCAAGCCCCTGTGGCAGTACGCGGGCGCGCGCTCGCTGGCTGGCGGCGCGGCCAGCCTGTACGAGGAAGAGCCAGGCATCCGCTACGACACCATCACGCGCACCTTGCAGATGTGCTGGACGGTGGAAGGCGGCGAAGACTTCCGCCAGCAGCTCGATGACCTGTGCATGAACCTCAATGACCTGGCCGAGTACGGCGCGCCCATCGAAGTCTCGTTCTACGACGTGGATTTCGACGAAGACGACGAAGACGAAGGCCGCGAGGCGCGCGATGACTTCGTGCTGCTGTTCATCGGCCCCACGCCGCAGGCCATCATGCAGGTGCAGCGCGACTTGCTCGTGGAAGACGTGGTGCGCCTGATGGAGCGCCATTTCGACAGCGCCGAGCTGGGCGGCGTGGTGCATGCCATTGACCAGCTCTTTGCCAACCGTTTCAACGACCTGACCAGCTCGCTGGACATGAGCCGCCCCCGTGGCGGCTCCGGCAGCCCAGGCGGTTCAGGCAACGCGGGCGGCCACGGCGGCGGGCGCAGGCCGCGCCATCTGCACTGACGCGTTCTTGGCCCACCGCACAAGCGCCGCTTTTCGCGGCGCTTTTTTTCGGCCACACGCCTGTCAATGCCCATGCGGGAAGGATTTTCAGCTCCTCTATCCATAGCATGATGTCCTAGTGAAAAGGGCGCGAGAGCCATTTTTGCCCCCTTAGATTTGCTCTTTTTTTTGGTTTCCGGCCCGCCAGCTGGCCAATGACCAGAGCCTCTGCGCCCGGCAGCCCGCTTCAGCCCAGGCCAGCCAGCGCTTGCACGGCCTGCACGCGTGCCGCCCGCAGCGCCTGGCCAATCTGCACGCCCCTGGCTCCGCTGGCGGCGGCCTGGCGGGCGATGGCGGCGGCGTCCACGCTCTGCGCGGCGGCCAGCGCGGCCAGCAGGCGCTGGCGGGGCGGCCAGGGCGCTGCGGAGGGGGCTGGCCCGCCGGGTTTCTGGCCGGTCTCTTTTCCCTCTTTCCCGCCTTGCTTCCCCTGCTCCGCGCGGGCTACGCATTCGCAGGCCAGCAGGGCCTGTTCAAAGCGGGCGGGGCGGCGCAGCGCATCGCCCGCTTGCAGCAGATCAACCAGGGCGGCGGCAGGCAGCGCGGCGCTGGCTTCTATGGCCGGGCGCTGGCGGGTCAGCAGGTCGGCCAGCGCCTGGCAATCGGCGGGCGGGCGCAGGCGTTCGTGCAAGCCGGCAAGCGCGGCGGGGGCGATGTCCGCCGTCAGGCAGGCGTAGCGCGCGGGCAAGGGGGCGTTCAGCCGCGCGGCTTCGTCCAGCGCGCGCTCCAGGCGCGGGCCGTGGGTGATGTATGACGCGGCCAGTTCGGGCAGGGCGGCGGCCAGCGCGCCGCAGCTGTGCAGCACATGCAGCATGCGCGAGGGGCGCGGCTGCATCAGGCCGCGCGCCAGCTCTTGCCACACGCGCTCGGGCACCAGATGGGCGGCTTCGCCTGCTTGCACCATGCTGCGCAGCAGGGCCTGCGTTTCAGGAGCAATGGAAAAGGCGTGAAAGCGCGCGGCAAAGCGCGCCAGGCGCAGGATGCGCACGGGGTCTTCACGGAAGGCATCGGTCACATGCCGCAGCACGCCCGCGCGCAAATCGCGCAGGCCGCCAAAGGGGTCGATGAGTGCGGCCTCATCGCCTGCCCAGTTCGCGGGGG
>ERZ772948.1572-NODE-1572-length-12958-cov-8.777029_pt1 | contig 12958 bp, 9 predicted proteins | sample MGYA00511945_ERZ772948 | MGnify/ENA primary metagenome ERZ772948 (study PRJEB29015, sample SAMEA2737927) | human oral metagenome | biome: human oral; feature: human-associated habitat; material: dental | place: China | collected 2141 ... | reverse complement strand
ACACGGTGGCCCTGGGCTACCCGCTCATGATCGGCGGCGCCGTGGGCGCCCTGATGACCTGCCAGGGGCCCGACGACGACAGCGCGACCGTCCCCATCACCCTCGTCCTCCGCGGCCCCGACGGCGAGCCGCTGACCCTGGAGCGGGTGCGGGCCATCCAGTCCGCGGGCAGGGGCGAGGACGGCTACGACGACGCGCTCCTGGATGCCACGACCCTCGAGGTCATCGCGATCGGGCCCCTCTACGAGGCCGATGGGGCGATCCTCGTCGATGTGCCGCAGGGGCGTGACTGCGCCCTGTGCCTGTCATGGCCCACCTCCCAGGGCTACTCCGCGCTCATCGCCGACCTGCCCCGCCAGGGCAGCGCCGAGGTCCTCGCCCTGGCCGCCCGGGGCCTGCATGCCCGGCAGGCGGAACTCCTCTCCGCTTTGGGGGACCGGAGCGGTGCGGGCGCCCGGGCCGGGAGCGCGGCCAGCGCCCTTGAGGCCGCGCGCGCCGCCCACGAGACGACCCAGACGGTGATCGACTCCGGCGCGGGCGACGAGCAGGGGGCGCGCCTCCTCGAGCTCGCCTCGACGGCCCAGATCGCCGTCGACACCGCGCTCATCTCGGCGGCGCCAACGGACGCCCTCATCGGGGCGACCCTCACCGAGGCCCCCAGCGCGGGCCAGCGCGACGCCGTCGTCGCCGCCACCAGCTCCGGGGGAAAGGGCGCGGCGCGGCTCGTCCTCGACGATGTGAGCGCGCCCGCCCTCGCCGCCTGGCGCCAGACGGCCGACGCCCTCCAAGGCGCCGGCATCCACGTCATGGGGCAGATCTGCGACTCCGAGGGCATGGCCGCCCTGAGCGACTCGGACTTCGATGAGCGGGTCGACGCCGTGCTGACTGCTCTGCCGGGCCTGGACTCCTGGGAGGTCGGCAACGAGATCGGGGGCGACTGGCTGGGGGAGGACCCCGTGGGGCGGGCCACGCGCGCGGCCCGGGCCGTGAAGGAGCGCACCGGCGCGCTCACCGTCCTCACCCTCTACTACCAGCTCGGCCAGGCGGAGGCCGACGGCGCCCTGTTCAACGTGGCCGCCTCCCTGGCCGGCAGCGAGCTCATGGGCCTCGTCGACGTCGTCGGCATCTCCGTCTACCCGCAGTCCCACCCGCTGGGGACTGCCGCGGACCGGGTCATGAGCGCCCTGGCCGCGCGCTTCCCGGATAAGCGCGTGGCCGTCACCGAGCTCGGCTACGGCGGGGAGGACCTGGACGGCGGGCCGTGGTGGTTCGGCTCCCACGACGACACCGCCGCCGCCCGGAGCGCCCTCATCGCCCAGGTGACGGGCGCGGCCCTGGGGCGCCCCCAGGCCTGGGGGGCTCCTTTCTGGTGGTACTTCCTTGGGGATGAGGCCGACGGCGCGGGCGCCCCCGGGACGGCGGGAAGCGGTGGCCTCGGGCCGGTGGGGAGCTCGCTCAAGCAGGCCTCGGAGGGCGCTGCCGCCTCTGGGTCCTGAGGGGGCCCGCCGAATCGGACATGCTCGCTGAGCCAGACGGGCCTGCCCGCCAGGGGGCTCAGGACTCCTGAGCGAGGACGAAAGGGTGGACCGCCGCGGCGCCGGAGCGCCGCAGGAGATCGGCCGCCACTGTGAGGGTCCAGCCGGAGTCCGTCGAGTCGTCGACCAGGGCGATGCGGGCGCCATCGAGGCGCTCCAGGGCATCGGGCCCCCATCCGTCCAGGCTGAGGCTGCGGGCCACCGCCGCCAGGCGGGTCGCGGAGTTGACGTCATGGCGCCCCGGCTCCCCGCCCGCGGCGATGACGCCGAGGCGCTCGGCGCCCAGGCGGTGCGCGACCGCGCCCCCCAGGTGCCGAACCAGCTGCGGGTGGCGCCGGGAGTCGATGATGACGACCGCGTCGATGACTCCCTCGCTCGCCGCGCCGTCCTGGGCATCATTGGACGCGCCCTGGCCCGCAGTGCCCGTCTCGGGGCCGTCCGCCCCGCGCTCAGCCCAGGCGAGATCGGCCAGGCGGTCCACCGCCTCCAGGACGGGGGCTCGCAGCGCAGGAGGGACGAGCCCGTCCTCACCGGAGGCGAAGAGCTCGCGCAGCGCCGCCGAGATGCCCAGTCCATCGAGCCTGCCGACGGCGATGCCCGTGCCCGCCCGCCGCTCGGGCGGGATCCTGCCCCGCAGCGCGCCGAGCCCCAGCCGATCCATGCCCACCGGCCACTGGCGCCGAGCCGTGATCTCCACCCCGATGCGCGCCAATGACCCCAGGGCCGCCCCCACCTGCTCCGCATCCGGCCCCTGGGGCAGGTCGAGGCCCCCGCACAGGTCGCAGGCGCCGCAGCGCCAGCCCTCGGGCATCTCCGGATCGTCGAGCGCGGCCCGCAGGAAAGCCATCCGGCACGCCGGGGCGCGCAGGCGCTCATAGGCGAGCATCGCCTCCTGCTCGGCCTTCCTGGCCGCCTCCACCCGGGCGTAGCGCTCGGCGTCGTAGACCCAGGGCTCGCCCGTGGAGAGCCAGCCGCCCCGCACCCGCCGCACCGCGCCGTCGACGTCGAGGACCTTGAGCATCGACTCCAGGCGGGTGCGCCGCAGGCTCGTCACGGTCTCCAGCGCGCCGGTCGCCAGGGGGCCGTCGGCCGCCTCCAGGGCGTCGAGCACCTCGCGGACCCTCTCGGGCGGTGGGAAGCCCTGGGAGCCGAACCAGTCCCAGATCGCGCGATCCTCCGCCCCGGGCAGCAGGACCACCTCCGCCCTCTCGACGCCGCGCCCCGCGCGCCCCACCTGCTGGTAGTACGCCACGGGGGAGGCCGGCGCGCCCATGTGGATGACGAAGCCGAGGTCGGGCTTGTCGAAGCCCATGCCCAGGGCGCTGGTGGCCACGAGCGCCTTGACGCGGTTGGCCTTAAGATCGGCCTCGAGGCGCTCGCGCTCGGCGGGCTCGGTCTGGCCGGTGTAGGTGGCCACCTCCAGTCCGGCGGCGCGCAGGGCCTGCGCGGTCTCGCCCGCGGCGGAGACGGTGAGGCAGTAGACGATCCCGGAGCCCTGGGCGCGCTGGAGGTAGGCCGTGAGCCAGGCCAGCCGGGTGGCAGCGTCCTCCAGGCGCGCCACGCCCAGGTGGAGGGAATCCCGCTGGAGGCTCCCGCGCAGGACGAGCACCTCGGGGGAGGGCCCGCCCATCGCGCGCCCCGCCAGCTGCTCGGCCACATCGGTGGTGACGCGCTCGTTGGCGGTGGCCGTCGTCGCCAGGACGGGGGTGAGGGTGGGCAGGCCTGCGAGCAGGGTGCGGATGCGCCGGTAGTCCGGCCGGAAATCGTGGCCCCAGTCCGAGATGCAGTGGGCCTCATCGATGACGACGAGGCCCGCGCTGGCCGCCAGGTGCGGCAGGACCTCGTCCCGGAAGACGGGGTTGTTGAGGCGCTCGGGCGAGACCAGGAGGACATCGGCGCGCCCGGAGCGGATCTCGGACTCGATCTGCTCCCACTGGGCGGAGTTGGCCGAGTTCATGGTGACGGCCCGGATGCCGGCGCGCTCGGCGGCGGCGACCTGATCGCGCATGAGGGCCAGCAGCGGGGAGATGATGATCGTGGGGCCGGCGCCGCCTGCCCCCTCGCCGGAGCGGGTCGAGGGGAGGGGGTCTGACTCGCGCCACCCGCCCCAGCCCTCGCGCAGCAGCATGGTGGCCACGAAGTAGACGGCGGACTTGCCCCATCCCGTCCTCTCCACCACGAGGGCCCGACGGCGGCCGACCACCAGCGCCTCGATGGCCCGCCACTGATCGGCGCGCAGCCGCGCGGACTGGCTGCCGACGAGCGCGCGCAGGATCTCCTCGGCGCGCTCGCGCAGGCCGGAAGGTAGATCCACGGGCGCTGCGGATGATGCTGTGGACGACGCGGACGACGCCGCGGATGTCTCCGCTGATGATGCGGCCGATGACGCTGCGGACGAGGCTGTGGCGCTCATGGGCCCACGGTATCCCGGGGCACTGACACGAATGCCCATGTGACCTGAAACATACAGGTACCGGTTGAAAGATGGTGAAGGTGCCTGTAGATTTCTTGTCGTCGGGATCGACAGGCACCTGTCAAATGCGGTGAGCGATGGCCCGAAGCGCGACGGACGATGCCGCTCCCGGCTGCCACCCGCCCGGCTCGCATGAGGCGGACCGGGCCCACGACTCACACAGAGGAAGAAGGAGATCACCATGACTCCCACGCAGAACAATTCTGAGAACCAGCCCTTCGAGGAGCCCCTGGGAGATCCCGAGGGCAGCGACGCGGGCGAGGCCCGCAGTGCCGACGGCGTCGAGGACGGCGACATTCATGCCGCGCTGCACCGCAAGTTCCGCGCCCTGGTCTGGCTCTTGGGGCGCGACCGCGCCGCCCGCCGGGCCGAGCACGGCCCCCTGGGGGACCCGAGCCGAGGCCAGGGCCGGGTCCTCGCCGCCCTGAAGATGCAGAGCCCCATCGCCACGAAGGACCTCGCCTTCCTCCTGGGCATCCGCCAGCAGTCACTCAACGAGCTGCTCGGCAGGCTCCAGGGCGCGGGCCTCATCGAGCGCGCACCCAGCCACGAGGACCGTCGCGTCATGCTCGTCCACCTCACCGACGCCGGCCGCGAGACCAGCATCGAGGCGGGCGCGGCCAGCCCCTTCACCGTGCTCGACGAGGACGAGGCCGCCCGGCTCGCCGAGCTGCTCGACAAGGTCATCGCCCCGCTCTCCCAGCGCCTGGGCGAGCAGGGCGTGAGCGAGGAGGAGCTGGAGTCCATGCGCGAGCGCCTGGGCGAGGAGCGCTTCGCCGACGTCATGCGCATGCGCGAGCACGGCTTCGGCCACGGTTTCGGTCATGGCTTCCCCGGGCCCCACGGTGGGCCCGGTGGGCCCGGCGAGCACGGCCATCGTCATGGCCGTGGACACGGGCACGGGCATGGCCGCGGCGGATGCGGCGGGCCCGATGGCCAGAGCGGCCACCGTGGTCACGGTGGTCACGGTCATGGCGACTGCCACGGCCACGGCCCCCACGGCGAGCCCGGCGGCCCGCGCCGCCACCACCACTGCATCCGCCGCGGCCGCGCGTACTGAGGTCATATCGCCTGAGGGGAGGGGTGGTGAGGTCGATCCTCGGGGGCTGGCATCGGGTCTGGCGGGAGCGCCTGAGGGCGCCCCAGCGCCCGATGGTGCGGGGGACTGGCCCGCGGATCGACCTCACCACCTCTCCTCGGTCGCTGCCCACTTCCTGAAACAGGAAGGACGCGATGGCCGGGCCGTCCACTATCCTCGGGGCACCAACACTGAAGGTGAGGGAAGGCCAGTGATGACACTGATGACACCATGGGACGGGGCGCACGCCCCCACCAGGACGGAGTGCCCCCTGCGCGCGCCACGGCGCCTCGCAGGGGCTGCCATGCGCCGCTGAGGCGCCCGGACGCCTCGGCCCCAAGCCGCGCCAGGCGCGCGGTTCCGGTCCCACCAATTCCCGCACGACGGCGGCGCTGCCGCCAGCACCACGGAGGACCGCACCATGACACACATCCGCACCACCCACGTCGGTTCGCTCCCGCGAACCCCCGAGCTCCTCGAGGCCAATACCCGCCGCCATGACGGCACCATCGATGATGCCGAGTTCGACTCCATCCTCGAGTCCTCGGCCTCCTATGTCATCGCGCGCCAGCGGGACATCGGCCTCGACATCCTCAATGAGGGAGAGTACGGGCACATCACCTCAGGAGCCGTCGACTACGGCGCCTGGTGGAACTACTCCTTCTCCCGCCTGGGCGGTCTGACCATGACCGACGAGGACCGCTGGGCCAACCCCGAGCGCGTCCGCTCCACCCCCGGCAACCCGCGCTTGACGTCCTTCCCAGACCGCCGCGACCGCCAGCGCTTCAACGAGGCCTACGAGGACCCCACCTCGGGCATCCTCACCGGCCGCGCCGCCGTCGGCAACCCCAAGATCACCGGGCCCTTGACCTATATCGGAGCCCAGGCCGTCAGCGCGGATGTCGCCCTGCTGACCCAGGGGCTGGCCGCCAACGGACTGGGCCCCGCCGACGGCTTCATCGCCGCCCTGTCCCCGGGGTCGGCCGCCCGCGTGAAGAACGAGTACTACAGCGACGACGTCGCCCTGCTGGACGCCTGCGCCGACGCCATGCACGAGGAGTACCGGATCATCACCGACGCCGGCCTGACCGTCCAGATCGACGCCCCGGATATCGCTGAGTCCTGGGATCAGATCAACCCCGAGCCCTCCGTCGCCGACTACCGGGACTTCATCGCCAAGCGGATCGCCGCGGTCAACCGCGCCCTCGAGGGGATTCCCGCCGAGCAGGTCCGCTTCCACGTGTGCTGGGGCTCCTGGCACGGTCCGCACACCACCGACATCCCCTTCGCCGACATCGTGGACCTCGTCCTGGACGTACGCGCCGGCGGCTACACCTTCGAGGCCGCCAACGCCCGCCACGAGCACGAATGGCGCCTCTGGGAGACCACCCGGCTGCCCGAGGACAAAGTCATCATCCCCGGCGTTGTCTCCCACGCCACCAACGTCGTCGAGCACCCCGAACTCGTCGCCGAGCGCATCGGGCGCTTCGCGGGCCTCGTGGGCCCCGAGAGGGTCATCGCCTCCACCGACTGCGGGCTGGGCGGGCGCATCCACTCCCAGATCGCCTGGGCGAAGCTCGAGTCGCTGGCCGCCGGCGCCCGCCTGGCCAGCGAGCGCCTCTAAGCCGCTCCGGGCCCTCGCGGGCCGCGCCCGCCCGCCTTCCCGGCCGTGCCCGGGACCAGCCGCGACTGGTCCCGGGCACGGCGCGATCACGGCCCGATCCCGTCGCTGGCCAGCCCTTGCGCGGCGGGGCGGGGGCCGTACGGCGAGACCGTAGGCTTGCTCCCATGACCCTCCTCATCATCGTCGCGGGGCTCTTGGCCATCGCCGGGGCCAGCCAGATCAGCGACCGCCTCCGGGTGGCGCCGGCGCTGCTGCTCCTGGCCATGGGCATCGTCGTCGGCTTCCTTCCGGTGGTGCCCGCGATCGAGATCGAGCCGGGGGTCATCCTCGAGGGCGTCCTCCCACCGCTGCTGTACGCGACCGCGGTGGGGATCCCCACCATCAACTTCCGCAGGGAGCTCGCGCCTGTCGCCATCCTCGCCGTCGTCCTGGTCGCGCTGTCCTCGGCCGTCATCGGGGGCGTGCTCACCCTCGTCCTGCCCAGCCTCCCCGTGGCCTGGGCGATCGCCATGGGCGCGGTCCTCAGCCCGACGGACGCGGTGGCGATCTCCATCGCCCGGCGCCTGGGGGTCACCCAGCGCGTCATCACCGTGCTGGAGGGCGAGGGGCTCCTCAACGACGCCACCGCCCTCGTGGTCCTGTCCTCCGCGATCTCGGCGGCCGTGGCCGGGAGCACGAGCGCGGGGGAGGTCCTGGGCAGTTTCGCGCTCGCCGTCGTCGTCGCCCTCGTCGTCGGGTGGGTGGTCGGCGAGCTCACCCTGCACCTGCGCGCCCGCGTCACCGACGCCAGCGTCGACACGGTCATCTCCTTCACCGTGCCGTTCCTCGCCGCCATCCCCGCCGAGCACATGGGCGGCAGCGGGCTCGTGGCGGCCGTCGTCGCGGGCCTGGTGACCGGTCATCGCTCTCCCCGGCTCCTGCCGCCGGACCACCGCATCGCCGGGGCGGAGACCTGGCACACCGTCGAGCTCGTCCTCGAGGGCTTCATCTTCCTGGTCATGGGCCTGCAGCTGTTCGGCATCGTGGAGGAGGTGCGCGCCGAGGGCCCGTCGATCGCCACCGCGCTCTGGCTGGCCCTCCTCGCAGGCGCCCTGACGGTCCTCGTGCGTGCCGCCGTCGTCGCGCCGATGCTCGGGTGGCTGCGCCGGCGAGGGGACCGCCGGGCCGAGAAATGGGATGGGATGAGCGGGCCCCTCCAGGACTTCGAGGAGCGCTGCCACGCCATCGCCCGGGGCGAGATCCCCGAGGACATGATCGTCCCCTGGGACCACGAGCGCCGGGGCGTGCGACGGCGCCTCAAGGGACTGTCCAAGGGACGCCGCCGCGAGACGAGCCCCGCGCGCTTCCAGGCCCGCGCCACCCATGCCCTCGACCGCATCCGGCGGGTCGACGCCGATATGGCCTACTACCGCCAGCTGCCGCTGGGCGCGCGGGAGGGCGCGATCATGGTCTGGGCGGGAATGCGCGGCGCCGTCACGCTCGCCGCCGCCCAGACCCTCCCCGCCGAGGCCCCCAACCGCTCCTTCCTCCTGCTCATCGCCATCCTCGTGGCCGCCGGCTCGCTCGTCATCCAGGGCCTGAGCCTTCCCTGGGTGGTCAGGGCCGTTCGGCCGAGGATGGAGGGCCCTGCCGACGACGCCGAGCGCCGCGAGCTCATGGGCCTGCTCATCTCCGCGGCCAAGGACGTCCTCCCGGACAGCGAGGAGGAGCGCACGCTCACCGACGACAGCCGCAAGAGCATGGCCCTGGCCGCCCAGGGGACCTCCGCCCTCGTGGCGCACGCGGCGCGCGAGGAGGCGCCAGAGCCCGACGACGAGGCGAGGTGGGCGGCGCGGCGCGAGGAGCAGGCCCGCACTCGCGCCCTCGCCCTCGACATGGTCCGGGCCCAGCGCCAGGCCCTGCTCGACGCCGGCGAGCTCGGCCTCTACTCCGCCGGTCTCATCGAGTACGCCCTGACCCGCCTCGACTACGAGGAGATCACCCTGGTCTACCGCGAGGCCATCAACGAGACACCGCAGTCCTCTCTCGTGGCAGCGCCCTAGGGCGTCTCGCGGGCATCGTCGACCGCCATGGGTCGCCGTAGACTCAGTGCCCGTGAGCAGCCTTCCCATCCGCCCCGGGCTCGAGGGCGAGACCCCCTACGGCGCCCCGGAGCTGGACGTGCCCGCGCGCCTCAACGTCAACGAGAACCCCTACGCGCCGAGCCCGGCGGTCATCGCTGACATCGCCGACGCCGTCGCCCGTGCCGCGTCCAGTCTCAACCGCTACCCGGACCGCGACTTCCCGGCCCTGCGCGAGGCCCTGGCCGACTACCTCGCCGTCGAGTCCGGGGTGCGGCTGGATCCCCGCCAGATCTGGGCCGCCAACGGCTCCAACGAGGTCATGCTCCACCTCCTCCAGGCCTTCGGCGGTCCCGGCCGGTCCTGCCTGTCCTTCACCCCCACGTACTCCATGTACCCCGAGTACGCCCGCGACACCCTCACCGAGTACGTGACGATCCCGCGCCGCGACGACTTCAGCATCGACGTCGAGGCCGCCGCTGCCGCCATCGCCGAGCGCCGCCCCGCCGTCCTCATCGCCACCAGCCCCAACAACCCCACCGGCACGGCCCTGCCGCTTGCCGACGCGCGCGCCCTGCTGGAGGCCGCCCGCGGCAACGGGCCGACCGCCGCCGACGGCTCGCCCACGGACTGCGTCGTCGTCATCGACGAGGCCTACGCCGAGTTCCGCCGCCCCGGTGTGCCCAGTGCCCTGGAGCTCCTTGAGGCCAACCCGCACCTGGCCGTGTCCCGCACGATGAGCAAGGCCTTCGGCGCCGCCGGGCTGCGCCTGGGCTACCTCGCCGCCTCCCGCGAGCTGGTGGACATGCTGCGCGTCGTGCGCCTGCCCTACCACCTGTCCGCCATCACCCAGGCCGCCGCACTGGCAGCCCTGGCCCACCGCGACGAGCTCATGGGGCAGGTCGCGTCGCTCCGCGCCGAGCGCGACGCCCTCGTCGCCTGGCTGCGCGAGCAGGGCCTGACCGCCCACGAGTCCGACGCCAACTTCGTGCTCTTCGGCCCCTTCGCCGATCGCCGCGCCATCTGGCAGGATCTTCTCGACGACGGCGTGCTCATCCGCGTCGTCGGCCCCGAGGGGTTCCTGCGCGCCAGCGTGGGCACGCCAGAGGAGATGGCGGCCTTCCGCGCCGCACTGACCAAGGCCCGCGGCGTCAGCGCCGCCGGCCGCGACACCCAGGAGCCCGCATGAGCAGCACCGCCGCCAGCACTGCCAGCACTGCCCGCATCGCCCGCATCGAGCGGACCACGAGCGAGTCCAGCGTCGTCGTCGACCTCGACCTCGACGGCACCGGAGCCACCGACATCTCCACCACCGTCCCCTTCTGGGACCACATGCTCACCGCCCTGGGCAAGCACTCCCTCATCGACCTCACCGTGCGCGCCACGGGAGACACTCACATCGACGTCCACCACACCGTGGAGGACACCGCCATCTGCATCGGCGAGGCCCTGCGCGTCGCGCTCGGGGACAAGAGCGGCATCCGCCGCTTCGGCGACGCCTCCGTGCCGCTCGACGAGGCCCTGGCCACCGCCGTCGTCGATATCTCCGGGCGCCCCTACCTCGTCCACGACGGCGAGTCCGAGGCCTTCGTCCACCACCTCATCGGTGGGCACTTCACCGGCTCCATGGTCCGCCACGCCCTGGAGGCCATCGCCTACCACGCCGGCATCTGCCTGCACGTGCGCGTCATCTCCGGGCGCGACCCCCACCACATCGCCGAGGCCGAGTTCAAGGCCCTCGCGCGCGCCCTGCGCACCGCCGTCGAGCCCGACCCGCGGGTCCACGGCATCCCCTCCACGAAGGGAGCCCTGTGATGAACGACCAGACCACCCCGGGCGGCCCCCGCCCAGACGACGCCGACCGCATCGACGACGAGTTCGCCGCCCTCGTGGAGGGCCTCGACCTGGGAGGGGCTGAGGGTGCCGAGGCCGCCGCCAGCGAGGCTGCCGAGGGCGGGGCTGCCGCGGGCGGGTCCGCCCCGGCGAACGGCGGCGCCGCGTCGGCCGAGGCCCCCACCGCTCGCGCCCTCAAGATCGCCGTCGTCCTCACGCCCCTGCCCACCGCCGAGGCTCTCGCCTCCCTGTGCGCCATGAGCGGGCTCGACTGCATCGTCGTGCCCGCCTCCACCGGCGCCTTCGCCGTCAAGGAGTTCGCCTCCGCCCACGCCGAATGGGATATCGCCGAGCTCCTGGGCGGCTCCGAGAACGAGCCCGCCGAGGCCGCCGAGCTCGCCGCCACCCTGTCCCGCCTCAGCCGCGGCGGATCCGTGCTGCTCACCGCGGACCTCGCCACCGACGTCGGCATCGAGGAGGGCCTGTCCGGCACGATCACCGCACGGCGCTTCGCCGGTGGCAAACCGGGCGAGGAGGCCTCCGCGGGCCTCATCCTGTCCCAGATGGACCAGGTCGTCGAGGATGTCCTGCTCGGGCTCACCCGGCCCGAGGACGCCCCCGGCGCCGTGCGCACCAGCGAGGTCAAGACCGGTCGCGCCATGCGCTGGATCGGTCGCGGCCTGCGCCGCCCCGGCATCGACTGAAGGCCCGCTGCCCCGCTGCGGCCGGGCCCGTGGGCGCCGGTGCTGCCTAGTGCGGCTCAGGCCCGTGCGGGGATCGCCTGGCCCAGCGTGAGGAACACCGTCCCGCCCTCCACGAGGGCCGGGATCGCCTGCGCGTAACCCTCCGCCGTCGAGCCCGCGGGCTGGTTCATATGCGAGATGACGACGTCGCCCGCCCCGGCCCGCCGCAGCTCGGAGGACACCTGCGCGGCGGAGAAGGTGGCCCCCGCATCGGCGTTGATCGAGAATCCGGCGGCCTCGACTCCGAGATCATGGGCGATGGCAACGGACACGTCATCCCAGTGGGCCGTGCCCGGCCGGAAGAAGCGCGGCGCGGTGCCCGTGCGGCTGGTGAGGAGCTCCTGGCAGCCCATGATCTCGTCGTAGACCTGGCCGGCGTCGGTGGTTCCCGCGATCCCGTAGGCGCTCCGCCCGGTCACGGACAGGGGCAGATGCGCCGTCCCATGGTTGCCGATCTCCACGATACCGCTGGCCAGGAGGCGGTCGAGGGTCGCCGGGTTGGCCTCGACCCACCGCGAGTTGAGGAAGGCCGTGAAAGGGATCCCGCGGTCGAGCAGCAGGGAGACAAGGTCCTCGTCGACGCCGGAGCCGTGGGCGCCTCCGCAGGCGTCGAGGGTCAGGCACACCCCGGACGACGGCGTGCGCGACACGATGCCCTCGCCCTCCAGATCGAACCAGGCGGGGGAGGCGCCGGAGTAGCGGGCCGCGATCTCGTCGCGCGTGGGCGCGCTGGCGGCGCTCGGAGTGGGGGAGGGCGACACTGACTCCGGCGGGGCGCTGACCGGGGCGTTCGTCTCCGACGGGGTGGGGGAGGCAGCGGGTGGTGAGGAGTCGGGGAAGGGCGTCGTCGGGTCTGGTGAGAGCGCGCTCGTCCTCCTCGCGCCGCAGCCCGCCAGGGAGGCGGCCAGGGCAAGCGCGAGCAATGATCGGCGCGGAGGGCGCGCGGGGCGCAGGGACTCGACCAGTGGGGCCACAGCACAAGCATGCCAGAGCCGGAGGCCCGCGTGGCGCGTGGAGCCCCCGGCGGCGTGGCGTCAGTCGGTGGACACCAGGCAGGAGAAACCGCGCTCGCCGGCCCGCCACGCGGCCTCCGAGGGGCCGAGGACGGTGAGCTCGGCATCGGCGCCGCCGTAGCCCGAGGCCTCGGCGGCCGCGGCCGTGCAGGTCCTGAGGACCTCGGCATCGGCCACGAGGCTGTCATCCGAGCCGGAGGCGGCCTGGGAGCTCAGCGTGCCGACGGCGAACACCCTCCACGAGTGCGTTTCCGAGCAGCCCACGGCCCGCGCGCTGGACTGGCCCGAGATCGAAGTGATCCCGGCCAGGCACGCGCCCACGGGATGCGGCGGCGTGGAGGCGGCGGTCGCGGGGGCGCCCGAGGCCGCCGCGACCGCAGCCTGGGCGGCCGTCCACGGCGTTGCCTCGCTCGCCTCACGGGGCGTGCTGGACCTGGTCGGAACCGATGCCCAGGAGCTGCTGGATCAGATTCTCCCGCAGGACTGACGCATCGGGCGCCTCAGGGCTGGTGCGTCAGGAGCTGGAAGCGGATGCCGGAGGCGGGGTCGGCGGACAGGAGGCGGACCCGCACGCGCTCACCCACCGGGAGGCCGCCGTC
>ERZ772948.1570-NODE-1570-length-12972-cov-13.212975_pt1 | contig 12972 bp, 9 predicted proteins | sample MGYA00511945_ERZ772948 | MGnify/ENA primary metagenome ERZ772948 (study PRJEB29015, sample SAMEA2737927) | human oral metagenome | biome: human oral; feature: human-associated habitat; material: dental | place: China | collected 2141 ... | reverse complement strand
CTATAATATTGGAATATGGAACGACGCTGTCGTCACTTGACATTGGTTTACAGACACTGGCACGTTCAGAACAGGTGTTCTCTTACCACTCTGGTGCTGACCATGAGATGCAGCGTATGACACCAGACTTGGCCTATGGTCATGACAAACTTGCGGGCGATGCTTTCCGTGCATCATTAGGTATGTTCTCAAAACCCGCACGACAGCATGCACTGCCACGTATCAGCGATGAGTCGGAACTTATTAATTACATGGGGCGTAAGCAGGCGGCTGAGACGGCAGAAACACATTACATCACGGCTGAGAGTCAGGTGCCAACCCTGCGTGTAGGTTCAGTCATAAGCCTCTACAGCTCGTTCTTGGAGCGTGTAGGAAACATATCAAAAGAGAGTTTGGGTAACTTTATCATTATTGAGATAACCCACGAGGTGAGCCAAGGAAGCTACTACAAGAACCGCTTCAAGGCTATCCCTGCAACGATAAAGGCACTGCCAAGTCCAAAGGTGCATATGCCATTAGCTGAAACCCAGATGGCAACCGTGCTCAGTAATGCTGACCCTGACGGAAAGGGTCGTGTGCGTGTACGTATGAATTGGCAGACAGATGGTATGCAGACAGGTTGGGTGCGTGTGATGACACCTGATGGCGGTAGCAGTAGTGACGTAAAGAGCAACCGTGGTTTTGTATTTATCCCAGAGGTAGGCGACCAAGTCCTCCTCGGCTTCCGCCATGGTGACCCAGCAAGACCATACGTTATGGGTAGTCTCTTTAACGGCACAACTGGTGGTGGCGGTGGCCAGGGCAACAACTGCAAGAGCCTCACCACACGAAGTGGCAGCTCGCTGAAGCTTGACGACTCTGCAGGTAGTGTAACATTGCACGACAAGGGCGGCGTAAAAATGAATTTTGATGGTGCTGGTAACCAAACCTTAGCCACCAAAGCATCTGCAACTACAACTGTTGGTAAAGATGCAAGCCTTTTACAAATGGACAAGGATGGTAACATAGAATTGAAAGCTAACACGAAAATAACATTAACGATAGAGGGTAGTAAGATAATTATAACCAAGGATAAGATTACTCTTGAAAGTCCAGAAATAGAGGTGAATGGTACTACATCTGCAACAGTAAATAGTTCTGCTATAAATATGCAAGGTGGGACAACAGACATTACAACTACGACAATTAATTTAAAGCCTAAACCAGCCGAAATCCCAAATGATGGTGGAACATATTTAGTAGCAACAAGATCTGTAAATATTGAAAGTGAAAATGTAGATATAGTTGGTGGTACTGTAGAAATTAATTAAAAATAATTTAATAAAAAATGATTGATTTACATAATAGATGGGAAGTCAAAGATCATCATTCTACTTTGGAGAAGAAGAATGCCTTGGATCTTTTATCTGATAATCATATAGATTCTTTGGATAGTTCTGCACACTATCGTTTTAAACAGATTAATGTTATCCGTTATGAAGATATTCCTATAAGTAATTCTACAATACGCGCTCAATATCTTTTTGAACGTGCAAATCATAATGTCCATACAAAATGTGAAGAAAGTTATTATACTTTTACACCACAACAAAACAAAATTGGCGATTTTCTGAGCCTTTCTGATCAAATTAGAAAAGAGGTATATTGGCGTATAGATAAAAATGGAGAACCTCTACGTATTTTGAATGAGGGAGAGTTGAAGGAAAGTTGGGAAAATGCTAAGAGAGAAACTCTTCCTAACAATGAGTTTATGAACTCTTTGGATAAAGAACAGTATCAAAAGATTATTCAAGCTGGAGATACGGAGTTCCAAGATATGAGTTTATTTATACGTAATTATAGAACAAATCTTTTTTTTAGAGAGCTATTTGGACAATACTTAATGAAATCACCAGAGAATTTTGAATTTGAGAAATTACAAACAATGTCTAACTTTTTTAAAGATATTGTTATAGAAGCAAATTTCACATATTCAAAGTTGAAAGAGGACGAGAAATTTATATTTATAGTGAAAGAAAGCGAACTTGACCGTAATAAGCTTGATGAGATAGAGATGGTAAAACAATACAATAAATTATATAAACCAAAAATTAAATATGACTTTACAGAATATGATTATAAATATAGGGCAACTATGAAGTTAAACAAAGAGGACGGATTGATTGAAAATCTAACTCTAAGTCTTACAGAAAAAATTAAAAATAATCTAATTTGTGATATCAGTTTTGATTTAAAGCGTATAGAGTCATGAAAGGTTATATAGAAGAGGGAGGCTGGGTTTCTTGCACGATGGATAGTTTCGGGACTCCCAGACAGTTAGTAGCACGGCGTGATGCTCAGGTTAAACGGCATAATGGTAAAATCTTATTAACAAAAATAGACACAGCAATTGATAAACAATTTGTATGTAACTCCCCTGTCAAATTCTGGACGGGTTTGGCTGCACTTGCTGTAGGTATTGCAATTGTTTTATCTGGTCCTGTAGGCTGGATAGCCTTGGGAGCCTGTGCTGTAGCTGCTGTTGCGATTACCTTTCAATCTGTAACGTCTCATGCTTGTAATGGGTGTTTAGAAGGTACAGAGTGGATTTCTTCATATGATAAGGTAAAATTAGGTGGACAAGATGTCATATTATACAATTATTCTCAGTTAAAATGTAGTAATGGAGGACTTCTCATTGCGAGTGAGACTTTTGATGAAGCTAATAGTATTTCTAATCAGATGGCTCTAAATAACTGGCAAGCAAATGCAATAAATATCGAACAACATCTCGTGAATGGAATTATTGATGGTCTTATGGGCTTTTCTTTCACAGCAGTAGATGTTACATTTGAATTGGCTGGAGAATACCTTGGAGAAAATAATATCGTAAGTGGAGAAACATGGTTTGGAGTTGGATTAGGCAAAGATGCAACTACTACTATATTAAAAGCTGCACCTGCTGAGCGTGCTATATCGAAAGAGATCGCAAGTAGCATATTTACTGCAGAATTCTGGACTGTCTTTAGAAAAAGTCCGAGACTAACCCTTCAATTAATTAGCCCTACTTCGCTTATTAAAGATGTGGGCAAGGGGCTTATAAAAGGTTCAGCCGTCGGCATCCCACAATTACTATTAAACAATATGTTTGATGAGGAAGAAAAAAATGTAATAGAGAAAAATAAAGAGATAGAACAAAATATTAAGTATCAAATAAGATCAGATAATAATATTATTGCTAAGAAAATATAGTTAAATTAAAATGGGTATTTTATAAGAACGTCAAAAAGCTTAACTTTGTTGTAAGTTTGTTATTAATATAACGTTTGTTAAATAATTTTAGTTAGATAATAATATTACAACCATTAAATAATAAAAGATGAAGACTTTCAAAATTAATGCACAAGGAATAGGTGCAGCCATAGGCTTATTGTTGGTAAACGGGATAGTCTATCTTATTTTTCATCGCACACCAGCAACCGAGGAAGAGGTCAACGCATATATTCAGAACTCGGAAGTTGTGGAACTGACGAATATTACCTTTTACGATGAGGAAAATATGGTAAGGTATGCAAGACAACCTTTGAGGCGCAACAATAGTTCATTATATAAAGATATAGCAAAATTTTATTCGCCTGACAGTAAGAAGTATTTCGTTTTAGAGGTTTACGGAGCCCCATATTCAATACCAATAAATACGGATATCTTACGAAAGAGTCCTAAGATTTATCTTGTTGTTAATAAGGGTGATTTGCATAATCCAAAATTAGGAAGCAAGGAAAAGCCTGTTCCAGCATTATTGTGGTACACAAGTCCAGATAGTAAGTTTAATCAAGTTCCTGAAGACGATTACAAATATAGTGTAAAGGAATACCTTACCTATTGCCGAACTGAATAAAGCAAGAGTATAATAATTGTTTAATGGGTAAACTGAAAGGTTAGATAATATAGAAAAGCAAAGATAGATTTAAGCAAAAGAGTTCTATCAAAAAGATGAAGAGTTTCAAAATTAACGCAGGAGGAATAGGGTCAGCCATCGGTTTATTATTGGTATATGGAGTAGTCTATCTGATTTTCCATCGCACACCAGCAACCGAGGAAGAGATCAACACATATATTCAGAACTCGGAAGTTGTCGAACTGACCGATATTACCTTTTACGATGAGGAAAACATGGTAAGGTATGCAAGACAGCCTTTAAGGCGCAACAATAGTTCATTATATAAAGATATAGCAAAACTTTATTCGCCAGACAGTAAGAGAAATTTTGTTTTAGAGTCTTATGGATCTCCCTACAGAATATCGGTAGATGCAGAACTTTTACGAAGGTGTCCTAAGATTTATCTTGTTGTTAATAAGGATGATTTGCATAATCCAAAATTAGGAAGTAAAGAGAAACCTGTTCCAGTATTATTATGGTACACACGTCCTGATAGTAAATTTAATAGAGTTCCTGAAAGAAATTATATATATAGTGTAAAGGAATACTTAACCTATTGCCGAAATGAATAAAGAATGAGTATAATAACTGGTTAATTGGTAAACTGAAGGGTTAGATAGTATAGAAAAGCAAAGATATATTAAAGCAAAAGAGTTCTATCAACAAAATGAAGACTTTCAAAATTAATGCACAAGGAATAGGTGCAGCTATAGGCTTATTGTTGGTAAATGGGATAGTCTATCTTATTTTTCATCGTACACCAGCAAGCGAGGAGGAGATTAACGCATATATTCAGAACTCTGAAGTTGTGGAACTGACAGATTTCACTTTTGAAAAATGATTACATAATTTCGAATAAAACATCTACAAATAACGGTAAAAACACATGTAAAAGATAAGTTTGTAACAAACGGTAAATCAGTTAGTTATAAGTTTGTGCAAGAAAAGATGCTTAATTGGACTTCAAAAGGGCGTTAGTAAGACCTCTAAAGGGCATCTTTTGTAAGTCAATTAGGCGTCTTTTAGAAATCAAAAGAGCATGTGTTATTTTTGAGTTGCATGAAAATAGTTTACAGGTATTAGTCGGTATGGGAATAAGTAACTTGTAGAAGACGGAAAGATATTAATATGAGATTTCTTGAGAAGATGTTTAATGTGATATAACGTTTAGATTTTATTTTTTGGTTACATTTGTTGCCAGATGTGAATTACGCAAAGGTAACAAGTGTTACCTAATGAAGAGTTTTCTCTTTCTTTGATTATGTTTACAAACTTATGGCATATCTATTGTTGTTCATTGCAGTAAGAGGGGGGCATGGTATGCCCTAATTTAATATAAGGTCTTAAAATATAAATAAACATTAATCAGAATTAAAAAAAATGACACCAAAGAAATTATGGTTGACTTTGGCAGCGGTCATTATAGGGTCGTTTGCCGTTTTATGCTTCTATGGCGTTGAGATTTTCAGAGAGATGCCACCTTTTCCTAACAAGGTGGTAACAGAGAGTGGTGAAACGTTGTTTGAAGGACAAGATATAAAAGATGGACAGAACGTTTGGCAGTCTATTGGAGGTCAGACAGTAGGTAGTGTTTGGGGACATGGCGCATACGTAGCTCCTGATTGGACAGCCGACTATTTGCATCGTGAGTCAGAATTGATGTTAGCCGAATTAGCTAAGAAAGATGGTAAGGTATATAACCAGTTGGACGAGGCAGACAAGGCTAAGTATAAGGTATTGTTACAAAAAGAGCTCCGTAAGAATACATATGACGCACAGACAGGCATTATCACCTTTAGTAAGATGCGTGCTAAAGTGGCAAAGCAATTGCATAATTATTATGCCAAACTATTCTTAAATGACCCATCTATGGCTAAATTGCGCAATGCGTATGCTATGCGCGATAAATCTGTAGAAGCAGTAGACGGACTTTCTGCTGAGAAGCGTTTTGATAAGATGGACGCTTTCTTCGCATGGTCAAGCTGGGTATGTGTGACCAACAGACCTAATAGCGACGTTAGTTATACCAATAACTGGCCACACGACCCTGTCATAGGCAATGTTGCCCCTACTTCGTTACATCTCTGGTCAGGCTTTAGTGTGTTATTGTTACTCTTCTGTGTAGGAATTTTAGTTTACTATTATGCACAGCATAAAGAAGAACATGTATCAAAGGTGCCAGAATCAGATCCGATGAGAGATCTTAAGCCTACAGCATCGATGCGTGCCGTGCTGAAATACATTTGGGTAGTAGGTGTATTGATGCTGGTTCAGATGCTTTCTGGTGTGATTACAGCTCATTACGGTGTAGAGGGAGATGCTTTCTTTGGGTTACCCATACAAAACATTTTCCCTTATGCCGTATCGCGTAGTTGGCATGTCCAGTTGGCTATTCTTTGGATTGCAACCTCGTGGTTGGCTACAGGTTTATATATAGCTCCAGCAGTTTCGGGAGTTGAACCAAAATGTCAAGCCTTAGGCGTAAACATTCTCTTTGGAGCATTGGTTTTCGTAGTTGCAGGTTCATTAGCTGGTCAATGGTTCGGAGTAATGCAAAAGCTTGGTTTGGTAGAGAACTTCTGGTTTGGTCATCAAGGATATGAGTATGTTGAGCTGGGACGTCTATGGCAGATACTATTGCTTACAGGTTTAGTTCTTTGGCTATTCTTGATGATTCGTGCACTTATTCCTGCACTCAAACGAAAGGACGAAAATCGCCATTTACTTACGCTTTTTGTTATTGCCTCATTAGCTATCGCATTCTTTTATGCAGCAGGTTTGATGTATGGACGCCAAACCCATATGGCTGTTGCTGAATACTGGCGTTGGTGGGTTGTTCACCTTTGGGTTGAAGGCTTCTTCGAGGTATTTGCTACGGTGGTTGCATCGTTCTTATTCTGTCGTTTAGGACTACTTAAGATTAAGAGTGCCACAGTTTCTGTGTTATTCTCTACTATCGTCTTCCTTGCAGGTGGTATTTTAGGAACATTCCATCACTTGTATTTCAGTGCGACCCCAACTGCAGTATTAGCACTTGGAGCTACATTCAGTGCTATGGAACTTGTTCCGCTCGTACTGATAGGAATAGAAGCATATCATAATTATCAACTGAGCCGTTCTGCTGATTGGATAAAATCCTATAAGTGGCCGATATATTGCTTCATTGCAATGTGTTTTTGGAACTTCTTGGGTGCTGGTATCTTTGGTTTCTCAATTAATCCGCCAATCGCCTTGTATTATTTGCAAGGACTGAATACTACTGCCGTTCACGGACATGCAGCTCTTTTCGGAGTCTATGGTATCTTAGGAATAGGCTTAATGCTATTTGTTTTGCGCGGTCTTTATCCAAATAATGAGTGGAACGATAAGCTTATAGGATCTGCTTTCTGGTGTATGAACGTTGGTTTACTGCTAATGACGGTGGTAAGTATTTTACCTATTGGTATCCTACAAGCCAACGAAAGCATCACCAACGCTTACTGGTCGGCTAGGTCGGCTGAATTTATGCAACAAGATTTCATGCAAACATTAAGATGGCTACGTATACCTGGAGATATATTTGTAGCTTTGGGTGAAGTTCTATTTGTCTTGTTTGTCATCGGTTTACAGTTTGGTTGGTCGAAGAAAGGTAAACGCTAAAAAGGCAGATTTATCTGCTTGCGTTATAGATGTTGATTTTGTGTGTTTCAAGGGCTTCAACTGTGTGTTTTAGCCCTTGAAACTATTTTGAAGGATGTATAACCTATTAGCCCCTATCTCAACTGATTCTTTTTTATAAAATAATGCTTCTTCCTTTCATATCTATCTCTTTTGTTATTCTATTGGTTAGAGGTAAAAACTTTTGTAGTTAGATTTGGGCAAATGACTTTAATGTATTATCTTTGCATAAGAGAAATAAAGTATTATCTAAATCATATTAACAAAATGGACAATAACAATCAGAATCAAGAGGGACAGCAGTTGCAGATTGATCTCTCACCAGAAATCGCTAAAGGTGTTTATACAAACTTCCAGATAATCTCTCATTCAAGTTCAGAGTTTGTACTTGATTTTGCTACACTTCTTCCAGGTGTACCAAAGGCAACAGTAACAAGTCGTGTTATTATTGCTCCTGAGCACGCATTGCGTCTCCTTGCAGCGTTGCAAGACAATGTAGTTCGCTATGAGAAAGAGTTTGGTAAGATTGATCGCCACGAGCCAGAGCAGGAGCCACGTACGATTGCTCCATTTGGTCCTGGTAAGGTTGATGCATAAGCAGACTTCTTACTGATAAATAATAAAGCCGTTCGAGTAATCGGGCGGCTTTGTTGTTTTTGATAATCTCGGTTGATATAGAATGTGCAGTTATCGAATTACTTGTATCTATAGCAATGGTAGGAAATCTGTTCGTCGACTATTTGGGCGTAATGGATTTAACCTCGAAAGGCAAATTTATAAAAAAAGATACCAACAAGAGGTGTGAAAGCAAGGCTTAGTCCTATAAATATGAAGCACGATAGCCAGCCCCAATCTTTCCACTTGATGACAAAGGGCATAAGTATAAGTGTAATGATGATTTCTATAAATGTCCACATAATAAGATGTTCTTTTGATTGACAAAGGTAAATAAAAATGCTGTAAAAACAAAGCGTTGCAGATAATGATTTTGAAAAATTATTACATAATCTCGATAAAACATCTACAATTAACGGCAAAAATAGACGTAAAAGATAAGTTTGTAACCAATAGTAAATCAGTTAGTTATGATTCTGTGTAAGAAAAGGTGCTTAATTGGACTTCAAAAGGGCGTTAGTAAGACCTCTAAAGGGCATCTTTTGTAAGTCAATTAGGCGTCTTTTAGAAACCAAAAGAGCATGTGTTGGTTTTGAGTTGTACGAAAATAGTTTATAAGTGTTGGTTGATATGGGAATAAGTAGCCTCGCAGAGGACGGAAAGATATCAATAATAAAACAAAATGTCATGAGGCTCTATTGGTTGATTTGACTTTAATGGAAGAACCTAAAGAAAGTTCTGTTAGTAGTGTTATTTTGAGGTGGAAATCTAATAGGTTTAGAGTAAAACTTTTGTAGTTAGATTTGGACAAATAACTTTAATGTATTATCTTTGCGTAAAAGAAGAAAGTATTTATTGCTCCTGAGCACGCATAGCGTCTCCTTGCATCTTTGCAGGACAATGTAGTACGCTACGAGAAAGAGTTTGGTAAGATTGACCGCCACGAACCAAAAGAGCAGGGACCACGCACCATCGCTCCATTCGGCAATGGTAAGGTTGAAGCATAAGTAATTCCTTTAAGATTAAAATACTTGAAAGTCGCCTCCATATTAGGGGCGACTTTCTGTTTCGGAGGGGCTTGTAGGCATGTTACAAGTTCGCTACTTTGATTAAGCTATTGTGCTTTTATGTATAAGTTTGTGTATTGGTAGTAAGCCTGCGCCTTGCGAACGAGTTCTTGATTCATCTGCTTTGTAGGTTGCTCTTCAAATGTACCATCATGTAATGGACGAACGATGTATTGTCGTATATTGCGGACTGGCGATAAAACAGTTAGTCGGTTACCTTCAAGATACCCAAGGTCTTGGTAAGTTGCCATGAATGCATGGGGATGATAGGTTGGTGCGAGGATGTCTTGTCCTGTGAAACTTACAGTGCAACGTAACTTGAGGAGAGATAATAGGGTAGGCATGACATCAATCTGCGAGCATATAGTTTCAATCTTTCTTGGTTGGAGAATAGCTGGCGCATAGATGAGGCATGGAATATGGTAGCGGTCTATAGGAAGTGATGTTTTTCCGGCACTGGATGCACAGTGATCAGCAATAACTACGAATACAGTATTCTGGAACCATGCTTTCTTTCGGGCGTCATTAATGAATTTACCGATTGCATAGTCTGTATATTTTACTGCGGCTTCTCTTGTGTTAGGGTCACCGTCTACTTTAATTCTGCCACTGGGATAGGTGTAAGGGCGATGGTTGCTCGTGGTCATAATCTGTGCGAAGAAAGGAAGCTTCGACTGATAGTCCTTATCGAATACTTGTAAGCTCTTGTTGAAGATATCTTCATCACAGACACCCCAAATGTTTGCGAATGTTACTTGATTGTTCGGTATATCCTTTCGGTCTATTACCTCGTAGCCATTATGACTGAAGAAGTCGCCCATGTTATCGAAATAACTATCTCCGCCATAGATGAATTGCGATTTGTACCCCAAGTGAGAAAGGATACGACCTATTGATAAGTTCCCCATTCGGTTAGCCTTTCGCTTGATGATGCTCTCTCCTGCACTCGGTGGAATACAAAGGGATAATGCTTCTAATCCTCTAACTGTTCTGTTTCCTGCTGCGTATAGACTGTCAAAGACAATACTCCCTTGCATGAGCTTGTCAAGTTGTGGGGTAAGGTTTTCTTTGTTTCCATATCGCGTAAGGAAATCAGCACTTAGGCTTTCAACTGTTATTAATACGATGTTAGGGCGTTGTGGCGCAAGGGACTCTCCAATCGTTTTCTTTCCCTCCTTATTAAGTCCACTTTGTTGACGATACTGAGATACACATTGTTGTTTGGGTAACATGGTATAGAACTTATCATACTCTAACTTGTTACTTTGGAAAGCAATGACAAAGTCGCAGGCTCCGTTTTGTTCAAGTTGGGTAACGTATTGATTGTTACTTTGTAGAGCATGGGTGCCTTGTAAGATAAAATATGAGCTTATTGCTAAGACCATATATATAGAAAGGTGTATAAGAAACTTCTTCGCATTGTAAAGATGAGTAACCTTTAGCTTGTAATGTCGCGATTGAAGGAAGATAATTGCAGCTGTTAAGAGTAATGTAATGCCAATCAGCGGAACAATAGAATAGGATTCCATGATGTTCCCAATAACTTCGTGAGTGTAGATGAGATAGTCTACTGCAATGAAATTATATCTTACGCCAAACTCTCCCCAGAAGATGTATTCTCCTGCTGTGACACAAAGTAATAAGAAAACATATACAGCCCAAGTTATATAGAGGGAGATCTTACGCCATGCTTCTCTTGTTCTTGGAATGAAAAAGCGTATGGAGAAACTGAATAGTTTCCATCCGAGGAATATTCGTGCAATCTTTGGTGCGCCGCCTCCGTATTCGTGGAAGATGGTGTGGAAGAATAATACGTAGGCAAAGGCAATAGTTAGTAGAAGTTCAATGATCCATCCTGTGACGCGATGATATTTAGCTTCATTTAGCCCAAGGTTTATAATTTGCAATGGTAAGGCAAGCAAAATTGCCATACAAATGTCTGTTACGAAGCCAACACTTAAAAATCTGATTATCTCCCAGAATGAGAAAGAAGAATCTTCGGGGACATTCCACATTAAGATAATTCTTAGGATGAATCCAATGAGTAGATACAGTTTTAAAAATCGTGTTCCAATGAAATTAATAGGATTCTTGGTAATAACATTTGTTCTTTTGTCCATCGTTTGCTTATTTTTCGGCAAAGTTAATAATTATAGATGAGGTTCAGACATATTTTAGGCAGTAATTGCGCTCGCGTGTTTGAGAATGTTAGATCCTTGGAATGATAAATGTGATTCTATTTGTCGATGGTGTTTCTTTGTTTTTAGATAAGGTTTAGCTTAATTTAAAAAAGAGGCTATCTACTTTCGAAGTATTTGCTAACTTTTACATTCAAAATTAAACCTTAATGAGTATTATAGTATTTACTATTCTTTTATTATTAGGTGCCTATTGTGCAGGATTGTTAGGCTCCTTGACAGGTTTTGGGGGAGGAGTAATCGTCATTCCTCTGCTCACTTTAGTTTTCGGTATCGACTTTCATTATGCCATTGGAGCAGCTTTGAGGGTGTGTTAAAATTGACACATCCTCTTTTTACTCTTCCTTTACTTTGTCTACCACATAATTCGTTATTTACTGCAGCTATACTGCTAATTTCATATAAAATGATTTATTGGGCTTTAAATAACCTATATAAACTTGTATAAAGCATCTGAAGGTGACTAAAAGTAGCTCCATAACGGCTTTTAGTTCCTTGAGTTTGGTTTTTCTACACATTTTCCCTATGTTAAAGGCAATAGCGAAGAAGGCAAAGTCCATATTGACCTTGTCTTTCCCAAAATGTCTAAACCTCTTGTAGGCTTTATTATATTTTGTTTGTCCAAAAACAGCTTCAGGTTCTATGCACCTTCGTCCTCGATGCTTGATGCCTTCTTCCGAGGTCAGTAGTTCCCGTGCCTTTTGTTTATAGTGCTGTAGTTGGTGGTTTACTTCTATAATTCTGTTCCCTCTTGCCTTAAAGCATGAGCCTCTCAGCGGACAGCCTTCACAGCGTTCTGCCTGATAACGTACGCTGTAAGTAACGAACCCATTAGAGGTTAGGGAACGCTTCATACCTATACGCTTCATATGCTGTCCCATAGGGCAGACGTAGAAATCCTGTTCCTTATTATAATAAAGGCTTGCGGGACTGAATGGGTTAGGTGTGTAGCGTGGACGCTGCTCTTTATGGAAGTAGTTATACTTCACATAGGCTTCTATATTATGTACGTCCATGAACAGATAATTCTCCTCGGAGCCATACCCCGAATCGGCTACGACTGTCTTAGCATAACGATGATAGCGTGAGCTGAAGGACTCCAAGAAAGAGGGAAGTGTGAGCGTATCTGTACGGTTAGCATAGAGTGCAAAGTCGGTGATAAACTGGTTCTCAGTTGCTATCTGCAGATTATATCCAGGCTTAGTCTGTCCGTTCCGCATAGCGTCCTCCTTCATGTGCATAAACGTGGCATCAGGGTCGGTCTTGCTGTAGGAGTTTCTCTCTCCCATAACCTCAAGGTGTTGGTCATACTCCTGGAGTTTATTACGTTTCTTCTCTAGCTCTTTAAGCTGTTTTTTCTTGGTTCTAACAGCCTGCTTCTCTTCTTTTGTCTTAGGCTCAGGGGCTGATTCCAAAGACTTGTTCAATTCCTCGGATATCTCATCGAGCAGAGCTGCAGTAAACTCGACACCTTCTGTTTTAGCGGCATTGTCCTGCGCTATGACATCATCAACCT
>ERZ772948.1565-NODE-1565-length-12997-cov-4.270592_pt1 | contig 12997 bp, 10 predicted proteins | sample MGYA00511945_ERZ772948 | MGnify/ENA primary metagenome ERZ772948 (study PRJEB29015, sample SAMEA2737927) | human oral metagenome | biome: human oral; feature: human-associated habitat; material: dental | place: China | collected 2141 ... | reverse complement strand
GCCGCATCCGCCTGCGAGGTGCTCGCCCGCGGCCCCGACGAGGCCGGGCGCACATCCCCTGCCCGCCCCGCATCGCGCGCGACGCCGGACAGGCGCCTCCCCGGTCGCGAGGCATCGCCGTCGCGGGGCAGCCACGCCAGCGCAATACCCAGTGCAACCAGGACGAAGAGGGGCGTGGCATGGACGGGAGCAAAGATCCACCACGCGCCCAGCGCGGAGGAGACGAGGGACCCAATCATGACGGAAAGGTTGATGGCGCCGGAAAAAGCGGAGGTTCCCCGCACGCGCGAGGCCTCGTCGGGAGTCACCTCGGCGACGAGGGCCTGACCCGTGGGGGGAATCGCGGCGACAGCCGAACCGAAGAATGGGCCGCGCGCCACCATGATCGCCCCGGCCGCGAGTGCCGCGCCGATCGCGCCGCCAGCGCGCGCCCACACGGCCGCCGAGAAGATCGTTCCGGCCGCCAGCGCCAGGCCGAGCGCCCACAGGATGACGCGCCTGCGCCCCCACGCGATCGAACGCCGACCCCAGAACTGGCTGAGGACCGTCACCGCCAGCGCGGCCAGGGACACCGCCGCTCCCACGATCCACTCGGGCAGGGACAGTGCGCGAGACAGGGGAGCGATCGACACGTTGAGCATGTTCTGCGCCGTGTACGTGAACAGGGCGATCGCGACGAGGGCGCGCAGCGTCGGATTGGTGAGCAACGGAGAAGAAGGCACAGTGCATCCTACGACGAGGCCCCGCGAGATGCGCGGGGCCGAGCCGGGGCGGGAGAATCGAAGCGGCGAGCTCGAAGAAACTGCTACCGCTGAACCCAGGTGGTCACCTTCCAGCGAGCGTCCCCGGAGATCTCGCGCCAGTCGGTGTCGCTACGCTCCTCGTCGCGTCGCCACAGGGAGGGATCCAGGGCGGGGGCGTACACGAAGGTCGTCCCCTGAGGGGCGCTCGCGGCCACGTCCAGGTCCAGGTCGGAGATGACCGCCTCGTCCAGGAGTGGCAGGGTCTGCGCGTACAGGTGAGCCCCGCCCGTGATCCACACGTAGGGCGCGCCCGTTTCCTGCGCGACCGCGCGGGCGTGGTCCAGCGCGTCCTCGACCGAGTGCGCGACGTGCGCGCCCGCCGCCTCGTAGCCGAGCGTGCGGGTGACCACGATGTTCGTGCGGCCCGGCAGGGCCCCGCCCAGCGCCTCCCACGAGCGCCGCCCCATCACGATCGGGCAACCCATCGTGGACTCCTTGAAATGACGGAAATCCGCCGGGACACGCCACGACATGGCCGTGCCGGTCCCGAGGACGCCGCCGCGGTCCTGGGCCCAGATAGCCGCCAGCTTCGTCATACCGCGACCGGGGCCTTAATTCGGGGGTGGTGCTGGTAGTTCGCGAAAGACACGTCCTCGAAGGAGTAGTCGAACATCGACGGCGCCTTCGTCAGCTCCAGCCGGGGGAAGGGGTAGGGTGCCCGGCTCAGCTGCTCGCGCACCTGCTCCGTGTGGTTGGAGTAGATGTGGCAGTCGCCCCCCGTCCACACGAAGTCGCCGACCTCCAAGCCGGCCTGCTGGGCGAACATGTGCGTGAGCAACGAATAGGACGCGATGTTGAAGGGGACCCCCAGGAACATATCCGCGCTGCGCTGGTAGAGCTGCAGCGAGAGACGACCGTCGGCCACGTACAGCTGGAAGAAGGCGTGGCACGGCTCCAGCGCCATCTCCTTCAGGTCGCCGACGTTCCACGCAGAGACCACCATGCGCCGCGAGTCGGGGTCGGTTCGAAGCGTCTCCAGCACGGAGGAGATCTGGTCGATGCGTCGGCCATCCCCGGCGTTCCACGAACGCCACTGCACGCCGTACACCGGCCCGAGGTCGCCGAGCTCGTCCGCCCACTCGTTCCAGATGCGGATCCCGTGCTCCTGCAGCCAGGACACGTTCGAGGAGCCGGACAGGAACCACAGGAGCTCGCCGACGACGGACTTCACGTGAACGTGCTTCGTCGTGATCAGCGGGAACCCCCGCGAGAGGTCGTAGCGCAGTTGCGCGCCGAAGACGGAACGCGTGCCCGTGCCCGTGCGATCCCCCTTCGGGGTTCCCTCGCTCATGATGCGCGCGAGGAGATCCTCGTACTGGCGGTCCGCGCCTGCCACGTCAGTCAACCTGTTCGTTGGTCCAGGTGTGTGAGGCCGGCAGGGCCTGGTCGACGACCGAGTGCTCGATCGTGCAGTTGCGCGTGATGGCGGCCTCTGCGCGTCGCAGCAGGTCAGCGACCTCGTCCTCGCTCAGCGCGGACATGTCCTGGACCAGCTCCACATCCACGTGCGTGAAGCGATCGTTGTCCTCGTCGTAGGAGGCGGAAACTCCGACGAACTGCGAGAAATCATCGCCGAGGCGGGCGGCCAGGCGCGCGTCTGAACTCATCGCGTTGCAGCCCGCGATCGCGAGCTTCAGCAGATCGCCAGGGGAGAACATGCCGGGGCCGTGCCCGACGCGGACCTCGGCGCCGTCCTGATTGCGGGCGACGTACTGACGCACGCCCGTTCGCTGCATGTACAGGGACTTGGGGGTATCACTCATAGGCTCCATTGTGGCGCCAAAGGGCGTTCCGTGCCCGGCAGGGGAGGCGGCAGGGGCCACTTTTTTCGCACAGCGAAGAGCCTAGCGCTGCCCGCTCAGCCAGGCGGCGGCCAGCTCCTCCTCCCGTCTCGCCACTGCGCCCAGGCGAGCCACGGCCTCGCGCTCAATGCGCGCACCCAGCAGCGGGACCCGAACCGAGACCTGTCCCACGACCTCGCGCGTGCATCCCCCCTCCGACGCCGTCAGCGCCGAGGAGGCCTCGACCGACACGGGCGCGCCCTGTACTTTCACCGACGCGCGCGAGCGCGCCGAGGCCTCGTCACCGAACCACTCCTCCGTGAAGGTCAGGTGCAGAGGCGAGGCGACGAAGCGGGCGGCCGCCGCCGGGATCAGCTCGGGCCGACACTCGCCGTCAAGCGTGATGCGCTGACCCTCCACGCGTATCCGCGCGCTGCCCTCCACCAGGAACGCGCCGAAACGCCGCTCCAGGTAGGCGGGCGCCAGATACATGGCGACGACCTCGTCGGCCGACGCGGGGTAGGAAATCGACTGCGTAAACTCCACGGGTGTCCTCCATCGAATAACCGACGCCGAATCGTGGCCCGGCGCTCATTTACAACGTAAGGACCAACTGAGTTGCTCCTCTCCCCTTAGAGTAGAACCATGCGTAGTCTCATGCAGTTAGCTGAAGAAGCATCTTCGACGCCGTTGTCGGAGAAGGACATCGATTGGCTGCACCTTCTTCTCGCCGACTGGCAGGTGCTGGCAGACCTGGCGGCCGCCGACCTCGTCCTGTGGCTGCCCGCCGACGACGGACGCTTCATCGCAGCCGCCCACTGCCGCCCCGCCACATCGACAACCGTCCACGTCGACGACATCATCGGCCTGCACCTGCCGGCGGCTCGCGAAATCGAATTGCGGCGCGCTATCCAGACCGGGCAGGTCGTTCGATCCCCCTCCGCGCGCTGGGCGGGAACCTACTCGATGATGGAAACCTGCGTACCCGTGTGCCACGAGGGGCGCATCATCGCGGTCGTCACGCGCGAAGCGAACCTGTCCAGCCCGCGCCTGTCCCTCGGCTTCGAAGGATGGACAGTGGCGGCCGCCGACACCCTGTGCCATATGATGGCGCGCGGCGAGTACCCCTACGACTCGACGCCGCAGGTGACCTCCCACGGAGTGCCGCGAGTCCTGGACGGCGCCCTCCTGATCGACGCCGAGGGGCGGGTCCAGCAGGCCACCCCCAACGCCGTGTCCTGCCTGCGCCGACTCGGCATCCGCTCCCACGTGACCGGGAAGGTACTCGCCCAGGAGATCACCGAGGTCATCGGGGACGAGTCCCTCATCGAAGAATCGATGGCCGTCGTCGTCATGGGTCGGGCATCCTGGCGAGTGGAGATCACCGCGCGGGCCTCGACCATCACGATGAGGGCCCTTCCCCTCGTCAACGGACGCAAGCGCCTGGGCGCCGTCATTTTGACGCGCGACGTGTCCGAGGTGCACCGTCACGAGCAGGAGCTCATGACCAAGGACGCGACAATCCGCGAGATTCACCACCGCGTCAAGAACAACCTGCAGACCGTCTCGGCGCTGCTGCGCCTACAGTCGCGCCGCTCCAGCGAAGAACCCGTCAAGGTCGCTCTGGCCGAGGCCGAACGTCGCGTGCAGGCGATCGCCACCGTTCACGCGGCCCTGTCACAAAACGTTGATGAATCCGTCGACTTCGACGAGGTCGCGCGCACGATCGTGCGCATGGCCGGCGCCATCGCATCGACGGATCACGGGGTCGACGTCGTCACGAAGGGTCGCTTCGGTACGATCTCGGCGGATCAGGCGCAGGCCCTGGCCACGGTCCTCAACGAATTGGTCGCCAACTCGGTCGAGCACGGACTGGCGGATCGCGACGGGCGCATCGAGGTGCGCGCCCAGCGCGACGGACTCGTCATGACCGTGACGGTCGCCGACGACGGCGTGGGCTTCGTCCCGGGAACCCCGATGAGTGGCCTGGGCACGCAAATCGTTCACCAGATGGTGCGCGGGGAACTGCGCGGCTCCATCGAGTGGGCTCCCCGGGAAGGGGGAGGGACTCTCGTCACCCTCGTGACGAACTTGGATCCGGCGTAGGAGCGGCGCGTCGGGCATGAACGAGGCCGGGGACCCATGGGATCCTCGGCCCTGTTCGTTCGTGGCGTACGCCCGGCTTTTCGTGCCGCCCGCGCCTAGCAGCCGGCGCGGCGCGCGCGGGCCGCGCGGCGCTTGAGGGCACGACGCTCCTCTTCGCTCATCCCGCCCCAGACCCCCGAGTCCTGGTTGTTCTCGATAGCCCACTGCAGGCAGATTCCCTTCACGGTGCACTCGCGGCATACGGCCTTCGCCTGGGCGGCCTGGGTGACGGCGGGGCCCGTGTTCCCGATGGGGAAGAAGAGTTCGGGGTCCACCGTCAGGCATGCAGCCTTACTGCGCCAGTCCATCATGCGTGCTCCTTGTATCGCCGTTCGCCGTGCTCCGCTGAATCACTTGTCAGTCTCCGATAGGTCATATTAGTCGCGCAAGACGGTGCGAATGCGAAAACGGAGAAGTCACTATGCGTCTTGTCACGCACGCCGATGGTGCTGGGACTTAGGTATTGACTGAACTCGTGGTCAGTTGGATGGTTGTGAGGATACCGTCATCGCAGATCAGACCGGAGGAATTGTCCCATCGTCGGGCGCCGATCGAGAGCGGATGCCGGGAATTGACATGCGTCAGGGCGCGCACGACGTTGGTCGATGGATTGAGGGCGAGCACGCGGTGGCCGTCCCACCTGGTGATACGAGTCCACGCGGCCTCGAGGATGACGTCGGCAATCCTTGGGGCCGACCACCCCAGCGCGGCGTGTATCCGTTCCGCGATCCGAGCGTCTTCTTCCTGACCAACGATGATCCACGGCCTGTCTTCCGTCCACGCAAGGGGAGCATATTCGGGGCCGATCAGGGCGACAGAGGAGGAATTGCTGACCAAGCGTGCGCTGAGGGCGGGTGAGGGGATCCTCCACGGGGCAGACGCGCCTCCGGCGCACTCGCTGGCGGCCGACAGGCCGGTGGGTATCGCAACGAGACGAGTGCGCTCCCCGGGGCGGGCCAGGAGCGCCTGGTTGTCTCCGAGCGTTCGCAGGTCCGCGGGGGCAATCCCGGCGTGCAGGGCCTCGTCGGCGTCCCTGGCGCGCACGAGCCTCGTCGAAAACGCGCCGAGCGCCGCCCCCGAGGGCGTGAAGCGGCCGGCGTGCGCCGCGACGACCACGACGCCGGCGCGCCTCGCGCGCCCCAGGAGAGACGCCCACACGGCCTCCGCCTGCGGGGCGGACACGGCGTGGGCAAGGGCCGCACGTAAGGCGGGAACGTCCGTCAGGGCGAGGACGAGGGGGCCGTGCTCGCACGCCCCCTCCAGCAGGTCGATGGTGCCGATGTCCTCCTCGCGCAGGTGGGAGACCGACGACGGCGGAGCGTCCTCGCCGATGACGTGCAGCGGAATCTGTGCGTGCTCGGCAATCCTGGAAGCGAGGCAGAGCGCCCAGCGTGAGGCCAGGCCGGCCTCGTGCGCGCTGGCCTGAATCTCGATGCTCCCCCCGTCCCACGGGAGGGGAGAGTGCGCCTCGATCCCCTCAACCAAACCGAGTCTCACGGGTGTGCGGCAGCCCTCGGGTCGACCGGCCGAGTGGGAAGGAGCCGAGTCCGAGGGAGCGGTTGCGGCGGGCTGAGAGTCGACGTCCTCCCACGTGAGGGCGCCCGGCAGGGGAGGAGCCCACAGTGGCACGGCCGCCGCGGTCGGCCAGGCGCGACGACACTCGGAGACGACGGAGACGATGTCGGGCATGTAGGCCAGCTGGATCGTTCCGACCCCGGAGAGGACGGCCCGTCCCGGAATGCGCGGGAGCGAGGCCGCGCGGGCGTCCTCCAGGATGTCGGTAGAGTCGGCGGCGCTCAGGCACCGCAGCGCCAGCCGTATGTCCATGTTCGCCCGCATCTGGGCGCTGACGGCGCCCGAGGGGCGCTGGGTTGCGGCGATGAGGTGCAGGCCGAGGCTGCGCCCCTGGGCAGCCAGCCGCAAGAGGACTTCCATGGAGGAGGAGTGGGCCTGAGCGAGGGCACGGAACTCGTCGATCGCGACGATGAGCCGGGCGGGTGGAGGCGGAGCGGCGCGCGGATCCTCCTCGTGGGCGCGCTCCCAGGCGGCCAGATCCGGGAAGCCGAGGTCGCTCAGGCGCCTCTCGCGATCCCGCAGGACGTGGGCGATGCCCTCGAGGGCACGAGTCGTCGCCCCCGCATCAAGGTCGGTGAGCACGTCCTGCGTGTGGGGCAGCTCCCGCAGGCGCGCGAAGGTCGAGCCTCCCTTGTAGTCGATGAGGATGAAGCGGACGCGCTGGGGCGAATAGGCGTGCGCGATGGCCGCGAGCCACACGAGGAGGGCCTCGGACTTCCCCGAACCCGTGCACCCGGCAACCAGGGCGTGCGGGCCGTCGGACACCAGGTCCAGGCTCACCGGCCCCTCCTGCGACTGCCCGATCGACACGCCCAGGGTTCCCGTTCGCCCGCGTGCCTCCTCGGCCCTCCAACGAAAACGAGTCGGGAGAGCATCCTGTCTGTCCATGCGCGTCACCGTCCACCACCAGGCCGGGCACACCGGAGCGTCGTCGGTGACGCACACCCGCGCGCACCACGACGGCAGGTCTTCCACGCACGTGGCGTAACCGATGTGGAGGACACCGGTGTCACGTGGGCTTCGCGCGCAGTGCGGGCACTCCTCGCTGGCGCTCACGTGGATGTCGATGCCCGCGTGCCCGAGCACGACGGGGGCGGAGCTGTTCCACCACACGCGCGCTCCTCCCGCCTGGGCCGCCACCTGACCGGCGCACCACAGCGCGCATTCGGCGCCGTGGGCGCCCGCGATTCCCACGGACGCGCACTCCGCCGACGAGGCGCCCTGCCCGCTGGGCGTGAGCACGACCCGACGCGTCAGGCGCGTGGCCTTCCCCGGCCACACGGCCGCGCGCAGCGACGGCGGGACGGATCCTCGGGACGGCAGCGACGCGAGGACGAGGGCGAGGGTCGCCCCGTCCCATCCGAGTCGGCGTCGGTGCGCCCGCCATGCCAGCACCGCCGCCACCGCGAGCGCCAGCGCGGCCACGCCCAGCGCCATGCGCGCGGCAAGGGGCGACCTGGGAAGCACAGAATGAAACCTCCAGCCCATGAAGACGACCATGAGAAGCGCCGAGACGACGGGAAGGACTCGCATGAGGGAGGCGGGGCGCGGCGAGCCGCCACCCCGGCGGGTGATGCCCGGCCAGGTCAGGTGATGCGGCCTGGGACGCACCTCGAAGGTGTCCTCTCCCAGGCGGATTCGCGTTCCTGCGACCGCGCCCGTGTGTGCGAGGGAGTGCGCCCGTACGGGGAGGAGGCGCCGGGCGCGTATTGCGGGGGCGCCGGGAGCTGGGCGCAGCAGTGCGCGAGAGGCGCGAGTGGAGAAGGAGGCGTGCTTGCGCGCCACGCTCGGGCACGACAGGGGGACGTCGCCCGCTCGCCCGATCGTGCCGGGGGCGAGGACCAGCCCGATGTCGGGGCCGCCAACGCACGCCAGGTGCAGGCTCGTGCGCAGGGATGCGCGCGCCAGGCAACCACGATCGTTCATGCCTCAACTCTGGACCCGGCCTCGTGCGCGTTCAAACGCCTCCGACGCGCCTGTGGACGAGGCGGCAAGGGGAAAGTCCTCGGTGGACAACTGGCGCGCGTCCTGTGGGCATGGCCACCTCGGGTTCGTCCATCGGAGAGCGCGCCGCCCCTCGGGGCCGCGAAATGCGACAATGGTCCCCATGTCTGACCCCACGTTCGAGACCACCCGGAAACGCTACGACGAGCTCGTCAGGAGCATCGAGGAGGCGCGCGGCGCCTACTACGACCGCGACTCGCCCACCATCTCGGACGCCGACTACGACCGCATGTACCGCGAGCTGGAGGAGATCGAGGAACGCTACCCGCAGCTGCGCGGCGCGGATTCTCCCACGATGAGCGTGGGCGGAGGGGTCGACTCCTCCTTCACCGAGGTCCGCCACCTCGCCCAGATGATGTCCCTGGACGACGTGTTCTCCCTGGAGGAACTCGCAGGGTGGGAGGCCCGCATGAGCGAGGCGACGGGCATCGCGGACCCGCCCATGACCACCGAGGTCAAGGTCGACGGGCTCTCGATCAACCTCCTGTACGAGGAGGGGCGCCTCGTGCGCGCCGCCACCCGAGGCGACGGCTACGTCGGCGAAGACATCACCGCGAACGCGCGGACAATCGCCTCCATCCCGCAGACGCTGACAGGACCCGCACCCAGGCGCATCGAGGTGCGCGGCGAAGTCTACTTCCCGGTCGCCGACTTCGCAGCCTTCAACGAGGCCCGAGTGGCCGCCGGAGAGAAGGCCTTCGTCAACGCTCGCAACGCGGCCGCTGGTTCACTGCGCCAGAAGGACCCGGCCGAGACCGCCAAGCGCCCCCTGGCGATGGTCGCCCACGGCATCGGCTTCGTCGAGGCAGGGGAGGCGTTCGCCGAACCGACCACCCAGCAGGGCTGGTACGAGCAGCTGCGCGACTGGGGGCTTCCCGTCTCGCCCTACACGCGCCTGCTGACCGGGCGCAAGGCCATCGAGGAGCGGATCGAGCAGATCGGAGCGCAGCGACACAGCCTCGACCATGAGATCGACGGCGTCGTCGTCAAGATCAACGACCTGGCCCTCCAGCGCTCGCTGGGGTCCACCTCGCGCGCCCCCCGCTGGGCAGCCGCCTACAAGTTCCCGCCCGAGGAGGTCCACACGCGCCTGCTCGACATCCGCGTCCAGGTGGGGCGCACCGGCCGAGTCACCCCCTACGGCGTCATGGAGTCCGTACTGGTCGCCGGATCTAACGTCTCGCGCGCCACCTTGCACAACGCCCAGGAGGTCGCCCGCAAGGGCGTCCTCATCGGCGACCTCGTTGTCCTGCGCAAGGCCGGCGACGTGATCCCCGAGATCGTCGCACCCGTCATGGATGCGCGCAACGGCTCGGAGCGGCCCTTCGTCATGCCCTCCGAGTGCCCCTCCTGCGCCACCCCTCTCGTCCAGGAAAAGGAAGGCGACGTCGACCTGCGCTGCCCGAATAAGGGTGCCTGCCCCGCGCAGATCACCGAGCGTCTCGCCCACGTCGGCGCACGCTCCGCACTGGACGTGGAGGGCCTGGGCGACGAGTCCGCCCTGGCCATGACCCAGCCCGAAAACGACCGCGACGAGGTGGCAGCAGCCCTGGTCGCCGGGCGCAGCGTCACCCTGGAGGACGGAACCGTCCTCACCCTCGAGGGCGCGCGCGAGCTGCCCCACGGCGAGCAGATCACCCGCGCCGAGGCTCTCCTGCCCGCCCCGCAGGAACCCGCCCTGCGCACCGAGGCCGCGCTCTTCGACCTGCGCGCCGAGGACCTGCGCGACGTCATGGTGTGGAAGCCCGTGAAGGACAAGGGCGAGGAAACGGGGAACTGGAGACAGGTCCGCTACTTCTGGACCAAGGCATACAGGGCACGCAAGCAGCGCGGCCAGACCGTGTACGAGCCGGTCGAGACGAGCGCCTCGAAGGGCACCGAGAAGATGCTCGCAGAGCTGGACAAGGCGAAGAACCAGCCGCTCGCGCGCGTCCTCGTCGCCCTGTCCATCCGCCACGTCGGCCCCACGGCCGCGCGAGCGCTCGCGGACGCCTTCCGCTCCATGGACGCCCTGCGGGCCGCCTCCCTCGAGGAGCTCTCCGCCGTCGAGGGCGTGGGCGAGGAGATCGGACGCTCCCTGCGCGACTGGTTCACGGTCGACTGGCACCTGGCGGTCCTGCAGGCATGGGAGCGCGCGGGAGTGCGGATGGCGGACGAGGCCAAGGCCCCGACCTCGGACGTGCTCGCCGGGCTGACGATCGTGGTCTCGGGCGCCATGCCCGGATACGACCGCGAGCGAGCCAAGGAAGCCATCACGTCCCGCGGCGGCAAGGCAGCGGGCTCGGTCTCGAAGAAGACCTCGCTCGTGGTCGCCGGCCCCGGCGCGGGCTCCAAGGCAGCCAAGGCCGAGGCCCTGGGCGTCCCCGTCATCACGGAGACCCAGTTCGCCGACCTCCTCGAGGGGGGCCTGGCCGCAGTCGGCCTCTAGCGAGGCGCGCCCTACACGAGCGGCTCGAAGGGGCCCAGCAGCACCTCGCCGATGCGGGTGAGTATCGAGCGCTCCTCCCACTCCTCGATCGTCAGGCGGCGGGAGGTCGTCAGGTCGTTGGCGAAGATCTCCTCCATGCGCTCGGCCAGCTCGCGCGAGTGGAACTGCAGGCACACCTCGTAGTTGCCGCGCATGGACAGACGATCGATGTTCGCCGTGCCGATCGTGGACCAGCGCCCGTCCACCGTCATCGTCTTGGAGTGGATCATCGCGTGGCGGTAGAGCCAGATGCGCACGCCCTCGCGCAGCAGCTCGCCGTAGCAGGGCCGCGCCACCCAGTCCGCCATGATGTGGTTCGAATACTCGGGGATCAAAACCTCCACGCGCACGCCCCGCCGAGCCGCCGCGATCAGGGCTGCCAACACCTCGCGGTCCGGGATGAAGTACGCGGTCGTGATCATCACGTGGTCGGTCGCCCGCTCGATCGCGTCAATGTACATGCCGCGAATCGGGTAGAGCAGGTTGTGGGGAAGATTGAAGTGGGCGGTCACATCGGCGCTCCACGCCCTGGCCCCCTGGTCGGGCAACGCCGGGCACGTCGCGGGACGGAAGTGATTCCAGAAGTCGACGAACCCGTTCTCCAGCTCCCACACCGCCTCGCCGCTGATCCGAACGTGTGTGTCGCGCCACTCGTTGGCGAAAGGATCACCGATGTTGTAGCCCCCCACGAAGCCGACCTCGCCGTCCACCACCAGGATCTTGCGGTGGTCCTGGCCGGTGCGGCGAATATTGAGCGTGAACAATCCTGAACGCAACGTCGGGAAGCGACGCACGTGCAGGTGCCTCATCCGCGGGAAACGATAGAACGCACGATCCTGGTTCAAAACCCCGAAGCCATCCCACACGCAAAAGACCTCGACGCCGCGTGCAGCCGCGTCAACAAGGGCGTCCTTGAAGCGCTGCCCCCACCGGTCCGAGCGCCAGATGAAGGTCTCGAAGTAAATGCGATGCTGGGCCCCCGCGATGGCCTCCAGCATGTCCGCGTACAGGGAGGTTCCCTCCGTGTACGTGCGCGCCACGGTCTGACCGATCCTCGTGTCCGCGGGGGGAAGCGTGGGGAAACCGTGCACGCCGCCGGGGATGCGGGCCGTGCGCATCCGGTCGATCGCGTGCACCGTAACAATCGCAGCCGCCTGCGCGGCCGCCACCGCGATCCCCACCTTCGTGAGGATCGACCACGTCTGCCTGGTGAGTTGGCGTCGCTGTGAAAAGGCCATACGGGTAGGATGCCACACATGTCACGCATTAGTACTGACGAGGTCGCCCGCGTCGCGGGCCTGGCCCACATCGCATTGACCGACGAGGAAATCACGCGCTTCGCGGGCGAACTCGACGCGATTGCCGACGCCGTTTCCAAGGTGTCGGAGGTTGCCACGCCCGACGTGCCCGCCACCTCACACCCGATCCCGCTCACCAACGTGTGGCGCGAGGACGAAGTGGGGCCGACCGTGGACCGAGACGAGGTGCTCGCGCAGGCGCCCGCCGCGCAGGACGGCATGTTCCTGGTGCCGCAGATCCTGGGGGAGGACTGATGAACGACCTGTTGAAGAAGAGCGCCCTCGAACTGGCCGACATGCTCGCCGCCGGCGACATTACCTCGGTCGAGCTGACCCGGGCCTGCCTGGACCGCATTGACGCCATCGACGATCGCGTCCGCGCCTTCATCACCGTCGATCGCGACGGGGCCCTGGCGACCGCCGCCGACGTGGACGCGCGCCGCGCAGCGGGGGAGGACCTGCACCGCTTGGCGGGCGTGCCCATCGCCATCAAAGACAACATCGTCACGCGCGGCCTGCGCACCACCTGCGCCTCCAAGATCCTCGGAGACTGGAAGCCCCCCTACGACGCGACCGTCACCACCAAGATCAAGGAAGCCGGCCTGCCCATCGTCGGCAAGACCAACATGGACGAGTTCGCCATGGGGTCCTCCACCGAGCACTCCGCCTTCGGCGCGACCAAGAATCCGTGGGACACGGAGCGCATCCCCGGAGGTTCGGGCGGCGGCTCGGCCGCCGCGGTCGCGGCCTACATGGTGCCCCTGGCCCTCGGCTCCGACACGGGCGGCTCGATCCGCCAGCCCGCCTTCGTGACCGGTACCGTCGGCGCGAAGCCCACCTACGGCGCGGTGTCGCGTTTCGGCCTGGTGGCCATGGCCTCGTCCCTGGACCAGATCGGCCCCGTCACCCGCACGGTCGCCGACG
>ERZ772948.1564-NODE-1564-length-13004-cov-8.747625_pt1 | contig 13004 bp, 13 predicted proteins | sample MGYA00511945_ERZ772948 | MGnify/ENA primary metagenome ERZ772948 (study PRJEB29015, sample SAMEA2737927) | human oral metagenome | biome: human oral; feature: human-associated habitat; material: dental | place: China | collected 2141 ... | reverse complement strand
CTAACAATGCCGGTATATCCATAACGACTTAGTAACTTCACAAGTTCATTACGATATGTAGCATCATCTTCTATAATAAATATTCGACTCATATAGTTAAATCCTCCATCTCAAGAAGTTCAGAAAACTTTCCCTTTAGAAAATGCTGGTAATCCGGGTGGTCAGAAGCGGAGATAAATTCTTCCCGAATCGTCTTTTTGATCCATTCCTTCTTCTTACCACTTACATCACCAAATCTTTCTATGGCTATTTTCCCCGTTTCTTCCGCCTTTAAAATCTCCGCATACGCATCTGAAATCCATTCAACCCTTGAAACCTCAACCGCAGCGCTACTTGTGGCAGCATCCGGTATTTGAAGTTCAAACCCGGAATCAATGATTTCATCAACATGATAAATATATCCCGAAACACCTTTATATGTCTGTTCAACAGCATTGGGATAATATTCCTCAAGTCGCAGTCTTCCATCCTTCTCAAATCCATAGGGTCCCAATTTTTATTTTTAACTTATTTGTCGTATTAAACACATGATTTGACATATGTATTTCACATCATATGAAAGTTCTATTTTCAGGATTAGCAGGTTGTTCATATTATCGTTCACAATAGAAGTTCCAACCGATATATCCTTACCGTCGTTTTTAATTATACCAATAATATCTTTTCTGAAAATTAAATTAGCGACAGATTATAGAATTCTTCTTGAAATGTCTGTATATTTTATGTATATTATAACGATTTAGTTCTTTTGAACTATCTGGAAGGTTTGGGCAAAGGAGGAATAATTTATGTATCACTATTTAACCAATGCTAACTTCAGAAAGATCCTAAAAGATGAAGGAGCAAAGCTGACTCAAGCATTATGTCATCAATTAAGAATAGATTATGGAATTAGTACCAACGCTCAACTTGTTGGAAGTGCCAAACGAAACATGATTACACAAAATGAAAATGGTCAAGTTGATATGGATTATAACCTAATCATTGTGAAATCATCAATTACGGACGATCAAAAACTTAAAGAAGCAGTAATGAAATCCTTTAATAAAGTATTGAAGAAAAATGGTTACAAAGACTGCCAAGATTCCACTTCAGTTCTATCAACAGGTTTTTGGCATTTTACAAAAGGAAATTCATCTGAGTACAAGTTTGATATTGCAATTGTTAAAGAAGATCAATATGGTAACTGGCACAGACTAATCCATCAGAAAACAGGATGGGCACAACATGATAGATGGTGCTGGAATCAAAGTCCAAATACCAAAGGAATTAGAGAAAAAGCGGAGTATATAAAAGAACATTCCAAATGGCAATTAGTTAGAGATGAATACATCAAACTAAAGAACAATAACCTTAGATTCAATAACGATGGCTTAAGTTCATTCGTCTGCTATGAACAGACAATAAATAACGTCTATAATAGATGATACTATTGGTGATAAATCATCATATATACTGCCTCCGGCAGTAATCTTTCTCAGGCGATTACACAGCAGAGCTGCGGGGAAATATGCCCATTAACCATTAATGACTCCACTCTCGTTACGTCGTTATTATACCAATAATATCACTTCCGAAAATTAAATTATGTAATGACTTTCTAAATAAACAGAAATTGAAATGTTTTATTAGGCAACCAAAAAGAGAAATTCAGAAAATAAAAAACTTAAATTAACGATTATCACTACAGATAATATTAATTTAAGTTCCAACTATACTGTGCGAAAACAAATTATAAACTGCCGTATTCATCCTGAAATTTAAGCAAATATAAATGATGATAAACTCAATCAATTAAAATATTGTTAACAGATCAATAATTGTGTAGTTTCGCTATGCTTACACATTCTCTGGATGCCTACTTTTATTTATCATTTTTCACAATTATGACATTGCTAAGAAAGATCTCCACCATTAGATGAGATAACCTTTTTATACCAATAAAAACTGTCTTTTGGAAAACGTTTTTGGGTACCATTTCCTAAATCATCACGATCTACATATACAAGCCCATAGCGCTTACTCATTTCAGCCGTTGATGAACTTACAATATCAATTGGTCCCCATGCGCAATATGCAAAAATATCAGCACCTTCTTCAACACATTCTTTTATTGCAGTGATATGGTCACGCATATAGGAAATACGATAATCATCATGAACAGAATTTCCTTCTACCGTATCTATAGCACCGAACCCGTTTTCACCGATCATCATTGGCATATGATATCTATCCCAATACTGTGTCAAACAATTGTAAAGACCAATCGGATCAACTCTCCACTCCCACGGTGTTGGTTTTAGATTTGGATTTTCTACTGTATCATGCGGATTATCAGTGCACCTTGTATGATCCACACATTTGCTTGAATAATATGAAATCGCAAGAAATTCCATTGGATATTCCTTAATTAACTCCATATCACTTGTAGTTACTTCAACGTGGATATTATGTTTTTCAAAATATACTTTTGCATACTCCGGGTATTCACCCCAAAACTGCACATCAGTATAAAAATACTGCATTCGATTCCGTTGTACGGTCAACTTTATATCTTCCGGCTTACAAGTAAATGGATAATACGTACAATCTGCAATCATGGTTCCGATTTTAGTTTGCGGATCAATTTTTTCTGCAAGTTGTCTAACCTTAGCACAGGCAACAAACTGATTATGAACTGCTTGAAATTTTTCTTGTTCAAGATTGTCGCTGTAATCATCAAGTAAACCGATAGATCCCCAAGAACAATATTGAAGAAGGTTGATTTGATTAAATACTATCCAATATTTTATTTTCCCTTTATAACGATTCAGTAATACTTCTGCATACTTTACAAACATATCTATCAACTTGCGATTCGCAAATCCACCATACTTCATAACAAAATGCAAAGGCATATCATAGTGACTCATTGTAATGATTGGTTCCATACCATCCTTCATAATTTCATCAATCAGGGAATCGTAAAACTTCAATCCTTCTTCATTTGGTTCTGCGTCATCTCCGTTTGGAAAAATTCTCGGCCATGCAATTGAAATACGTAGTGTTTTAAATCCCATCTCCTGTAGATACTTAAGATCTTCTTTATATGTATGATAAAAATCAATACCATATCTTTTAGGAAACCAACTGACAGTATCTTTGATATACGCTTCAATTTCTTTACGAGTTCCTCCACCCTCCTTAGGATTATGTGCACGATCTAAATCTTTCGTATATATGTGTACATCTGAAGTAGATAAACCTTTTCCCCTTCGTTATATGCACCTTCTGTTTGACATGCTGCAAAAGCTCCTCCCCAAAGAAAGTTCTCAGGGAATTTCTTACGATGCGTATTTTTCATAATCAAAGTTTTTCTCCATTTGTACGGATTACATTTTGATACCAATAAAAACTATCTTTTCTGAAACGCTTACATTCTTTTGGATCATCATCTGTACGGTCAACGTAAATAAAACCATATCGCTTCTTAACGCCGTTCGAAGTAGAAAGTAAGTCCACAGCGGACCATGGACAATAGGCAATCACTTCAACTCCTCTATTGATCGCTCTCTTTATTGCCGCAATGTGTTTAGAAAGATAGTCAATACGATAATGATCATGAACTTGCTGATCCTCGGTTAATATGTCATATGCACCTAATCCATTTTCTGTAATCATAAGTGGTTTATTATACCTGTTATATAAATCTCTCAACATGACTTCCATTCCAATCGGATCAATTGCCCAATCCCAATCAGTCGTATCAAGAAGTGGATTTTTACACATTTCATAAAAACCCGGATGCGTTTCAAATCCAGATATATCACCTTTCTTGCCGGAACGGTTCACGCCACTATAGCACATCTTTTTTATGCCATCATCATTGCACCACTTTGCACACTCACTTGCATAATAATTCAAAGCAAGAAAATCAGATTCACCCGATGCAATCAATTCCATATCACCTTCTTCAATGACAGGTGCAAGTCCATGTTCTTCAAGATACTTCATAGCAGCTGTATTATAGATTCCTTTAAAATAAATATCCGTATAGTAATCATTGCGTAATGCTTGTGCATTTTGTGCTGCTATGACATCTTCCGGTTTACTCGTCAGCGGATATACCGGTGCATACCCAAGTGCTGCACCAACTTGCCCGTTTGGTACAATGCGATGCACCAAATTGCATGCAATTGCGTGCGCAAGATTCATATAGTGATTCAGCTGATATCGCATCTGATCATGTTTTCCATCCTGCAATTCTTCCGGTATATAGCATTTCTGTGTCCAATACTGTACGATGATAGATTGCTCATTAATTGTTGTCCAATACTTTATGTCATCTTTAAATTCATTGATAACATATTCTGCATAATAAGCAAAATCTGCAACTATCTGACGATTCAGCCAACCGCCATATTTTTCAACTAACGCCCATGGACAATCGTAGTGATATAAAGTTACTATTGGTTCAATATTGTTCACCTTTAATTCATCAATTAAATTGTGATAATATTCCACACCCTTCGGGTTTACTTCACCTACTCCATCAGGAAAAATTCTGGACCAAGCAATCGAGAAACGATATGCTTTAAAGCCCATATCTTTCATAAGTGCAACATCTTCCTTGTAATGATGATACTCATCACTTGCAATATCAGCAGTTGCGAAGCCAAATTTATTATAACTGTCTTTATTAATGATGTCCTGTTGACTGGCTTTTTTTCCATCTTCATACGCGGCACCTTCTACCTGATATGCAGAAGTACTCGCTCCCCATAAAAATTCTTTAGGAAATGCATTATGTGTCATATGATACCTCCCATCTTTTCGTATGACATTTATCAATGATTGAAACTGTCAAGGATGTTCCACTTTTACAGAACACCCTTTTCTAACGATTCCTGATCAAGGCGGCGATATAATGTTATAAGCCGTTTGGTGAATTTAATTTCACTGGTTATAGTCATCAAAGTATCCTGTGCATGAGAAAAGAGAAGGCATGGCTCATAATTCGTTCCTGCCATCTCGGCTTGTACGATATCCGTTTGTGCCTGATGTGCAAGTGTAATATTTTTTTCCGCATCTTTTAGATAGTGAACAGCCTCCTTAAAATTTCCATTCTCTGCGGCATTTAATGCCGTATCAGCATCGTTTCGAGCATCTCCGGCATACAAAATGATTTGCATTGATACCTGAATCAATGGATTATTGTCTTTCATTAATATTCTGCCTCCAATCAAATTTTGATTCTTATTACTTGCTATTATTGCATATCATAGAAGAAAGAGGTTTACTCTCCTGTTTCTTCTATCGCTTCTTGTTTAAGACACTCTTTATCATACGCCTTAAAGAATGGCCAATAAATAAGCCAATATACAATCAATAGTACTACCCACCAAATAATTGCTCTCATATCCTCTGTAATCATAATGCTGGAAAATGGAGCAGGGATTTGACCGACCTGAATCATTTTTGAAGGAATATTAAGCCAGCCCAGTTTCATTACAAAATATTCAATTGACGCACCAACAATCGAACATAACCAGAACGGAACCATCAAAATCGGATTGAACACAATCGGAAAACCATATACAACAGGTTCATTGATATTAAAGATAGATGGAACCAAGCAAATACGACCCATGGCCTTCATCTTTTTAGATTTTCCCTTTAGGGCAGCCATAATCACAAGAACTAACGTACATCCCATACCTCCAAGTGTTATCAATGCCGCAGTAAACGTTGCTTCAGAAGTGGCAATCGAAAGTGCTTTTCCACCGGCTTCAACTGCCGCAATATTTGCAGCGATATTTGCAAAATAAATTGGGTTTGAAACAGCACCGAATGCCCAAGACGAAATACCGAGAGAATATAGAATTGTTGGAATGAGAATCAAAAGTACAAAACCAATATATGTATTAGAAATAGCAGATATCGGACTGAAAATTGTACTGAGAACATCTACAATATCAACTCCAAGCACGCCAATCAGAATGTATCCAAACAGTAAGATCAAAAAAATCGGGGCAATATTATTCAACCAGTCAACGATAAAATCCGGTACTTTATCACTATTTTCAAAGAAATGAAATCTAACCCAATTATAATAGATGACTGCTACCACTTCTCCTACAACCATTGCCACAAATGTCCCTGTCGGGCCAAAGTAGCTATAATTGATATTCATAAAATAGTTTTTATCAATCACCGGATTTAAAACTAAGCAAAAAGCAGCTGCCCCAATAAGACCGCCGAGAACCATATTTTTTTTGCAATCCTTAAGTTCAAGAAGATTGTATGGAATCATAAATGCGATAAATAAAGAGAGAAATCCAAAAGAAAAATCTTTAACCGGATCAAGATTTGGTAAAGCAGGAATATACGAGCGAAATACATTGTAAAAGAAAATCAGTGATCCTGTAAGGATAACCGGCAAAAGACGAGTAAATGTATTGGCAATACACGCAACCCACGGAATTGCAACAAACTTTGTCATTGCCGGGGCAAACTTTTCAATCATCCACTTCATAAATATATTTTGTTTCTTCTCTGTCATTTTTATTATTCCTTTCTATATAACTTAACAAATGATATCTTATGACTCTTCAACCGTTTCCTTACACAGTTGATATAACTTTGCGCCATCAATCATACTGTACACACTGGATGGGATCATAATACATTTTGTTCCAAATGACTCACACTTTTTCACAAATGCTTCGTAATCAGATTTCAAATGCGGTCCTAAACAGACAATATCAACCCCTGACAAAAGTGGATCAATTGTACTTGAAGCATGCGCCTCACAGGTTGTCTGTGTATCTCCGGCTTTCTTTGCAGCCCCACGGACTTTTTGTGCCAAAAAACCACTGGACATTCCTGCCCCACAGCATAGTAAAATTTTCATAATGATAAATACGCTCCTTTCTTCGGAATCTTTTGTTCTTTTGATAAACAGATAATAAAATGTTTATCTATAAGCCGCAAATATTCATTTGCACTGCACGGTGCAACAGTAAGTTGAACTATCTGAATAATAAAAATCCATATTGATTACCATACTTAGCCAAACATAGTAATATACATGGAATAAACGCTTGATTCTGACTATACAGAAACCGTTTATATTTATATACACTTCAATCACGTATAATCTGATAGTGATACATTGTTCCTCAAAACTATAAAAAGGCTTAAAAAATTATTTTATGTATTTTTCTTATTCGTTATATGTTATCTTCGGAAAGCTAAAAACCAATTATATCGTTTATGGCTTATCATCTCTTCTATGCATCAGTGTGTGATCACAATGTGTCCGTAAAATATACGAACACTATAAAAACGATCAAAACTCATACAAAGTTCATTATATTTAAATACCAATATGCATACTGAATTCTTTACTTAATGAAGGACATGATTAAATTATGAAAACTTTTAAAATCTGTACATTTAGAGAAATTCCGTACATTTTCAGTATTTGAGAATAATGTTACTAATGCCTCATAAAGGCGAGAAAACTCAGCATGATTAGTTTTACTGATCGACATCAATAAAATAATATGAACAATCTGTCCTCCCCATGGCAATCCATCTTTACAAATCAAAACAGAAACTGATGTCTTGGCAGAATCCATTTCAATAGAATGTGGTATTGCAACATCATTAAATGCAGTAGAGACTGCTTTTTCCCTCTCCATAACCTTTGCAGCAAAACTTTCATCAACATATCCCATTTCAAATAAATTTTTTGCCAAAAATTCAATTGCCGTTGTGGAATTTGTTATTTCCTGCATGCAAATATAGAAAATATCTTCTCTAAAGTAATCAAAGAAATGTTTTTTCAGTGTTCTATTAATCAAATTATTTCTTACAATCTCAATAGATTCTTGAACCTTAACCTTATCAGCCGGTGAAAGAAACGGCGAAATCAATACTTGTTCATACTCCTTAACAGCCGGCATATTCACTGTAGTGATAAGCATATCTATTTTCATTTTTTGTAATTCATCACTATTTGAAATTGAAGCAATAATATTTATGTCATTTGAAAACGAAAGTAACAAATTATTATACAATTGTGTTGAAATATTGCGATAATTTGGACAAAGAAGTACTGTCTGAATACGATTTGCCGTCTGCTTCTGGCGTTCAATTTCACCGCCGATGTGAAGAGCCATAAATGCCACTTCACTTTCATCAATTATGATTTTATATTTTGAGGATAGTTGACGAGCGATAAATAGTGCGATATCAAATACTATAGGCTGTGTGCTGCGAATCATCGTTGCCATAGGATTAAATACGCCCTTATCGTTTTGTACGCGGAATATTAAATTTTTCAAATGCATTGCAAAAGGAATTAGAAACGCATTGCTTGAAAGATCTATATAGTAATTATTTTGTACATCTTCTACTAATGCTATTGTATCTTCAGATATTTCCTGTCCCACTAATGTAATAAGAGTTTCTCTGTCATCTGGATTTAATGTATTTGCATTTGCACGAAAAAGAATATACATTTCTGTAATTTCTTCAATATTAAATTTAACATTATAAATGTCCTCAATTATTTCACAAAGATCCAAAATAATATACTTCTCCTCTGCTGGCATATGCAGTGTATTTCTCTGTTCAATAAAACAACCTTTTTTCAAACGTTCAATAATAATTGAAATATGAAGCACCAAATTAAATAATGCAAATTCATTGATATAATAGTTGTTTTTGGCAAATGTTTGTCGAATTGCCCGAACCATATGACGCGGATCAAAATCAGGAAATTCATCCTGAATTAGTTGATAGTCAAAATAGTTGCCGCCAATATCATCAAAAACCGTTATGTTAAACATCTTTCGCAGTTCTCTTTCAGGACCTCTTAGTAGTAAGTATTCTTTGTAAAATTCCATTCTAATCTGATACGCACTATTTAATTGATTGATGCGCTTTACATCACTGCGAAGAGTCGATTCACTTACAAACAATTTCTCGCAAAGATCATCAATATTTAGACTATCAGAGTGTTTTAAAAGAAATTCTCTGCAAATAAAACGAAAACGATCTTTGAAATCCTGGGGAATTTCATTTCTTACATCTGATAAATAAGATTGTGCCAATGTATGATTAATTACATACCCCGTATTATTGGAAATAATCACTTTCGTCCTTGCATCTTTGTTGATATTTGCAATATATGTTTTAATTGTTCTTACACTTACGTTCATAGCATTAGCAAGCTGCTTAGACGTCAATTCACTTTCATGTTGAAGCATGTAATTGATCAGTTTTTCATACTTCCGTTCCATATTATAAATTATACAATACTTCAAGAATTCAAAAGCAAGTTTTAAATTGCACCATAAGTGCAAATGATTGTTTTCATATTTGATACGGAAGTTTTAAAGTAAAGAAACCGTCCAATTTCGAACAAACCATTTATTGATGAGAATATTTATCATTTTCTATTGTCAAAAATGATTGTATAGGAACTTGTAACCTTACGTATATAAGTTTATGGAAAATATGACTCATTAATACTTTCCAAAGCAAAAAAACATTTATTTTACTATCAATAGTTTTCAATAGAAATATTAAAAAAAAGCCCCAATATGAGGCTTTTGATATCCAATCGATAAATTGATTAACGCTTGGAGAATTGTGGAGCGCGACGAGCACCCTTCAAACCGTACTTCTTTCTTTCCTTCTCACGGGAATCACGTGTTAGGAAACCAGCCTTCTTTAATGCTGGTCTGTAGTCAGCAGAAGCTTCTAGAAGAGCTCTAGCAATACCATGACGCATTGCACCAGCCTGGCCAGTATAACCGCCACCTGCTACGTTGATCTTGATATCAAACTGTTCCTTAGTTTCTGTGAGTACTAATGGTGAATTAACTACCATGCGTAATGTTGCTTGTGGTAGGTATTCTTCTAAAGTACGACCATTAACTGTTACAACACCTGTACCCGGAGTCATGAAGACACGAGCAACGGACTGCTTACGGCGTCCTGTTCCAACATAAGTTACTTTCTTCTTAGTTGCCATCTTGTCTTATCCTCCTTACTTTACCTTCAGCTCAACAGGCTTCTGAGCTGCATGTGGGTGTTCAGCACCTGTGTAAACAAATACATGCTTACGTTGTACATCACCCAATTTGTTATGTGGTAACATACCCTTGATGGCTTTTTCAACCCATTCAACAGTGTAGTTTTCACGCATAACCTTTGTACTTCTTGTACGAAGTCCTCCTGGATACATAGAATGACTATAGTAGAACTTCTTTGCATCCTGGTCACCACTGATCTTAATCTTGTCTGCATTGATTACGATTACATAATCTCCACAGTCAACGTGTGGTGTGTAGGCAGGCTTGTGCTTGCCTCTTAATAATGTTGCTACCTGAGTAGCTAGACGTCCTAATGTGCAGTCTGTTCCATCAACGATATACCACTGACGAACAACTTCACTTGGCTTTAACATAGTTGTTTGACGCATTTTTACTTTCCTCCATATGTAGTTTCCGGGGCTACATTGGCATGAAGTGCCATTTATCATTTTAGCCGCTGATACCTCACAAGTCAATTAGATTATTTCGATTCTTCGACTGAATTTGATACAATTCTTCCACTTTTTGTATAAATGAGAATTGGCTTAAAGTTTGCTTGCTTGCGTAAGCGTTCTTCAAGTTGCGGAAGTAGAATATTTGCTAGTGGGATTCCACGTTCTTCTTCAAGAATATGAATGCTAGCTTCCCCTTGATTAATTTCATAATATCCCAATAATTCTTGGCTGTGTCTTGTTGTCATTGCATAGAACTGATGACTAGCATTTTCTTTGATAGCTTGTTCTAAAGCAGGTAGTTCTTTGTTTGTACAAGAGATATTATCCCCCACTAAAAACTCTCGAACCATTCCTGTTTCATGTAGTGCTAATGTTTTAAAGTAATCAACATACTCCAATGTCAGTCCTTCTGCTGGACTATTTTTATGCGGGAAGCTTTTACGCTTTGCCTCTAGAATCTCTTGGATATGTGATGGTTCATACTTACGCTTCCCAATTTCAATTAGCACAGAAGCCATCATGCGAACCATATAACGTAAGAAACCCTTTCCTACAAAGGCTAATGTAATGACACCATCCTCTTCCGTTAATGTAATGGAGCGGACTGTTCTTACTTGATCCGGATACTCTTCTAGTGAACTGGAATTTAAGGATGTAAAATCATGTGTTCCTACAAGGTAAGGTATACCTTCCTTCATTTTTTCTACATCTAGATGAATTGGACATTGGAAGGCTGTATCCTTTGTAAATACGTTGTATGGTCCATTATTGATGCGATAGTTATACTGCTTAAAGCGTACATTATATCTTGCGTGGAAACAATCATCCTCTTCTTCTACCGACATGATATGAATATCATTTGGAAGGAAAGCATTAATTGCGCCCATCCACTTACGTGCTGGCATCTCACGTTTTGTATCAAACATGAATACCTGTACTTTTGCATTTACTCCTGCATCCGTTCTACCAGATCCAATCACATTGACCTTTTCTTGTGTAATACGCTCAATCACTGCCTCTAGGATTTCCTGAATAGAATCACCCTTACGCTGTGATTGCCAACCAGAGTAGTTTCTACCGACATAAGATACGACACATTTATAGCGCATCATAATAAAATCGCCAATCCAATCATCACAATTAGAGTTGTAAAGGCACCAAGTAATAAGAAGTAATCACGCTTTCCCATCTTTAAGACTTTATAACGTGTACGCTTTTCTCCTGGCGCATAGCCTCTAGCCTCCATGGCATTCGCAAGATCTTCTGCACGCTGCAAAGCAGATACAAATAGTGGGACAATCAGAGAAAGAATCGCCATGACTCTCTCCATGAGTTTTCCTTCCTTCATATCGACACCACGTGATTGTTGCGCCTTCATAATACGTTGTGTTTCCTCAATTAGGTCTGGAATAAAACGTAGTGCAATACTAATTAGCATCGCAATTTCATGTGTAGGCACATGGAATTTCTTCAAAGGCATTAATAAATCTTCAATCCCTAATGTCATATCTAAAGGTTTGGTTGTGGCAGTCAGACAGGTTGTAATCATAATCATCAACATCAAACGAATCGCAATATAGAGTGTTTGAAATACTGCTCCACTATAGATGACAAAGCTACCAAGCGTTAATAATGGTTCTCCTGTCTTCATCACAAATGCATTGATGATTAACAAGAAGAATAACATCATTAACATTGGCTTCATCGATTTCCAAATAAAGCCAAAGCTCAGCTTTGAAATTAGGATTGTACTAGCAGCCACGATAAAGATAACTCCATAACCAATCCAGCCCGCTGGAATAAACACCGCAATTAACATCACCAACATCGCAATGATCTTCGCGCGTGGATCCATCTTATGAATTGGTGAATCTAACGGCAGATAACGTCCAAGTGTAAAATTACCCATGTTTCTTCACCTGCCTTACAATCTCTTTCGCAAGCGAAGGAATATCATTGATTTCATCCGAAATTTCAAATCCATTCTTGCGTAAGCTATCCTTCATCTGAATAAATGCTGGCGGTAAAATATTCATACTGCGACAAAGCTCAGGGTTATCAAAGAACTTCTTCGTACTATCATGAAAGCGAATCTTTCCATCTTCCACTACAACTACTTCATCACAATACTTATATACCTGTTCCATATCATGCGATACAATCAGCACTGTCTTATTGTATTTACGATTTAATGCATAGAACAGCTCCATCATTTGTATCGTACCGATTGGATCAAGTCCTGCCGTTGGCTCATCCAAGACAATGACCTTTGGATCCATCGCTAAGATACCCGCAATTGCTGTTCTTCTCTTCTGTCCTCCAGATAATTCCAGCGGACTCTTTTCATAGTTTTCTACACCAAGACCAACTAACTTGAGTGCATCTTTTGCCTTCTTGATGGCTTCCTCTTCCGTACATCCAAAGTTCTTTGGACCAAACGCAACATCCTTCAACACAGTTT
>ERZ772948.1561-NODE-1561-length-13028-cov-4.314962_pt1 | contig 13028 bp, 20 predicted proteins | sample MGYA00511945_ERZ772948 | MGnify/ENA primary metagenome ERZ772948 (study PRJEB29015, sample SAMEA2737927) | human oral metagenome | biome: human oral; feature: human-associated habitat; material: dental | place: China | collected 2141 ... | reverse complement strand
GCGTAAACAAAGATGTTTTTCTCTCTGCTGTCAATCATCCTCAACCAGATTATTTAAGCCATCCTATTGAGTGGTATCGCTTTAATCCATACACTTTATACTATAATAAAGATGGTTGGAAGGTACTTTATAAGAGTTCAGAAACGGCACGTGCTGGTGCAGCTTTGGCACAGACTGATCATGGCTTGTATGTGATTGGTGGCGAGTTAAAACCAAGAGTGCGTAGTAATAAGATAGTAAAGTACTCGAAACGCTAATATCTATCAGTGAAATTTTGCTCCTCATTTAAGTAATTTATTAATGAAAATTCAATTCTTTTTCTTTCTATTTATGTGAAATATAGATTAAAAATAATTGTGGTTTACTCTTTGTTTTCATCTATTGGTTGAAACGCTCTAAAAGTTTTCTTATTCCTCTTAACAACTTTAATTTTCAACCTATGAATATCATAAATAGCTTCTCTTAACATCTTTTTACTCGCTGTTAAATCATTTTCTTCACACCATTGTTCAAATTCCAAGTATATTTCCTGATTAGTCTTACCAATAATATCCTCTCTCGTTAAATCCTTTACATATATTTCAGCTCCGTTGTTTTCTTCATGATACTGTCTGTTAAAATCTGCTACGATACTGCAATTTGTAAAATCTCCGTTCTCATACAATCTTTTATACCCTTCAATAATTAATCTTAGCCAGTATTCCAAAGCCTTCTGAGTAGTTAATTTAGTAATAAACCTTGGATCCTTTCTCTTTGGTTTGGAGTACATTGGAAGCCAAAGGACTCTACGCTTATAGCTTTCTCCTTTTTCCCATGATTTCAATATATGATTTGATGTAAATATCAAACTTGTAGTCATAGCTGCAGATGTTGAGTTTTTAAACATTTTTCTAATTTCCACATAGTCACAGGTAGAAATATTTTTCAACATCTCCATATCCTTGCCATTAATTGGCTGATCTTGAATATCATCACCTAAATTAACTAATTTACCATCCATACTATACGCATATCTCTCATCTGACATTTGCTTTATCTTCAACCCACTACAATTCTCTCTGTTCAAAATACTTCTGATAATACTTAATAAAGTTCCTTTACCATTTCCTCCATCTCCTACAAAAATAAAAAATTTTGCTAGAGACCTTTTCACTTCTGGATCAGTAATTAAACCATGGGCTAAAATTTCAAATAGCAAATCTCTATACTTCTCATCATTATTAGTCAATTGAGCCACATAATTATCAACTATTTCAACTGGTTCAGCTTCAGGTTTATAATCCAATTCAACATAGTAAGGAGTAAATTCCTTATAGTCATCAATTTCAACAAACTCTCCATTTATTAGTACACCATTATTAAATTTTATATTAAAAATAGTATCTAGCGGTATCTTTTTACTTCTGTACAGCATTTGTTTACAAACTTCGTCCACATAAGCAGTCTTCTGGTCTCCAACCATACTGTAAATCATATGTTTTAATGACAATTCATCGTTTTCATATTTAGTACCGTTATAACAATAAAGCTCATTTTTATAAACACAAGTGTTGAAATCTTTAATCATTTTAGTAGCTACCAAATATTCACCATTTTTTGTTGCTTCAAATCCAGTATCCCTCATAATTGTTTCAAACTCATTTTCATCTAAGGGGTCTGCAAATATGTACTGATTTATAAAATGGAGAATCCTTTTTTCTTCAGCATACCCTGCCAACTTAGCACGATGCGAAAAAAGTGCGTTATTTCTTCCGTCATTTTCACTAAGGCCCAATAGACTTTCAAATTTTCTGTTAGCTTGGAATATTTCAGGTAATTCCTGTCTCACATCATTTCTTTCAACTTTTCTATGTTTTCCATTTCTTTTTATCGTACAGCTTTTAGTGTTTCCTGTATGTTTATATTCTATTTTAAAACCTAGAGGACACACTCTAGCAGCTCCACGAAATCCTAGTGGTTTCTTGAAGTATAAATGCACTCCTCTATCAGTCCATACAGTCCGTGTACGAATGTTAAAGTACTTTAGCAATACTTTTATCGTCTCAATGTCTAAACAGTCTATATCGACCACCAAATCGTCATCAGTCAACAACCAACCAGCGTCTTTAAAGTAAGTATCATTATCAGATATTTCAGCATTTTTAGCAGCATGTTTTTGACCTGGTTTATACTCTATATACATCTATTATATCTCCCACATTGTCAATTTCTTGTTTATAATTTGATAATAATGGTTCAGGTCAACAATTTTCTCGAAGTTTTCTAGTTTACTGCAATCATCATTCCACAAGAACATTTTTTCAGGAGCGTCGGCAAACTTAACAAGCCCTCCGTCTAATCTTTTCTTACTCAATTGAATTCCGTTGTTTCTACAAGCAAAAACTCTATTTATATTCTGATATTTCTTATTGTCCTGGTCAAAAGTCCCTTGATAAGTTCTTCCTGCTTGGAGTATATACTGATATAATTCAGGATTATTTCTATTTTCAATCAATGTTTCAAGTACATCTTTATTATGTACCAGTTTATTTACAACAGCTATGTCAATGATTCTAGCATTGTTATTACTAAAATATTTGTCACCACCAAACTTATTTACATCTCCACCTTTACATTTGATATAATCCCCTTTTACACCTATATAATTATTAACATCTTTCTGAATAAACAAATCAAAGTTATCTTCTTCCAAATTTAATTTAAACTCTTTCTCCCATTGTTCTTTTACTGTCAAATATTCAGTAGAGTTAGTTGTAAAAGCCACACCATCAGTATTTATATTAATTATTTGGCAACTATCCGACAATCTTTTACATAATTCATACAGTGCTATTTGACCATAAACGCATACGGAATAAGCAGCACGAGGATTATTTAAGACAGAATATTGATTGTTTAAGTTTCCATACACCGAATTAAGAATTAATTTAAGAGCGTCACTTTCTAGCTTATCTTTATGTTTTATCTCAATCCTACGGTTCAATATATCTATATACTTACTTGTAGCAGGGCCTAGTGCATTTAGCAGAATGATTATATTAGGATACATGCTCGTAACATCTAATAATTTCACATTTTTAACTCTAATTGGCTTAGATGGTGCTCCATGCAGTCCTCCAAATCCAAACTGAATGTCATTCCCAAACTCTTTTTTCGTTATTGTCTTGGTCTTCAATTCAAATGCTGGTTCATTCAACTGTAGCCACATTTCTTTTACTTCTAAATCAACTTTATCCAATAGGCTTTCTTCAATTCTGATACTGCTCCATTTATTTATTTTTCCAGAAGTAGTAAGCAGATTTCCTGAAATAGTTGTTGTATTCCATTTTTTAGCTTTATTGTTTCCAAGTTTTTTTACCAATAGTTCTTTTGTCTTAAAATAAGAATTTTCCCTCAGTTTATACACTTCAATGGTTGTATCCACATCATACCCACAATAAAACATTGCTTCTTTCAGTTCCTCATTTGTCAATTTCCTATCTATATCAAACGGTACACTACTTTCAAGTATCATTTTACCCATATTTCCTTCAATTTTCTTTAACCCTGGTTTAGATACATTAATTTGCTGGAAACAGTCAAGACTATTTATGTAGCTATCCACTTCCTTATCTGCGTTATTTCCAGAGATAATTCTGTCATTAAATTCTTTTAATTGATAATTACTCCAACCTCTTATCATTTTTGTAAGAACTAAGTCGTCATAAAAATAGTTGTTATAACCAACTAGAGTTTTACCTTTTATAAAATCTCGAAGTTCTTCAAAATCATTGTGAAATATTCTCAATGTATTTTTATTTATATCTTTAAAAACCACAAAAGCGTCATACTTGTATACCTCAATATCATAAAATAATAGATTTTCCATACATCAATCCTTTCAATAAAGGGACATCATTTGACATCCCTTTATATAATTACTATTTCTTTTTATTTTTCTTAACTAATGGCTTAATATCTACCCAGATGAATCTACCGCCAGCTTTTTTTACTTCAAACATTACAGTTCGACCTATCAACTCATCTTTATTTTCTACATCTACCCCAAATTTATTTTTAAATTGTTCTAACTTTTTTACTTTTTCCTGAGGATTAATAAAGAATTTTTTCATTCCATCAACCCATTTAGCGTACACCATTTTGTTTTCATAGATTTTTCCTTCATACTCGATATGGATTTTAATTCCTACATCATCTAACTTAATTTCTTTAATCACAGCTTCGTCAATTAGTCCTAATTCCTCATCAGTAAACTTATCCACTGAGCTTGTTTCCCACAAACTGCAATATGTATTATAATCATAAATATCTTTTCTAACTCCCACACAATTATGTAAATCATCAAACTCACAATTAAAATATTCCTGACACCATTTCTCTACTTTCTCAGCTTTTTCAGGATCATCAACAAATTTCGCTTGAGTTCCAGACCAACTTTGTTTATTAAAATTAACTTCTCTTATTTCTCCAGCTTCTTCATGTAAAAAAGTCATAATTGCTTTTTTTCCTTCATTTTCATAAACTACTTGTACTAATTCTAAATTTTTTAATAATTCCATCTATTTTTCCTCCATAATATATTTAATTTTGTTTTCTTTTAATAACATTTCAGTCAATTTTGCATCTTTTTCATCTGATATGATAAAAATGTATTTTTTATCAGATTTTTCCGCTTTCTTCATAACTTCTTCAACTTTTTTATTCTTTTCTTCCCTTGCTTTTGCATTTTCAATAGACTGTGCTAAGTTAAATGTTTCCAAATATTCTTTTAAAATCTCATTGTCTCCAAGATTCTTTATAACTCCAATATCCATTTTTCTTTGTTCTAACCAGTCAGACAATTCATTTTCCAGCTTATCTAGCGAAGTTGTTTTATTAGCCATACTTTCTTTAAAGAAATTCTCAAAAGTTATTACATCATTGAAATCATAATGTTTTACTTTATCTTCAAACATTTCTTTGATTATAGCTTTTTTATTATTTCTTTCAGTTTCTTCCATTTCTCGTATTTGACTTCTAACAGTGTTATCAGCTTCTTTTACAATTGCCACTATCTCTTTTACTTGTGCTTCAAAGTCATTATAAGGTTTCAACATCTCTTTTTTTATCTTGATTCTATAATCTTCCAGTTTTTTCACATCTTTATTAACTTCTGCTATCACTTTTTTAGATTCCTTGATATTTTCTTCTGTTACTTCAACTTTTTTTAAATTCTCACTTAAATTTAATGCCTTCTCTTTTATATACTCATAAGCATTAAAATTTATCTTCCCAACTTTAAATTCAACAATCCCTGTTTCATTAATATTCATTAATTCACTCATATTCTTACTCCTCTTCCCATTCAATATTATCATAAGCATAATCTACTAACAGTTTCACAACTTTTGAAGCAGAATAACCTGTTGCTTCTTTTATTTCATTTATAATTTCATATGTATCAGTTCTCACTTTTACAGCAATATTCCCTGATTTTGATTCTCTTTTTCTTCTTCTTATCAAAATTAATTTTTCCATCTATTTTCTCCTATTTTTAATAAAATCTCTCACTTTTATGTAATTCTATAAATTTACTATCACTATTTTTTCTATGCATGTAGTAGAACGCTTTTGCACTTTGTGTTGAAAGATGTCTTTTAGCATTCTGAAAAGCGTCATACTTATATGATTTGTCGTTCATAATTAATTCAATCTTCTTTTCATCGTGATTACTCTCAATAAAGAAATAATCATATTTAATATTAGGAGCATTCTCAAGCGTTGATGTATCTGTTGCATAAATTACATCATTATCGCCTATTTTGAATACATAACCTGTTGTTACTACATCGTGTATGCATTCAAAAGGAATTACTTCCATTTCTCCAATTTGATAACTAATTTCTGTACTTAAAATCTTTTCTAGTTCTCTTTTCCCAACTTCCATAGCCACTTCATAATTTGAATAAATCTTAATATGTTTCCATTTGTTCCTAATACTCTTGAATGTAGATTTTTTCAAATGGTCTGAATGTTTATGAGTAATGAAAAGATATTCTATATCTTTCAAATAATCTTTTAATTTTGCATAAGGAACTCCGCAATCAACTAAAATATTGTTATTAATAATCACGGCATTTCCTTTACTTCCTGATTGTATTACCTTGTATTCCAATATTCCTCCTAATCTCTTAACGCTAAAGGCATCATTAAATAAAACCAGTCATCACTAGCGCCACCTTTAACAAGTACCGTACTCTTATTGTTGAGCATTTTCATCACTACTGTCTTGTCCTTGATTTTTTTAATAAAATCCAGCAGGAATTTTACATCTAACGATATTTTTAAATCATCGCCATTCTGAATTGTTGCCAGCTCCTCTTTAAATTCTGAATGTCTGTCATTTGATTTTATTAACAATTTATTCTGTGCAAAGTTAAATACCGCTCCATTTCTATATTCAAGAGAATTTTTAGCTACAGAATAAGCACGCTTAAGTGTAGACATAAAATTTTTAGTGCCTAAAACTATCGTTGTTCTATCTTTATCTAAGCCAGATATTATAGTTTTGTAATCTGGGAAAACAAGGTCAACTAACTCGGATACAACTTCTATTCCTACAAATTTAAACGATATTTCATTTTTTCCTATAGAAACTGCCGTCATTTCATCAGGTGCACCTAATTTAGATTTCATAACTTTTAAAAGTCCTTTAACGGTTTCCAGAGGTATGCTCACACCAAAATCTTCAGTTTGGTTTGGACTGGGATTTAATTGAAATCTTGCATAGGCCAAACGGTAGGTATCTGTCCCAATAGCCTTTAAATGTTCTCCATCTAAATCAAGCCTCACACAATTTACAGCAAAGTTTTCAACATTTGTAGAAGCAGAAAACATTACATTCTCAAAAAGGTTTTTCAAGTCTTCCTTCTGAAACGAATAATATTCTGGCACTTTTACACTTTCAAAGTCAGGAAAAGGGGTTCCTGTTATCAATGAAATCTCTCCCTTAGAATCATTTGTCTGGACAATTATTTTATCCTTTTCAACAGTGACTGCAACATCATTACTGGAGATTCCCTTTACCAGATCCTTAAAAATTTTACAAGGAACTAGAGCTTTTCCACCGCCAGTTATTTCTCCTGCAATTTCAATTCTCACAGACTTTTCCGAGTCCGAAGCTCTTAACACTAGAACATTTTTCTTTTCATCCGCTTCTATAAATACCCCTTTCAAACATTCTTTTCCTAATTTCTTTTTTTGTGCAAAATTTTCTGCAATTTTAACAGCTTCCAGAAGTTTCCAAGTTTTTACTGTCGCTTTTAGTTTATCTTCCATTTTCTTTTCATCCTTTCTATATTTTATAGGCTGGCACTATTAAAAAATGACAATTGCATTATTAATAAATATTTAGGAGATAAAATGCCAGCCAAGTTTTTTATGGAGTTTCTTCTCTCCAAAGTATTGATTTGTTCGACTAAATTTGTTATAATAACTTATAAGTTTATGACTTATCCATTTTCTTACTTAGCCAGTATTGGACAGTTGCTGGCTATTTTTTATTTTCATGGCCTCTTTTCTTTTATAACCAATCCATGCAATTTCAATTCCAGCTTCTTCAAATGCCAATAAACTTATAGCATCCTGTTCAAAGTCGGCTTCCCCACCTTCTATGATGACTTGTTTTATTTCCTCAAATTTTTTGTCTGTTTTTGTAATAAATGTTTTAATATACATTCTATTTTTCTTGTCAAAATCTTTTAGTTTTACCTGTATAAATCTCTTAAAAATGTTGTAGTATGCAAATATCACAAGTATTTGTTTTGTTGCAGTTTCAGTATCCTTATATCTAGTTTTTAGGTATCTGCTAAACTTAGTTTTTATATCTCCGAGTTCCCACTGATACATTTTAGAAAACTCTGCAACTACAAATTCATTTTTAAAGTCCTGTATCTTACGTTGGTTAGGATTCTGCAGCTCTTCATAGTCGAACTCTTTTACAAGCCTTGTTATACTCCTAAAACTTCTCTGTATGATGTCCTCAAGTCCAAAGGTGCACCACAATGTATTTTCTTCGTTCAATTTTGGTATTTTGGTATCACCTCTTAGGAGATTACCATCTGTAATTCCAGGAATGTTAAAATAATTTCTATAATGCTTGCATAAATTTGACAGGCCCATCATTGAAAAGACCTTCGCTCTTTCATTTTCATCCGTTGAGAATTTTGTGTAATCCTTTGCCTTCGATACAAGCACTCGCTTTTCCTCTTGTTTTTTTAATTTTCTCTTTATTTTCATAACTGTTCTCCATTTTTACATCTTTTTAAAGAATGACGGCCACCAAAGTATTATTGTCAATAATATGGGAAATGCTAAATTCCCTCCAGCAATCCAGTAGCCATTCTCTCTAATAACTTCTAATTGTACTATAATCGTTGTGACTGCCAGAAATAATATCTTTATCAGATCTCTTGTTGTCAACATTTTCATTCCTAATCCTTTCCGCCCCAGCTCTTGTACTCTTTACTGTTTACAAAGCTGTAAATTCTTAATCCTATGACAGCGTATAGGGCAATAGTTGTTATTATTACTCCAAAATTCCCATCTTTAAAATCTTGTGTGTTGTTCAGCATAACTGCAACCCATAATATTCCCCAGTATGCCCAGTTTCTTTTTTTCACTTTTCATCACCTTTCAAATATTTTTTAATTACACCTACTACATTGTCATAATATCTAAAACTTTCCACCTGCTTGTTACTATATCTTGCTTTGTCATAAGCCCAAAAGCCAAAGTTTTCTGTCTTTAAATTATGCTTTTTAGCAATACTCCCAACTTTTGCTGATGTAATCCCTAATCTTTTACCAATTTCTGTCGCTGTGTAGCTTCTTTTGCTAACTTCAGGAAGTTCTAAAATTGGCTTGTCGTATAATGCGTTTGCACTATATATTTCTAAAGTTTGTCTATATTTGTCATTTGAAATGCTTTGGGATAATTCTTTCAAAATTCTACTTTTTTCTACCCTGATTCTGTCTTTTTCAATGTCAAGCAAATCATTGTCGACTTTATTTTGTATAGTTTCTTTTCTTGTTACTTTTTCAATTAATTTGTATCTGACATCAGCACTATATCTTGCACCAAGCTGTAATATTCCTTGAATATTCAAAACATACATAGGTAGTATTCTACCTGTTGTATCTTTATATTCACTCAAGCCAAAAATGGCTTCAGCTCTTTCGGTTCCAATTTTATTTGTTTCATCTCTTATATCTCTCAAGACTTTATTATGTTCCTTACCTGTAATTTCTGCAATTTCCAGAGATGTCATTGTTCCTTTGCTTTGTAGCAATTCTAATTTCATTGTTTTTCACTCCTTTTAATTCCTTCTTTAATTTACATATTTTAATTCCAAAAATTTTTTGTAGCTCATGCCGACATATCTTTCAACCTGTATTCGCTGTATGTCATAATCCCAAGCTCCACGGGGTCTAGTTCTAGTCGGCTCTCTAGTCTGAACTGCAGAGCCAAACTTAAGTCTTCTTGTCTGTAGTCCCATTCTTACATACTGCTGACCTTTTCCGATAAATTCCGCTGTTTCTTTAATTGACAACTGCAATTTTGAAGCCTGTTTATTTATCCAAGATTCCAAATTTTCCATAGTTTTTCCTTTCTGGGATTGCCGTCCCTTAATCTTTTTTGGTGTTTGTTTTTCACTACTTAGTCCCTTGACGATAATTTATGCTTCATTTAACCACTTCCTTTTATTTTGATTTTCCTTCCCCTTCAAGGTATAATAAAAACAACTTACAACTGAAAGGAGGTGTTATTTTGTTTCCAAAAATTCCAAAAGAATTGATTCTACAACTTGAACACGCTAAGAGAATAAATAAAATGTATCAAAACTTTTTATCCAAGGAAAATATAACCCATATTCAATTAGCAGTTCAGCAACAAAAACAACTTGATACCCAAGCAATTCAAAACTTGGCTTCTGCAGTTAAACAGTTCAAAATGTATGACAACTTAATTCTCAATTACAAGGGATTAAATGAAGCTCTAAACTCAATTATTTCAGCCTATGAAACCAGTAAAAATGATGAGTTTGAAATTACTATTGAGAATGTACCAATTTGTATTCCTAAAACAAAGGTTGATGAATACATTGATAAATTCAAAAGTTTAAAAGTTCCTGATTCAGTTGCTGTTAAATTAGCATTTATCTCATACCTTATTTTGAGATTTGCTCCTTTAATTTATATTTTGCCTGCTTTAATTCCTTTTATGGAATTCTTACTTAAACTTTTTATTATATATGGCAGACCATATATAAAAGAATTATCAAAATTTCAAAAACCAGAAATTCTTGCTGAAAAATTAGCAGATAATACTTTTTCAATTGTTTTCAGTTCGATTATTAGTATTATCGGTTCTTTATTCATTATGAAAAATAAGAAATAATTTTACCTAAAACTAACTTCTATTATTACTTTAAATAAAGTTCCAACCAACCAGTAAAATATCAAAAAAGGTAGTATTTTATATATTGCCTTTTTTATATTCTTCTCATATTTAAGATAAATAATAAATGTCATTAAATATCCCAAACAAATTAAAATCTGTTTTGCCATTCAATCACTCTCGCTTATTCGGATTTATACTAGGAATTTTAAAATAAAATACATTATAATCCCTAAAATGATTAATATACTTGCTATTACAATTTTATAAAAGTTCATAAAAACAAATCTTTTAAATTTTACTGGTGTGTGAAAAAGCAGTATATTAGCCAAAAGTTCACCGACTATGGATATAATCTTTATCCATAGTTTTTTTAATTTTTTCATATTCTTTGTTTTCTTACCTCCTTCATTTAAATTACTCATTTCGTCCAATATTTTCTTTAGAAACATTGAAAAATGTTGCTTCAAATGTTATTTCTGATTTAATTGCCAGAAATTTCAAGTAATTGGGTTTCGCCAAATTCTATTACTAAAATCATTTTATTCTTAGTATCATCGGATACACTTTCGGAGTTTTGGATTTCATATCCACAAACTCCTCTTAATTCTAAGTCATCTATGAATATTTGATTGGCTCTTCCGTTTAACTGAATTATTTTTATTTTATGTTTTTCTTCCATTTAATCACCTTCCTTTCTCTATTTTTTTGTTTAATTTTTGTATTTTCATGATATAATACTTCTAAAAAACAGGAGGAATTACCATGAAAAATACTATTGACATAACTTCATTAATCAGTGTTTTAAGTCTAATCATTAGTTTGGGATCTTTATTTATTAATTATTTAGTGTATAAGTTCTATACCCCAAAATTAATCTTCAAATTAATACCCCACTCTTATTATTTTTATCTGAAAGACTTAGAATCTAAAGAATATAATTCTGAAAAAGCGGCTGTCGTATCACTAAAAATAAGTAATTCATCATCTTTTCCAATTACAATTGATGAGGTTTATATTAAAAATCATACTAAAATTTTTCACGATAATAATTTTACTTTTACTCCAATCGAAATTAAGTTGGAAAAGAATAAATTTACTTATCTTCCACCTGAAACTATTGCCAAAATACCACTTAGGATAGAGCCTTATGATGCTATTCAGATTAGTTTCAGATTCCCATTTTTTAAAGGTTCTAATAATTTTAAACTTTTCTTATCAACTCCAAGAAAGAATTATTCCTTGAAGGTAAAGTTATTAGAATACCACGAGTTATACCATTCTCTTTTCTGACATCTATTAAGATTGTCAGATTTTCTATATTTTCATCTTTTTTTAAATAGTTCTTTTTTATTAATTCCACTATTTCTTCCATTCAATCACCTCCTTTATCTAATTTTTAGATGTTTGTCATACTCATCTTTTTAGTTCTCGTATTTTACGAATTAAATAGGTAAAAAAAATACATCGTATACTTCCTCTTTTTTTAAATTAAGTAGTTTAACAATACTCAAAATCTCACTTCTCGTAAATTCGCTTTTATTGTTTAATTTACCGCTTAAAGTAGATAAAGCCATACCCAAAGCCTCTCCAAAAGCATATTCAGAACCGAAATTTTCTCTTATTTTTCCTCTTAATTTTGAGTTATTAAACTTCATTCAATCACCTCCTATTTCGTTTTTTACGAATTAATTATATAACACAAATTTTATTTTGTCAACACTTTTTTTCGTAAATTACTAATTTTTTTAATTTTTTTCATAAAAATAATTGTATTTTACGAAAAAATAAGGTATAATTGGAGTATAAAATTGAAGGAGCAGAACGATGAAAAAGAAAGAAAGTATTGCAACTTTTGGGGATAGATTAAAAGAAGCCTTGAAAGTTAATAACATGACACAATCAAAACTTTCTGAAATTTCAGGAATAAATACTTCTACTATTAGCGAATACATAAAAGGAAAATATGATCCTAGTAGAAGTAGAATTTTTGAATTTTCTGAAATTTTAAAGGTAAATCCTGTATGGTTAATGGGTTTTGATGTACCAATGAAAGATGAAAAATTAGAAAAAGAAATTGAAGCACCACCAGTTGTTGACACAAGCGTATTGACAGCTGAAGAACTTGTGGAATTTGAAAAAGTGACTCAGACAAATAAACTTTTATTTTTCAATGGTATTGAAGATGATGACCACGACATGGCAGTTTTCAAGAATTTGGTTATAGATATTTTGCTAAAACAACGAAAGAACAAAGAAAAGGAGTAGCATTGTGGGCAGATTGAGGAGTAAGGACAGGTTTAAAAGAATTGCAATAGGATTAATAGCAAAATACGGAACTAATGATCCGTTTGAGCTGTGCAATTTGTTAAATATAAAAATCACAATATTGCTGCTATCTTAAAAGATGAGCTTGAAAGTGGCGATGAGATCACCATTGATAGCGATGGCGAGAAGATCATCATTAAGAAAAAATAACTTCAAATTTACTTGGCAGGTTGGATCAACTTGCCAAGCTTTCATATAAAATTTATACAAAAAATATCTAGAAATAGGGCAGTTTAGCTATTTAAAAATATGACTAAACGCCT
>ERZ772948.1560-NODE-1560-length-13034-cov-4.136374_pt1 | contig 13034 bp, 9 predicted proteins | sample MGYA00511945_ERZ772948 | MGnify/ENA primary metagenome ERZ772948 (study PRJEB29015, sample SAMEA2737927) | human oral metagenome | biome: human oral; feature: human-associated habitat; material: dental | place: China | collected 2141 ... | reverse complement strand
ACCAGTGGGACGAGTTAGTGAGTAAAAATCCAAACGGCGGTGATTTTTTTCAGTTGGCAGCCTTTGCGCACATCAAACAGCAGCGCGGGTGGACACCGCGGTATATCGTGACAGATCGCGCAGCACTGTTAGCACTCGAAAAGCGTGCGGCCGGTTTCGGTAAGTTATGGTATTGTCCGCAAGGTGTAGGTGCTGCGAACGCTGAGGATACGGCAATGATTTTGCATGATTTACAAGCGTTTGCGCGCACACAAGGCGTGTTTGCGGTGAAATGCGAGACGCAACTCATTGACGCACCAGAAACACGCCAAGCGCTGCTACAAGCGGGCTTACAGCGTTCTACTGATGTACAGCCGACGATGTCGACGATTTGGCTTGATATCCGCCCAGAATTAGCGGTTATCGAAGCACGTTTCAATAGTAAAGTTCGCTATAATATTCGCCAAGCACGCAAGGGCGAGGTGCGCTGCCGTGTTATGCCAGCAGAAGAATCGACGTACCGGGCGTTTTATAAATTATTTGCCGAAACAGCAAACGGGCGTTTCGTGATTCGCCCCTACGAATACTACCGGAAGTTTTGGAGCGAATACTGCGAGAGCAGGCATGGATTTATCATATTTGCCTACGATGACGGACAACTTGCGTCGGCAGATTTCGTTATGACGCTCGGGCACAAAGCTAGCCGCAAAGACGCTGGCAGCACGCGCCGTAAAACTACGCGCGGCATTCCTGCTCTTTTGATTCTCGAAACGATCCGCGAGCTGAAAAAGCGCGGCATCACCGACTACGATCTCTGCGGCGCGCCACATTCAGCGCATATCAAAGATAAAAAACACCCACTACACGGTGTCGGACAATTCAAAGCGGGATTCAACGACCATGTCACCGATTATGCTGGTACATATTTGTTGCCGGTACGCCCATGGCGAGCGAAGTTATGGCAGCGTTTCGTTGAAAAACTCGTGCGCGCTATATATTATCGCCTGAAACACCAAGCATGGTACTAGGTTTTCTTGAGTAATTCTTTCACGACTTCGGCATCATTCCACGGGACGCGCTCGCCGTTGATAATGCGGTAGACTTCGTGCCCCATGCCGGTGATAAGTACTGTATCGCCTTTCGCGGCAAGACGAAGCGCTTTTGCGATTGCATCGCGCCGGTCGGGGATTTCAGTTGTTTTTACTATGCCGCTTCTTACGCGTTCTATACCATCGTAAATCATTTTACGAATTGCTGCCGGATCTTCATTGTAGCTTTCTTCGTCGGTCAAAAAAATACGATTAGCAAGGCGTGCAGCGATTTCGCCCATAATCGGGCGCTTTTCTTTATCGCGGTCGCCCGTCGCGCCAAAAACGAGCAGCACGCGGTTTTTCGTGATTGCTTTGACAGCAGTGAGGATTTTCTCAAGTCCGTCTGGCGTATGCGCATAATCAACGATCACATCATACGGCGTGTTAGTGTTGACGCGCTCAAATCGCCCCGGCACGCTTTCGAGATTCGCGGCGCCCTCAACAATGTCCTTCAGCGATACGCCAAGCAGATACGCGGCACACACCGCAGCAGTCATGTTGTATACATTAAATTTGCCCGGCAGATTTGTGGCCAGCTCCAGTTTAGTTTGATGGTCAATTGTGATGGACGCCTCTGTTCCCTTGCGGTACAATTTTACGCGGTCAATATGCGCTTCGGCATCGGCATGTTCGCCGTAAGTAATTTTCTGAGCTTGCGCGGGGAATTTGTTAAAATACTCAAACCATTCGTCGTCGCGGTTCAGGACAATATATTTTGGATTTTGCGCAAACAAGCGGCTTTTTACCTCGGCGTATGCATCCATCGTTTTGTGGTAATCTAAATGATCTTGCGTCAGATTGGTCATAATTGCCATCTCGACCGGCACGCCTTCAAGCTTATGCTGATGAATCGCATGGCTCGGAAATTCCATTACTACAAAATCAACATGCGCTTTCTTGGCGCGGCGGAAGAATCGCTGCATTATTGCTGTGCTCGCGACAGTAGCGTTCAATTCGTTGCGTCTTGTTTGCCCGGCAATCTCAATCGTTGCGGTACTAAACATCGCTGTCGTATAGCCAGCCTCTTTGAGAATTTCATTCAGGTAATTAACTGTCGTTGTTTTGCCGTTCGTGCCAGTTACAGCGATGACGCGAAGATGTTTCGCTGGATTGCCATATCGCATACGCACCAGCCGAACGCGCATTTTGCGATACCGCTCCTCTAGCTGATGCACCAAACGAACAGGCAGTATTGCTCGCACGCCTCTCACTAACAGCTGCTTCATATATTCTATCGTACCACTTTTTGCGGCAAACCGGCTAGTATCTAGGCGTGCTCCCCGGGTGGTATAATAAAGTTGATGAAAATTTTGGGAATTGAGTCGAGTTGCGATGAGACAGCGGCGGCGGTTGTTGAGGATGGCTTCCGCGTATTGTCAAGCGTGGTAAATTCGCAAATTGATATTCACGCGCAGTACGGCGGTGTTGTGCCAGAAATAGCCGCGCGCAGCCATATTGAGGTGATAAATCCGGTTATCCGCGAGGCGCTAACGCGGGCACAGTGTAGTTGGGATGATATTGATGCGATCGCTGTCACTTACGCGCCCGGTTTAGTTGGCTCATTGCTTGTTGGCACGCTTGCCGCGCGGACGCTCGCAATTTTACGCGATAAGCCGCTCTACGCGATTCACCATGTCGAGGCGCATGTGTATGCGAATTTTATTACCGAGAGCAATGGCTCGGCGCTACAGCTACCGTCAAAGCAACCGGAATTCCCCCTGCTTGCGCTTATTGTATCAGGCGGACATACGCAACTGGTATTGTTTCATGGTCACGGCGATTATGAATTGCTCGGGCAAACGCAAGACGACGCCGTTGGCGAAGCCTTTGATAAGGTCGCGAAAATCCTCGGACTTCCCTACCCTGGCGGTCCATCAATTGCCGCAGCTGCTCGGCATGGTGACCCCGAAAAATATCATTTGCCAAAGGCAAAGCTTGATAATCCGTATAATTTTTCGTTCTCCGGGCTTAAAACGGCCGTTCTACGGGCAGTGCAGCACGCAGTAGGTAAAGACTTCACATTTCCATCACACGAGCTACCAAGGCTCGTAAATGACGTTCAGCGGGCAGATTTTGCGGCGAGCTTTCAGCGCGTAGCGGTTGAAACTCTAGTGGAGCGTACGCTGCGTGCGTATAGCGACTTTGCGCCGCGGTCGGTCGTGATTGCTGGCGGCGTGGCGGCGAATCAGGAACTGCGGCGTCAACTATCAGCCCGCTTGCCGATTGCGATTGAATATGCGCCGATGAAATTCTGTACAGATAATGCAGTGATGATTGCTACGCTCGGGTTTTTTCATGCTCAATACGGTACACCTGCTGATCCATATACTCTTGATGTCGTTCCAAGCTTGTCTATGGTAAATACAGCTTGGAACTCTGCAAAGGTGTTGTAAATGACACAACTATTTACCTCTGTTGCCGACAAAAAATTAGCTGCATTGTTGCACGGTGGCGCGATTGGCATATTGCCAACCGATACGGTGTATGGCTTGGTGTCGGTTATTGCCCCCGAGCCGATTAAGCGCCTCTATGCGACGAAGCCGCGCCAGTCGCATGCCGGTACAGTTATCGCATCATCGGTTGATGATTTGATCGCACTTGGGCTTGATGAGGCAGCTTTGCGGTATGTCTCACATTTGTGGCCGGCACCTCTGAGCGTGGTGATTGCGGCGCAGCATGTTCCTAAGTTTTTGCGCGAGGAACGTGGTAGTCTCGCGGTCAGGATACCAGAGGACAAGACGCTACGGTCGCTGCTACAAAAGACTGGTCCGCTCATGACGACAAGCGCGAATAGACACGGTGAAAAGACAGCGGCAACAATCTCGGCGGCGCAGCATATTTTTGGCGATTCCGTTGATTTTTACGTTGACGGCGGCGATTTGAGTAACCACCCGCCTTCAACGATTATCATGGTGGATGCTCATGGAGTTATAACAGTACTGCGTGAAGGTGCTGTGCCAGTGCAGTCGCTTGCTGGTGCTTAGTGTTTGATATATCGGATTATTTTTTTAGCGGCTGGCAGCAATCTTGTCCAGACGCCATAAAGCGGACTGAGCGGATAGTCGTACGTACCAGCGAGCATATCCTCATGATTAGCAAAACCGCGTTTGAAATTACTAATACCGTCATTAAGCAGCCCGTTCATGTCGTAACGACTAATCCCCCACTCTTTGCACTTGCGGATAGCAAACCACTTCAGCGCGTAGTTTGCACGTAGCGCCTGCCCGCGTTCGTTCATGCCGCCATATAACTCAAAAGAAGTTTCCTGACTGGCAGCGAGCCAGACGAATGCGATCGGCTCGCTGCCTTCGTAGGCGGCAAAGATAAGCGACGAGTCGCCCAGGTTGATGTGGACGTCACGGTAATATTGATCGTCATGAAGAGCAAAACCAGCACGTTCTGCTGTCTGATGATAAATTTCGAGTAATTTTTCGATGTCGTCCATCGCTTTGACGCGGCGCAACGTGATACCTGCCCGTTCTGATTTACGGATATACTGGCGTGTTTTTTTCGCCATTGCGGCAAGCAGTTCCTCTTCGCTGTGGCGCAAGTCTAAAATTAATGTTTTTGGGATCAGGATCGTATTTGACGATCGCCGCCACCCCGCTGCCGTTGGAGCTAGCTCTGTATCGGGTTCGACGGTTAGCAGCGTGCCGGGTAAATGCTGCGACACGTACGTTGCGAGCGCGTCGTATACTGCTGCGGCGTCCCCTTCCCTGCAGACTGGACCGCGCGGCACGTAACAGAGGCGGCGAAAAGGCTTTGGCAGTATTCTCTCTAAAATCTGTGCGGCACCAGCAACTCCGCCCTGCTGATCGGTAAACAATACGCGGTGCGCGTGCCAGTTGTGCGCCGATTTTACCTCTCCCCACCCCCACAGCTGAAGCGGGTGTCCGCCTAAATCGTATATTACTTCGTTCCACACCGTTGATTCGGTGCATTCATTCCCTTGTAACATACACTCAGTATACACGGAGTTATGGTATAATGAAAAGGAATACAAACACGTGAGAAAATAAAAGGTGCAGGGATAACAGAGGTGAGGGCGCTTATGCTGAGCGATTCCTGGGTTATCTTTTTGATTTTTAGTTTTCACGTGAATAACCTAATGAATAAGAAGAGCCGATATGAATTTAGCAAAAACTTATACACCGAATGACTACGAACCAACAATCTATGCGATGTGGGAGAAATCGGGTGTTTTTGCGCCCAAAGGCGAGGGCGAGCCGTATGCGATCGTCATGCCACCGCCAAATGCGAATGGTAATTTGCACGTTGGGCACGCGCTCGGGTCGGCGATCCAGGATATTTTAGTACGTTATCACCGAATGCGCGGCTATGATGCTGTGTATATTCCTGGGGCAGATCATGCGGGCTTTGAGACGTGGGTAGTGTACGAACGCGAGCTCGAAAAGCAAGGGAAGACACGGTTTAATTTCGACCGCGAAGATTTGTACGCTCAAGTATGGGATTTTGTGGCGGCGCGGCGCGGCGACATGGAATTGCAGCTGCGCGCGATTGGTGTGAGCGCCGACTGGGATCATTTAGTGTTTACACTGGATGAAAAGGTGATCGACACAGTATACGATACGTTTGAAGCGATGTGGCGCGATGGACTTATCTACCGTGGCGAGCGCATTGTGAATTATTGCACTAAACACCAGACGAGTTTTTCGGATTATGAAGTTGTCTATAAAAATGAAAAAAGCAAGCTTTGGAAAATTGCCTATCCGTTAATTGATAGGGTAGGGGAGATTATCATCGCAACAACACGTCCCGAGACATTGTTAGGCGATGTGGCGGTAGCAGTTCATCCAGATGATGAGCGCTATAAAGATCTAATTGGCAGCAAAGTACAGTTGCCGATCGTCCATCGCGAAATTCCAATCATCGCCGACGAATACGTCGACCGTACTTACGGGACGGGCGCGGTGAAGATTACGCCGGCGCATGATCCGAACGACTTTGAAATTGGGCAGCGGCATAATCTTAAAACAGTGCAAGTAATTAATTTTGACGGCACTATGATAAACGTACCAACGCAATTCAAAGGATTAACCGTTGAAGAGGCGCGTAAACGCGTGCTAACAGCGCTTGATATTGACGAGCTGCGTCGCGGTGAAGAGGACATTGAGCATCAAGTTGGGCACTGCTATAAGTGCGGCACAGTGATTGAGCCGCTCGTTAAAGAGCAATGGTTCGTGAAAATGCGCGGGTTAGCCGATCGGGCGATTGCAGCGATTCAAAACAGCGATGTGACCTTCACGCCAGCAAATAAAGGTTCGGTTGTCATTAATTATCTGAAGGATATTAAGGATTGGAACATTAGTCGCCAAATTCCGTGGGGAATTCCAATTCCGATGTTTCAATCGCAGGATAATCTAGATGATTGGCGCTTTGATCGCCGCGTTGATCAGAAACATATTGTTGTAGATGGTACAACATATCGACGAGAAGAAGACACGCTTGACACGTGGTTTAGCAGCAACCAATGGCCGTATATTACCACCGACTACCTAGCAAATGGCGATTTAAGCCGCTTTTATCCAACGGCGGTCATGGAGACGGCTGGTGATATTTTGTTTGTTTGGGTGGCGCGCATGATTATGATGGGTCTGTATCGCACCGATAAGGTACCGTTCCGCCACGTGTACTTGCACGGGCTTGTGCTTGACGAAAAGGGCGTGAAGATGAGTAAAAGCAAAGGTAATGTCATCAACCCGATGGAATACGTATCAGAGTATGGCTCTGACGCGCTGCGTATGGGTGTGATTTCGAGTCGCTCTGCTGCGCAGCCGCAAGCCTTTAATACTGGCAAAGTTGTCGCAGCGCGTAATTTCTGCAATAAGCTATGGAATATTGCACGCTACATTGAAGCATCTGTTGCAGACGAAACGCCTGCGGCTGAGCCGATTCCGCAGTCGCTGGCGGATCATTGGATTTTAAGCCGGCTTGATGAAGCGGCGCAGCAGGTTGAAAAACAACTTGAAACCTATCATTTCGCTGAAGCCGCTGAAACGATTTATCACGTCGTATGGGATGATGTTGCCGATTGGTTCGTTGAAGTGAGCAAAGTTGAGCAGAATATCAACATGAACGCGTATGTTCTTGACGCTGTTCTGCGCTTATCGCACCCATTTGCGCCATTTGTGACTGAGACAATTTGGCAAGCATTGCCATGGCATGATACGATCCTGGCGGGTGAAGCGTGGATAAAGACTGCCAAATACGATGATATCGCCGCTGGGCAGTTTGACCGGCTGAAAAATTTAGTAAGTGAAGCCCGCTATGTGATGAGCGAGCTGCCGGGCAATAAGCGGTACGGTATGCTGTATATGGACGACTCGCTCGTAGCAGATAATGCTGAGTTAATTCAAAAGCTTGCGCGCGTGAAATCAGTTGAGCACGTCGATCAGGCGAGGGGATTACGCTTAGCAGCAAGCGGGCGTGACGCGTGGCTTGATTTAGACGATGATACGCTGTACGAGCATCAAACAAATCTCGAAAAGCGTTTAGCAAACGTGCGTCAACAGGTGAAAACGCTTGAAACGCGTTTGGCAAATGAAAACTATACAGCAAAAGCGCCGGCTCATCTAGTGGAAGAATCACGCCGTCAATTGGCAGAAGAGCGAGCGCTTGTGAAACGCTTGCAAACTGAGCTGCAAGTTATTGCGCGCAGCTAGTCAAGGATTGGCAAATTAGCATTGTCAAATGCGTGGCGTCCGCCCTCTTCAAGAACGGCGAGAATGCGCTTGTGGTGATGGCGGCGATCTGGCGCGATGCTCGGCGACTGGTATGTGAAGCTATGCGACAACATTGAACTGCTCGCATCGTGGTCGGAATGCGTATGCGGCGTGCGCGCCTCGCTAATCGCTTTCACATCCAGCGAGGTCAGCTTGCTTATCTTTGCCTGCTTCGCCGTTTCAATCACGTGCTCAACATGGCTATCGTGCACTGCAACGCCGCTAGTGATACACAGACTCAGTGTGGTGATGAATATTCGGGCTAAGTAGTCAAAATATGTCATTGTCTATTGTTTATGTTTAGTAGTATCGTACCACTTAATTTAGCATAAACTTTATTAAAAGTCAATAATATAGCACATATAAGTTTTATTACTAGAGGCAGCGTTGGTTTGCTTGACCTAAATTTACCAGGTAAAATAGCGCTATTAGATAACACAAAATAGTAAAAGAAAAGTGTGCTTTAGTTGAACATGATATAATTTTACCTAAGCATTATGCAGTCAAATCAAACAGATACAACTTCGTGTTCCGTTATCAAAGTTCGTGGACTTCATAAAAACTTTGGCCCTAGAGAGGTTCTTCGGGGAATCAATCTTGATGTGCGCGCAGGGGATATTCTATCCGTAATGGGACCAAGTGGCTCGGGAAAATCAACATTGCTGTATTGTATGGCGGGAATCCTTGCAGCTGACAAAGGCGAAGTATTTTTCAACGGCAAGAATCTTGCGCATTATAGCGCAAACAGTCTTATTGCATTACGCAAGACAAGTTTTGGTTTTATTTTTCAATTCGGCGAACTAATTTCCGAACTTCCGGTCCGCGACAATATCGCCCTGCCGCTGTTGCTACAAGGCGTAAGAAAAAAGCAAGCGTATAAGACCGCGGACGAATGGGCTTCTCTCGTCGGTGTTCAGAACGTCATTTCTGCTTTACCGCACACACTCTCTGGCGGAGAGATGCAGCGAACGGCAATTGCGCGAGCTATGGCGATAAACCCTGAAGTAATCTTCGCAGATGAACCAACGGGATCTTTGGATTCAGTAAATGCGAAAAAGGTTATGGAGTTATTCGTTTGGTTAGCAAACAAATATCGTAAGACTGTTATCATTATCACACACTCAGAAGAGGTAGCAGTCTATGCAGATAGGCATATACTATTAAAAGACGGCTTAATAGAATCAAGTGTAACACGTACTTCACCATGAACAATCTTTTAGTTTTATTAAAGCTATCAGGCAGACAATCAAAATTTCGCATTATCACCACGATACTATCAGTTATTCTGGCAACTCTCGTTCTCACGACCGTAGTCTCCCTAGGGCAAGGATGGCTATTACGCCAGGAAAAGGACAATTTTCTCTCGGCACTGTTAGCCACCGGATCGAAACCAACAACAGAACAAGCAAGATCGCATGACTTGACATACATCTCTTCATATGACACAAGGTTTCGTACACTTTCAATCAAAGAAATTGGCGTACGAACAGCTCACCAGACCAATAAATTACCAGTAGAATTTAACAAAATGCCTACAGATAACGAGATATGGGTGACTCCAGCGCTTAAGAGGCTCATTGATGAGCATCAGCTCCTAAAAGAGCGATATCAGGGACTCACTATTAAAAGTAAATTCCAGAGTCGCTTGCGCCATCGCCAGATTCTCTTATGCTACTATTTCGCATCTCTGATGCTGCGCTGAAAAATCCGCAAGCACGATTAGGTGCTATTAGTGCAAGCGACATTGACAAAATTCGAGCTAACCAAAAAACGAAAAACAATTCACAAAACCAGCTGTTCTATACGATTATCATAGCGATCGGTGTAATACTCATTACACCTATTCTCGTCCTCGTTACCGAAGTGGCTCGCATTGATACAACCCAGCGCGAAAGGAGATATGCGACACTCAGTCTCGTGGGTGCAACGACGCATCAAGTAGGATTAATAATCACTTTAGAAGCTTTGCCGCTAGGTCTAGCCGGTACTGCGCTAGGATTGCTGTTGTTTACGCAATTTGGGATACCTACATTATCTCAGATATCTTTGAATGGAAACGCGTTCTGGATGAGCGATCTGAATCTCCCCCAGCCTATCTACAGCATTATCGGAGTTTTGATAGTAGCATGCATTCTCTTATCAAATCTCCAAGTTGTGCGGCGAATAAAATTGTCGCCGCTCATAGTGTCACGAAGTAATGGCGTGAAAAAACATCCTTCAATGCTCTCAGCGATTCCGCTCATAGCAGGAATTGGTGGCCTCTACCTTCTGTCTGGATACGGCAAATCCTGGTATGCAGACAATACAGCAACTGGGAGTATCGTTATCGCTTCGCTTTTACTGCTAATTATCATAGGCATAGTAATGTGCGGTCCTTATCTAACATACTTATTATCTTTTGCTATGGAGAAAATTTCACAGCGAGCAAGCGGCATACTGGCCACATATAGGCTACGACTGACATCAAGAAATACATTTCGTAGCATCAGCGGAATTGTTATTGCTCTTTTCGTCGGATCATTGCTTGTGACGCTTCTCGCAATAGTGCAACATTCAAGCGAGAAACGAAGTGAAACAGTACCTATTGTCAGCTTGTTGTCTATTGATAAATTACAACGTCCCTTGCAGATAAAAATTACCGAGTCTTCAAAAGAGATTGACGAAGCACTTATCAGCAAATTAGAAAATAATACCGCACTCGCAGATTTAGCGACTCAAACGTATATTCAAAAGTATTTTCAAGCAAAAGGAGATGAAGAGAACGCTCTGCAGGGAAACTACTACGACTCGTGCCAGCAATTACAGCGACGCACTCAGTTGCTGTGTCCCGATAGCTTTTCTGGAAAACCAATCATTACCGTACAACAAATCACTGTAGATAGTTCAGGTACGATGCGCGCGCAAACGCGAATCGTTGATGTTAACGCTGTTAACGGAGAAATTTCCACGAATAGCTATGTGATCGTTGCAAAGAATCAAGCCGCATATGCCCAGATGATTGAGTTAGCCGAGAATATAGCAAGCTCTTATCGACGCAAAACTGGGGCTGTCGTTACTGTTGGGTATAGTAGCCTCGACACAATGAATTCAGCTGCACAAATTAAGAGCCTAAGCAAACTGATTGTAACCATACTCGCCGTTGTCATCGCCACTGGCGGACTAAGTATATTTGTCAGTGTCGTAGGCAATGTTTATGAACGCAAAAGGACCTTTATCCAGCTTCGTATTTTCGGCGCAAACTTATCAAACTTAATCTGTTCGTTAGCGGCGGAAATCGCCATACCGCTCACAATGTTATCGGCTGTAGCAGTTTCACTTGGTATTCTCTCATGCTATTTCCTGTTGTTAACGATAAATGCGTTCCACAACGACCAGCTCACTTTTACATTTCCAGATGTCCACTTCTGGGTTGCGCTATTTGCCGCCAATCTTTTATGCGTCAGTTTATCACTTATCGCGATACCTATTTTGGCTCAGATAACGAAAGAGGGCGTGCACGTTGAGTAGCTAGCAGCTTCCATAATACCCCATGCAATCAAGGAGAAACTTAAATTAGCATTTTATTACCTGAATCTACACTACTTTGAGGTGAAGATTGAAGCAATTCTAGCCTGAAGTAGTCTTTTACGGTCTTTGTGGTCGACCCTACATAGTTTTGCGAGGCGTACTTTGGCGCTGCAATATTATATTTGATATATAACACCTTGCCATCCTTACTCTTGCTGCCGTGCTTTATAAGCCTAAGTATATGCTATCTTCCTAACCAAGAGTTCTACGTGTCTACGAATATATTTATCGTATGTCTATGAACACCACCGCCCACACCACGTACTCTGTACGGTTCAAAGTAGTCCGTAGCTCACAGTAACTTTCATTGATCTCTACTTAACTAAGGTATAGCGGTAAGACAGTTTTACAATAGGTGGTACAACTCTTAAGTATTAAGTACACTGTATCATACGCAATTTAGACCAGAGTATAGCGTGAGGCTATCTGAATAGCTATCATACTCTCATAGAATAGCCAACAACCTCACAATATGCCACGTTTTAATCTCTGAATATGGGTATGGGATGTTTAGATATCTACCCTATCCGCTATTTAGCATGGTGGATAGGGTAGAGGAAAGCTAAATCTTAGTCTAATGAACCAAACATAAAATGTTGACGAATCAAGAGATAGAGAGTACTATGTGCCCTGTGACGTACAGTTACCTTGCCGCTAAGGCTTGAACACATTAACAACCAGGAGTGGTGTGCTGCCGCTGTCGTTAGGAAAGGGCTAGCTTTGACTTATGCAATTCCGCTCGAAACGAGCGAGATCTTTGGTGTCGAGATGCGTCGCCGTCAGGCGGTCAATGATACTATTTGTGGTGTTCGAGGTTACCCGCTCACCTTTCAATAAGATAACAATTCATATACATGATACCATTTATTAACATCCATCATCCCCATCTCTGACGTAGGAGGTGTGTTGATGTTGTTATATACCTCCTACGCGGGAGGTATTTTGATTGTAAAATTTTGAAAGGATAATATGCTACCAGAAAAAATAAATGCAGGGGATGAAATACGAATTATTGCACCAGCGCGTTCGGCTGGTGACATTGACGAGGTTGTGATTGCGCGGGCGCAGGCAGCATTAGAGTCGCTTAGCCTGAAAGTCTCTTTCAGTCAATACGCGTTTTCGCGTTCGCAGCGCGGTTGTCCAACAGATGTCGAAAAAGTTGATGATTTGCACGCAGCCTTTCTTGACCCGAATGTCAAAGGGATTCTAGCGGCAATTGGCGGGTTTAATTCCAACCAGCTGCTTGGGCGAATCGACTGGGATATTATTCGTGCTAATCCGAAAATTTTTGCGGGTTTTTCGGACATTACAGTACTGAATCACGCGATTTTGGCAAAGACCGGCTTGGTGACTTTTGCTACGCCAAATTTTTATTGCTTTGGTCTGCCCCCAGAGTCTAACTATTCGCTGGAATACTTCAGGCGTTGTTTGTTCGCCGGACAACCCGAGACATACAAAGTTCGGGCGTCGAAAGAATTTTATGATTACGCTTGGGATTATGATGAGAAATCTCCGCGCTCTAAAATCGTGAATGGCGGCATGAAGATAATTCAACCTGGGCAAGCGAGCGGTACACTGCTGGGCGGCAACTTGTGTAGTTTGAATTTGCTCAACGGCACAGAATACTTCCCGTGTGTAGAGGGTGATATTATTT
>ERZ772948.1555-NODE-1555-length-13046-cov-4.335309_pt1 | contig 13046 bp, 12 predicted proteins | sample MGYA00511945_ERZ772948 | MGnify/ENA primary metagenome ERZ772948 (study PRJEB29015, sample SAMEA2737927) | human oral metagenome | biome: human oral; feature: human-associated habitat; material: dental | place: China | collected 2141 ... | reverse complement strand
TTGCGTTGCCGAGCGAATTTCGAGTTAACGATAGGTTAACGCTTACGTGTGCGCAGGTACGGGACGTATTTAAGCAGCTACTGATGACATTTGGCGTCGGGGCGAAGACGAATCTGGGCTACGGTCTCTTTTGCGAGGTCTAAGCATGGCTGATACTGGCGGACACTCGCTAACAATAACGTTTGCAGTGCGAGCCTGTTTCTCTGTTAAACTGGCATATTCATATAGTTTAATGAGTTTCATCTACCGCTTGATCGAGATCGGCAATCCGGTATTGAGCGATCAGATTCACAACTACCAGCGGCACCATCGTCGCGATTATGATGCGCCGCCGCCATTTAAATTCTTCACGTTTGGACGTTTGAATGGCCGGGCAATTATTAACCGCGGTCAGATTCGTTTTATTAAGCAGGCAACATTTGAAGTGCGCTCGCCAGATAAAGCGATTATTGATGCAATTATTGCCGGTCTCGTTAAGCGGCAGCACTTTACGTTTATGGATAATGCCGTTGATGTTATCGGGTTTTCCTACCAAAAAACTGATCTGCAGCATGTGCGCCGCCTGGTGGCGAGAACGTTATCGCCGATTACTGTTTATCGGACAGAGCCTACCGGTAAAACAATCTATTTTCACCCGCAGCAGCCAGAGTTTATTGAGCTTATTGTGTGCAATATGACGTTGAAATATAGGTCATTCTATGGATTCTCTCCAAAACCTGCCCTTGATGTTCATCTCGTTCCCGATGGAATTATTAAAAAAACGGTGACAACATTTAAGCGCGTTCTCGTAACGGCTTATGATTGCGAACTTGAGCTGATTGGTGCGCCAGATCTTTTGCAATTCGCATACGACACAGGGCTTGGTGCAAAAAACTCTAATGGATTTGGTATGTTTAAGATTGTTCATCGCGTATGAAATTTGAGGATATATTTACACCGGAGCGTGAAAAGTACATTCTGGCAGAGATGAAAGAAAAGCAGAATAACGAAAGCGGGTATGGTTCTGACTTCATGCGTTTTGATGAATTTGAAGTATTTTTACCGCAGAATCGGAAGACGTTGCTAAATAACTTAGCGGCAGGACGCTACTCCCCTCACCCTGTTCTGCTTTTCGAAAGATTAAAATCAACGGGTAAATTACGAATTCTCGCAAAATACACTAACACTGATATTTTTATCTTAAAGAATATCGCAGATGCGTTATATGATTTTGTGTCGCCTCAATTTTCTGAAGCGTGTCACGCTTATCGTAGGGATCACGGTACACTGACCGCTATCGATCGCATACGTTATTTTGCTGAGCAAGGATGTGAGTTTTTAGTTGAGTGTGATGTGCGTAATTATTTCGATTCAATTAATCACGGGATACTTATTAAACAGCTAAATGCGCTTATTTCCGATCGTCGGATTGTTAACATAATTAAAAAATACCTTGTTGCACCACGTGAGTATGATGATCGTATAGAGAAACCGAATAAAGGCATTGTACAGGGGTCGCCGTTATCGCCGCTCCTTAGCAATATCTACCTTTCGGGGTTAGATAATTTCTGTATTGAAAAGTCATGGCAATATGTCCGGTACGCTGATAATATGTATTTCGTGACGAATAACCGTGCTGATGCCGAGATGATCCTGCGGACGGTTCGCGATCGCCTGCGTACTGAGTATAAGTTGCAGCTTAATTACCAGAAGAGCGGAATTTACGATATAACAAAGCGAAAGATGCTCGGTTATTGCTTGAAGAGGCTTCCAAGCGGAGAGATAGATTGCATTCGCCAGCAACGCCAAGTTGCGAAAGCATATCCTAGCTGGCAACACCACGCTATTGGTAAGAAAAACGACGTATACTATTTGTTTGAGGATGGCATCCTGACGAAACGCGACTATACATTATTTTTTGAAAATGATACGTTTGTTTCTCCGATCCCTTTGCATACAGTAGAATCACTGAATGTATTTGCTAATATTACATTTAACAGCCGATTCTTTGAGAACATCCTCAAATGTAATATTCCCCTACACTTTCATAATAAATTTGGAGATTGCCTCGGGCATCTTGTACCGACACAGCATGTCGCTCGGAGCGAAACGATGTTGCGCCAGACGAGCATCTATGAAAACTTACCTGAACGCCGGCGCTATGCGCTTGCTATAGAGAAAGCTTCGTTGCACAATATGACGTCAGTGCTGCTCTACTATCTTTATCGTAAACATGATATTCGTCTTGATACCGCTGTCACGCGAATGAGGGCGTATACAAAACGGCTCAATGCATGCAAGACTCCTGCTGACATGCTGCTCATAGAGGCGCGTGCCCGTAAGCTATATTACAACACGCTTAATTTTGTTATCGGTCAGCCCGGTTTTTGCTTTATCCAGCGTAGTCGCCGCCCTCCCGAAGATCCGATTAACGCATTAATTAGTTTTGGCAATACAGTTTTGTATAATCGGTGCAGCGACCTTATCCATAAGACAAGTTTAGATTGCCGTATCGCATTTGTGCATGCGTCAAATAATCGCGATGAGAGCTTGAACCTGGATATCGCAGATATATTTAAGCCAATTATCGTTGATCGTGTTATTTTGTCGTTAATTAATCGGCAGCAGATCAATGCGAACGACCATTTCGAGGAGATGCCGGAAGGTGGAATTTACTTATCGAAAGAGGGTAAAAAGATTTTTATTCAGGAGTTTCAATACAAATTAAATAGCCTCATTTCCTACAAAGGCAATCGTATTAGCTACGAGTATCTCATCACACTTGAAATTCGTAGTTTGTTGCGCTCAATTATCGGTAAGAAATTTAGTTATAAACCATATAAAGGGCGCTGACGATGTATATTATCTGTTGCTATGATGTTGCCTCAAGGCGTAATAAGCCGGTAAATAAATTGTGTGCCGCCTACCTGCAGCCGTTGCAGCGATCTGTTTTTGCCGGACATATTACCGAGCGCCAGTTGATGAAGTTCCAGATCGCTCTCGCTGAAGTTATTGATACCGAAGAAGATACGATTACGATTTTTGTCGCTGCAAATGCTATACATCTGGCGCGGTGGCAGATTGGCGTCGTTGCCAGAGGTGGCACGATTATATAAATTGAGCGAACGTTTTCATATTCAATACAAAATCACCCTACGCATAAGAGAGGGTGATTTTAGTAGGGTGCGACAAGAAATGGTCTTTTAAGTGTCTGTTTAGGGGTTGCGAAAAGTATCTATTAGGTAAGGTATCTACGCGGGACAAACTACGGAGGGGCTGAAAAGCCTCGGTATCAATATCTATTAGGTAAGGTATCTACGGTTGATCCCTCGACCGACGTCGCACAAAAAGTATCAATATCTATTAGGTAAGGTATCTACAAGAGATAGGTCGATTAGACCTACCGTCATGTGTGTATCAATATCTATTAGGTAAGGTATCTACAAAAAAATAAATCAGTTAGAGGAGATTGTAATTAATCGTATCAATATCTATTAGGTAAGGTATCTACTTGTGTAGACTTCCAAAATAGGAAAAACATGGCGGGTATCAATATCTATTAGGTAAGGTATCTACAACCCAGCCGGGGAGGTAAAACCCCCAGCTGGGATGTATCAATATCTATTAGGTAAGGTATCTACAAAGATTGTTCAAGACTCTGCAGAAGAGACTTGGGTATCAATATCTATTAGGTAAGGTATCTACTCTGGTGGCCACGAGTGTGGTTGGGTCGCTCCACAAAAAGTATCAATATCTATTAGGTAAGGTATCTACCAGAACGTTTTTATCGCGACTAGCAGAGGCGCTGATTGTCACGTGCAACTGATTCTTATCTGTTGCAGACCAGCTTCGCGCGCTTCTGTAAGGTTGAAGCAACTAGTATTAGTATAGCAGCTCACGATTGATTTGTATATAAAATTGCCAAAAAATGTCTATTTTATGCGTCGACCTATGAATTTTTTGTAACAGATGAGAAACAGATTAGATGATATCCTGTCGTATCGTTCATTCGTTGGTCGACGCGGATTTTGCAACCACGATGCTATAATACTTGAATGAAACCTTATATTTCCGTTGTAATATTTACGTTCCCCCTCTATAAACTACGAAATACGGGTCGACGCAGTTTTTTATTTAAATATAAGCTGACAGCACAAAAAAATAGCTTCGCGTAGCATTTTTTTCGTATGCTATTATGACCGGCGTAACGGTGAAAAGCTGATAACCGCTTGAACTATGCGCGGGTTATCATAGATGAGCGATACGGCTGTATCCTTTTTGATATGGAAACTATCCACTAAGTGGCAATGGTGCAACTTGCATTTTCTAGCAAGACTTGGGTCGTCGGCTAGCTCCACGAGGACAGGGACGCAATCAAGCGGAGTAAGAATTTGGCTCACGGCGACAACCTCAAGCATGTCGGCGACGCAGGTTTGCCGCAACCCTGACTTACAGGATATGAAATAGAACGTGAAGCCGCGTCGAGCAATAACATCAACTTCATGAAAAGCTCGCAATGCTGTTTTTGTATGCGTTGCATTGTTTGGGTTGCGCTCAAGTAGCATTGCTGAGTGGACGACCTCATCAAATTCACCAGACTGCAGGAGCGTTTTGTACATAAAATACTCAAGCGCTAGTCCTACATTATGCAGGAAAGGAGTAATATATTGATACTGCGGGCTGACTCCCCAGTGTCCGCCGCCAGTCATTGTGACGAGTCCTTGGCTATGCAGCCAGTTAATAAACCTTACATAAGGCTTTTTGCCTATTGCAATCGACTGATTTATTGAGGCTGCTTCAATGATGCGCGGCCACGTGTAGCGGTGTGTCAGAAAATACCGAACCAGTTGCTCTAGAGTAGCCTCTTCATCAAATGAATAGGCGGCAGTTGTCTCGTTGTATTTGAATTTACGCCCGCAAAGCTCAAATGCTTGCTGTATAGATAATTCGCCTGTATTTCCTTCTAACGTTTTTTTAGTAGATATGTTACTGCTCGTTTGGTAAACAGTTTTCAATGTCGGGTCAATAGTTTGGCAACGGATGTTTGGCGTTTGCTTTGATGCCATCGTTGCTGCAAGTACAAGGAATGCTTCCCCGCCTGATATATCAATAGTGACATCGCCGGTCTTTGCAAGGTAAAGAAAATATGCAACCGCTTTGTTTGACTCGTCCTGCGAGAATTGCTTCCGAATGAGCGATTTTGGATGAGCGGTTGTGCGTATGTAAGTTTCAAGCCGATTGAGCGGTCCAATAAGATTACGCGCTTCGCTTGATACGAGGATAACTTTATCGTACTCATCGGCAACGGCCGCGATGACATTATCGGCTGTACGTGAGATTTCGTATATATCGACGAGGATTTTAGGTCTCATGATTGTGACTAGCGTTTCTTTCTAACGGTACGTGATGACATAGCAGAAATGGCTACAAATGTGAGGAGTACGCATAATAGAGTGGCAGCCACTTTAAACGCCTCATTAGACCACCAAAGCTTGTCTGCGTCTGTTTCTATGACGAGCGCACCGACGGCAACGGCAAACGCAGCTGCGTTATATACCGATGATCGAATTGCTTGTGCGGCATCGCTGAGCCCTTCTACTTGCTCTTTCACATTATGCGATAATGTGTTGACGCCTAGATTTTCGCGTATTTTTGCATAGGTTTCATCGCCTTGCTCTTGTTCGGTTATATCTAATAGATTAATATTTGCAGTAAACACGGCAATGTCCTGTTTGATTTTAGCTACCCTACTCGTTGCTTGCACAGATCTAGGAATTAACCTAAGCGGTAAGACTAGTGAAGCCAAGAACTTAAATACCCTATTTGTTGTTTGCAGGTCAAAAGGGTTAGCGCCTTTAATGCTGCGGGAAGCTTCAGATGTATTGTGCAGGATATTAAGCAGGGCGGTTCGCTGCGCGACAACTAAGCTAACCATTTCAACGTATAGATATGAGAAGTTGTCAAAAAGAAAGGCATTGTCATCGACCGGTGGTTTTATCATCACGAACGCGTGATGGCTCACGCCTGTGTATGATTTGTATTCATTCCAGCGGTCAAGCGAGAACTTATGCATAAGATTCTGAAGCATACTGGCATCGCGTACAGTATAGTCGTTATGAGAGTCGCACGATATGATACCGTAAAGTTGACGAGCATCTTTATATGCGGTCATATCATTAGGATATGGTGCTTTGTCGGGTTCCGTTTCATAGATTGATATCCGGGAAAGCGTTTTCTCGTCGAGGCTCTTAAATTCGGTGTAGCTAGGAATAAGGTTTGCCGCTTCATCGGAAGAGATGATGCTCGCAAGTATCATGCGGTCGTCATAAACGGGAATTATCGTTTCATGATATTTGTCTTCTTTGATAGTGCTATTAAATATAATGCCAACTGCATGTTTTGCGATGGTGTGGTGAGCATTCTCTTGATATGTATGTGCTGTAGAACCGGCTGGAACTATACTTTTTGCCATCTGATCAAAATCGGTTTTATACGAAGTAGTGCTGTGGGATGATTCGGTATTTATTGATACGCTAATTTCTGCTGCAACCGCAGTAAGCCGATCGGCGTAGCTGCCCTGCTCTGGTTGAGGCACAAAAGGCAGAGACACGCGACGTCCATAGCTGTTGATATCTTCAACAGCGTCAAGATAGCTATAGTTCTCTACTGCTTTTCGTTCTTTATCTTTTTGAAAAAGAGCTTCGTTATAGTAAGTTATGTATATTATCTGTCCAATGTTGTGGCTGTATAGTTTGACACGCACCGATTGTAATTGTAAATGAGCAGAAAATTGTGCAAAACGGGCGCGGGAAGAAAGATTGAGATCAAGACGATAATAACTCCGGATTGGATCAAGGTCTTTTAACTCAAACTCTTCCAAAAATTCGTTGTCTTTATGTTGTCTACGCCAAGATTTGTGTAGTGGCTTTGTTGTCTGGTGAAGCGCCTCAAAAGCTGCTTTATTAAAGTATTTGCTTGCATTGTAGGCTTTTCTTGCTTCCTCTTCATCCGACAATACTTTGTCGCATACATGAATCCATTTGGTGGTATCATAAACGCTTAGCCGTTCTTCGAGGTGTTTAGGGTCTACGCCTTCTTTGATGATGAAAGGCAACATGAAAACATGGTACGATTGCTCCATGCAAGGGTCTGGTGCTACTTGAGACGTATCTTGTGTTGTGCTAGCGGTTTTGGGCTGTTTCATAGTTATGCATTGTTAAGTGTTTCGCTGCTCGCAAGCTGTCCGAGCTTAAAAAAAGCGTACGCTGTTGCCTTGCAGTCTTCGATATGATTGTGTTGAACAGAAGTAGCCTGTTCGCGGTAATATTCCTGTGTGAGCTCTCTGAGAAGCTCGCTTTGCGCCATTGAAGCGAGGTCGTAGAGCGGGTATGGCCCCTGGAATCGACGTTCTTCAAGATTTTTCTCGACACACCGCTGAAACAACCGACATTCAACCGGATAAATTGTGTAGCCAATCGTACGGCATGTTTCGCGGTGTTGACTGTAGAAATCCCAGAAGGCATCCATGAGGTCTTCTTCATTGTTGTGGGTGGTAAGACTATCTTTAGCGTCGAGCAGAATAGGTTTCACATGCTCGTCCGCCCAAGAGTCGCTGAAAGTCTCTTTCATCCAAACGCCATTAAACATAGTAGTAACGAGTTGATTATCATATACGACAGCGCCAATGCTTACAAAATCGCCATACAAACCGTCCGTTTCGGCGTCGACGACCATAATTTTTTCATTTGATGATATGGGCAGTTCCATGAACTTTATTGTAGCACACTAAACAGGTTTACGGCGTAGCCGGTAAATCATATGATTTCTCTTCTCGCGGCATAGGTATCAACCAGCAAATATTTATAATATCTCATAGTACCTACCTGCTTATTCTAGCCTTATCCTCAGCCCGCTCAGCGCGCGCCTGCTCCATCGTTTTGATCGACTGAGCGATACATCATGCAGCTGCTCGGCTGTTAATATCGAATCGTCATGCTCTAGGTAATGCCTCATTTCATCAAGCATTGTCGGCATCACGTCGTCGTGCCACTCGGCGATCCAGTCGGTCATTGGCGGGTCGTCAAGCATGAGGGCGAGGTATTCGCCAAAGTTTATATCAAAGTCAACTTCACCTTTCGCAGGATGATGCCATATTCCTGTATCCGCGAACATCAGTATCCTACCACGATAGTCATATAATTCGCGCGGTTCGCCATAATAATATTTATCGGTTAAGTACTGTAATGAATCAACAAAAGGTACGAGTTCGTATGATTTGATCATAATACTATAATACCTATTTTCAAACGAGGAAAGTAAGGCAGTTTATAGACGTGCCTCAGGTCTTTAAGAGGGTTACCTCACGCGGTCAGAGGCCAGTGTACCAGCCGCGCTCCGTACCGTTATTTATACTAAATCACACGTGTTACACGAATGAAACGCTTCTTGCTTTATTCTCTCTAAAAATAGCGGGGCGAATTACTCCGCCCCGTTCTTCTGTTTTCGCTTCCGACGTTGTTTCTTACTTCGTTGTAGGCGTAATAAAAAAGACAGTTAGATTTTACTTTATCTGTCTTTAAGCTCTGCGCGCTGCAGCTTAATGTTTTACAGATTCCTTAATACTACTTTTCTATTCGCTTTCTTCTTCTGCAATTTCTGCATACTCTTTCAACTTTCTCTGTAACAGACTCTTATCTATAAGTTTTAAAGTATATTCAGACACCATCGCAGGAGACAAGCTTCTGCTTAGTGTATATTCTACAACTTTATCATCTTTTGAAGTACAAAGAATAACACCAACGCTTGGATTTTCAGCTTTCTTTTTCACTTCTCTATCCAGTACTTCTAAATATAAGTTCATTTTTCCGATATATTCCGGCTTAAATTCTCCTAACTTTAGTTCAAATGCGGCTAAGCAAGACAATCCCCTATGATAGAACAGCAAATCTATATAGTAATCATGATTGCCAACCTGCACTCTGTACTCGTTTCCTATAAACGTGAAGTCTTTTCCTATTTCTAAAATGAAATTCTTTAGATTTTCAAGAATTGATTTTTGAAAATCTCTTTCACTTCCAATCTTTGGCGCATCAAGGAATTCCAACACGTAACTGTCCATAAATAAATTATATGTTTCTTGCTTTGTCTTTTGCGTAGCAGGCAACCCTTCGCCGTTAGAGAGTGTGAATCTCTCATAATAGCCGCTATCCATCTGTCTCACTAACTCACGATGTGTTAAATTTTCTTTTATCGCTAAGTTAAGATAAAATTCTCTTTCTTCCTTGCTTTTTGAGCCGGATATTATTTTTAAATGATTAGACCAGCTCAATTGTGTCAACAGTGTTGACACTTTTTCATCGTCTTTATATAGTTCATAGAATTGTTTCATTCTATAAAGTCCTCTGCGGGTAAATCCTTTTAAGTCAGGGTAGTTTTCAGAGAAAAAATTAGCAACATTTTCCACAAAATTCGATCCATAGCTTGCTTCTTTGCTTTTCTCGCTTATGTACTTTCCTACTTCCTGATACATCAAAATCAGCTCTTCATTGACTTTCCTGTAAGCACGATACTTTGCGTTTTCGACAATCTTAACAATATCATCAAACTGGTGAGGATCTTTTCCCGTATCCGTGTTCTGCGATGCTATCTTACCTTTGTTCATTATTTTTTTCCTACATCTAAATATACAGTTGTTATTTACTGGCATTTTCTTTGATAAAAGCCTTAGAATTTTGAATTTGCACTTTATCTTTGTCGACTACAAAAATAACATGATCTCCATTTTGTAGATTTAAAAGCTTTCTTATCCTCTTCGGAATAGTAACTTGCCCCTTTGACATAACTTTTGCAATATCCATAAATGTATCTTCCATGTTCGGCTCCTTTCGCCCTACTTTTCATACAAAAGATTATAGCATTTTAAGCGTTTTCTGTCTTGAAATTAGCGCTATCGTACTCGCTATAAGCTTAAACTGCTTCTTTTGCCTCATTTTCAATCACTTCTAAAAAATTCTTTGAAGATCCCCCGTGCAATATCCGATAGCTCCATTTCCTACTTTGCTGTTGTTTTTTTGCTGATTTAAAGCCGCCGGCCGCAATCAATACAAGACCGATTCTGTTATGCGTGGCAATAAGGCTTCTCTCATAAAGACCTGTAGTTCGGCTAAACTATTTCATTAGAATAACCTTTTCCTTCTAACATTAGGCTTTGTCTGTATATTGCTTACCTAGTCTAGTCTAAAGAGACTGTTATCTTGTTCCATGCTAGTTGACTGTATCTGCTACGGAGCCGAGCTAGACGATTATTAAGATATGTGATATGGTTAGATACCGGAAAATAATTAACAAAGGCTATAGGATTTCTGTGAAAAAATCTATTGATACAGAGGGTGGTTTATTAACAAAGAAGATGACGAAGAAATGGTTGGAGTCTTGGCGCAGTACAAGTGGAGGCGAGAAAATTGCGCGAGTTATGGGCGGAACTGCAGCTGCAAGTCTTGCGGCGTCTGCATTCGGTTTGCATATGCCGTGGACGGTTACGGTAGGAGAAAGAGATTATACAGCAAAGGCAGTAACCGCTGCGGAAGCCCCTAAACAACAAGAAGAAGTTGAGGTTCATTCTACGACCATCCCCGAGACAAGCGAGGACGTCCAAAGCCAATTGCTGCAGATGCCGTGGTCGCCAGAATTCAATTTGGAAGATGCGCCTGCTTATACGCGAGAAATTATAAGCGGCTATACGGTAGACCACCTAGCTAATGAATTGCGCGAAAAGGTAGACAGCGGTTATGAGATACGCGATATTGCTATTCTTTCATTTTCTTCGGATGAGGCGCGTATAGCACCGGAATATGATGGCTTAGGAGAAAGCAACCAAGGTAATGTTGACTTGGCCTACGACCGCGGAGAGGTTGTTCTTGAACGCTTACAGCAAGCTGGCATAGATACGACTGGTGCGACGGTGACTGCTGCAGAGAACGTACTAAGCGCTGACGATGCGGCTGCTGTGAAGAATATCGCGGCAGCGCATGATGTAACGACCGCAGAGCTACTTGATGCATACAATATGGGAGAAGACATGCCATTATCGCCAGAGGAATTAGAGACGATGAATGCTATGCTTGGGCGCAGGCGCGGAGCGATTGTGTCATACCGCGCTGTGAAGCCGGAGGAAACGATCGACGAAAAGACGGTTAAGCCAGTTTGCGTGTATAAGCGCACATTGACTGAGCGGCAAGGACATATAAACGGTCTGCCAATAACAATAATTCCTGCGGTTATTCCTCGTTTTACCCGCAAGAATAAGTCGCGGCAAGAAGATGATAAAGAACAGGAAGATGATAGCAAGGGTGATAGCGATGTAGTTGATAATGCTAATAATGCTAATGCCTTTTCTTCTGAGACAGAAAAGCCTGCTAGGCATAATGTTTCCGGTGCATCGGCAATATTGAAAGATAAAGAAGCGGCAGTAGAAGAGGCGCTTGCGGCGTATCGGGCTGCGCACTCTACATGGCTTGCTTTGCAATCTGACCAATCGTGTCCAATCGAGGAAGTTTCAAAAGCACGTTATGAATATGACAAAGCGGGCGAAGCGCATTATCTGGCATGCCGTGACCTTGATAGGTATATAGAAGAAACTCAAGAAAAAGCACGGCGAAGCGAGTCCTTGCGATCGCTTGGTAGAACGGGCTTGAGAATTGCTGTTATAGCTGCTATCATTGCGATCCCGCGGCTGCATTTTGGGTACTGCCCAGATCGACACGACACAACGCTTAATCCATTTCGCGCTGAATTTCCTGACCGTGTAGCTGTTTCTTTCAGCATACCGTTTACGGATCTTAGCACCGGCGAATTGACAGTACTTGATTCTGGCGGTTGTCCGAAGGACGCGTCTGGAGATGACAGTAAGCCCTGCGACCCTGATCGTATTGATACGACAATCGTTCACGCTGATGGCAGCATAGAAGAAGTATCTCAAGCTGTCCGTAAGCGCTAAATAAGACCAATCCTGTTGATATTGATGTCGCTTGCCCGCCTTTTAACAGAGATATTGGACACCTTCGTCAGCTGTATTAAAGTATTGCGCTGCGTGGTATCTCCTGCCACTTCCCTTGTTGCATGCCGTTTAGGGCATAATTCCCGAAGTTAGTGCGATGTAAGCGAGTAACAGTGTAACCGAGTGCTGCAAATGTGCGGCGGATTTGCCGATTGCGTCCCTCGCTCATAGTGATGTGCCACTCGCGGCGGTTGTCGTCAAGGCGCGTGAGTATGAGCTGGCTGCGCCCGTCGTCAAGATCTATGCCGAAGTCGCTGATCATTTGCTGGTGGAGCGGCTCAAGATCGCGGTCAAGGCGGACGCGATATTGCTTCGTCTTAGCGAATTTGGGGTGCGTCATACGGTACGCGAAGTCGCCGTCGTTGGTGAGAAGTAGTAATCCAGAACTATCTTTATCAAGGCGCCCGACGGGTTTAAGTGTGTGAAGTTTAGGTGGCAGCAACGAGTAAATTGTCGGCGCATTGCCTTGCGCGCGGCGCGAACAAACGTAGCCGACGGGTTTGTTGAATGCGATGTAGTGTAGCGCGGCAGGCTTACGGGAGACTGGTGCCCCTGCGACGTCAATGCTATCGCTTGGTGTAATACGTGTACCAAGCGTAGCGAGCGCATGATTAACCATGACGGTTTCGTTTTCAATTAAAACATCAGCCTCGCGGCGCGAGATACCGAGCTGCCGCGCGAGGAACTTATTGAGCCGTTCCGGCGACTTGCCGGTATCGTGCGGAGTGTTCATAGTAGTAAGCCCGCGTTTCTTGAGGGTTATAGCGTAGTTCTTTGTGATGCTGGCACATCTGTTCGCAGGGTTTCTTCAAACTGCATGCCAGATAGTGTATTGTCTGCCGGTGCTGGTGCGGACGCTGCTGGCGAAGAAATGCTGGCGGACGCTGCCGGCTGTGCGGACGGAACTGCTGGCTGCTGCGATAGCGTAGATGGCGATGAGACGGCTGAGGTTGGCGGTGTTCCGACTGGCGAGGCTGTTGGCTGAACCGGAATGCTCAGCGCTTGAGCTGTG
>ERZ772948.1554-NODE-1554-length-13056-cov-13.141912_pt1 | contig 13056 bp, 10 predicted proteins | sample MGYA00511945_ERZ772948 | MGnify/ENA primary metagenome ERZ772948 (study PRJEB29015, sample SAMEA2737927) | human oral metagenome | biome: human oral; feature: human-associated habitat; material: dental | place: China | collected 2141 ... | reverse complement strand
AGATCAAGTGGATCCTCGACAACGTCGAGGGCGCCCGCGAGCGCGCCGAGGCCGGCGACCTCCTCTTCGGCACCCCGGACACGTGGGTCCTGTGGAACCTCACGGGCGGCGTCAACGGCGGCGTTCACGCCACCGACGTCACCAACGCCTCGCGCACCCTCCTCATGGACGTGCGCACCTTGACGTGGCGCGAGGACATCTGCGCCGACTTCGGCATCCCGGTCTCCATGCTCCCCGAGATCAAGTCCTCCTCCGAGGTCTACGGCCACGGCCGCAAGAATGGCCTCCTCGTGGACACCCCGATCTCCGGCATCCTGGGCGACCAGCAGGCGGCGACCTTCGGTCAGGCCTGCTTCGAGAAGGGCATGGCGAAGAACACCTACGGCACCGGCTGCTTCACGCTCATGAACACCGGCACCGAGCCGGTCTTCTCCACCAACGGACTGCTGACCACCGTGCTCTACAAGCTCGGCGACGAAAAGCCCGTGTACGCCCTCGAAGGCTCGGTGGCCGTGGCCGGCTCGCTGGTCCAGTGGCTGCGCGACAACCTCGGCATGATCGTGAAGTCCTCGGACATCGGCGAGCTCGCCGCGAGCGTGGAGGACAACGGCGGTGTGTACTTCGTCCCGGCGTTCTCCGGCCTGTTCGCCCCCTACTGGCGTGACGACGCCCGTGGCGCGATCGTGGGCCTGACCCGCTACGTCACCAAGGCGCACATCGCCCGCGCGGTGGAGGAGTCGACGGCCTTCCAGTCGGCCGAGCTCATCGAGGCGATGAACGCCGACGCCGGTGTTCCGCTCAAGGAGCTCAAGGTCGACGGCGGCATGACGGTGGACGACCTCGTCATGCAGTTCCAGGCTGACATCTCCGGCGTGGACGTCATCCGCCCGGTCGTCGCCGAGACCACCGCCCTGGGTGTCGCCTACGCGGCGGGTATCGCGGTGGGCTTCTGGAGCGGCACCGACGACGTCATCGCCAACTGGCAGGAGGGCAAGCGCTGGACTCCGTCCATGGACGCCGCTGAGCGCGACCGCACCTACCGCCTGTGGAAGAAGGCCGTGACCCGGACCTTCGACTGGGTGGACGAGGACGTGAAGTAACCGCTCCTCCCCTGATCGGCCGGCCCTGCTGTCCCTGCCGGCCCACTGAGGCCCCCGACGCCCGCGCGCCGGGGGCCTCGTCGCGCCCTCAGCCCCGCCCTGCCGTTTCGGCCCGCTCCCGCGCCCTCATCCTCGCAGTTCGAGGGCGCGGGAGCGGGCTGGGGGAGCGGGAGCAGCAACAGGCAGAGGCCCTCTTGCGAACTCGGCGTCACCTCCCTACGATTTAAGCGTGAACGCAAACGCTAAACTTTCGCTCGTGCGAGACGGGGGCGCCACCCCGCTCTCCGCGATGAGCGACGCCGAGACGCTGGAGACCGCCGAGCTCGCCGCCGAGGTCTTCTCCCTGCTCGCCGATGCCACCCGCATCCGCATCATCGCCCTGCTCGAGGAGGAGGGCGAGCTCTCCTCCGGTGTCCTGGCCGAGCGCACCGGCCGCAGCGCAGCCGCCGTCTCCCAGCACCTGGCCAAGCTCCGCCTCGGGCACATCGTCGCCTCGCGCAACGAGGGCTCCCGCGTCTACTACCGGCTCATCGACGAGCACGCGCGCATCCTCGTGCGCCAGGCCGTCTTCCAGGCCCAGCACGTCACCGGCAACCTGCCCGCCGACCACCGGATCGGAGTCGACCATGATTAACACAGCGCCCGAGCTCGTTGAGCCCACGCCAGTCGCGCTGAATGCGACGACGCCCTCCGCCGGACCCTCGCCCTCCGCCGCGCCCGCGCCGGCAGGCCATCCAGCGCCGACCGAGGCCCACAGGCCTCTCCTGGAGCGCATCGAGGCCGCCGACGCCGCCCGCATCGCCCTCGTCGCCGTCGGGGCCCTCGCCGCCTGGATCACCCGACTGGCGGGCGCGCCGGGATGGACGGTCGCGGCGATCGGCACGGCCACGCTGCTGGCCAGCTGCTGGCCCATCGTCGTCGAGGCCTGGGGGGACCTGCGCGAGCGGCGCATGAGCATGGAGCTGTCCATGCTGCTGGCCATCGTCGCGGCGGCCGCCATCGGGCAGTGGGGCTCGGCCCTGCTCATCGCCCTGTTCGTGCTCGTCGCCGAGGTCCTGGAGGACATGTGCATGGAGCGGGGGCGCGACGCCCTCACCGGCCTCATGAGCTTCCTGCCGAGCACTGCCCGTGTCATCATCGACGGCGAGGAGCGGGAGATCCCCCTCGACGACCTCGTCCCGGGCCAGGTCATCGCCCTGCGCCCGGGCGGTCGGGTGCCGGCCGATGGCGTCGTGCGCCGGGGCAGCGCCGACATCGACCAGTCCCGCATCACCGGCGAGTCCATGCCGGTGACCGTGGGGACGGGCGACCACGTCCCCGCCGGCTCGATCACCCAGGGGACCCTGGAGCTCGAGGTCACCAGGGCGGGCGAGGACTCCTCCTTCGGCCGGATCATCGCCGCCGTGCGCACCGCGCAGGACAGCCGCGCCCCCGTCCACCGCCTGGCGGACGTGCTGGCCGCCCGCATCATCTACCTGGCGCTCGGACTGGCGCTCATCACCCTCCTCGTCACGCGGGACGCCCAGGCGACGATCTCCGTCGTCATCGCCGCAGGGGCCTGCGGCGTCGCGGCGGGCACGCCCCTGGCCGTCCTGGCAGCCATCGCCCGGGGCGCGCGCACCGGCGCCTTCGTCAAGGACGGCGCGCACCTGGAGATCCTGTCCGCCGTCGACACGGTGGTGCTGGACAAGACCGGCACGCTCACCACCGGCGCGCCGCGCGTCGTCGGGCTGCGCCCCGCGAGCGGCGGCGCGGGCGCGGAGGACTCACTGCTGCGCCTGGCCGCGGCCGCGGAGTGGAACACAGAGCACCCCATCGGGCAGGCGATCGTCGAGCGGGCCCGCGAGCGCGCGCTGGACATCCCCTCCCCCGCCTCCAGCCGCTACACCCCGGGCATGGGCGTCGAGGCACTCGTCGAGGGGCGGCTTGTGAGGGTCGGCCGCCTCGACGCCGACCAGGCGGCCCAGGTCGCGAACAGCCTCTCCTCGCCCACCGGCGCGGCCGGCCTGCCCGCCGGGACCACCGCCGTCCAGGTCATCGTCGACGGCCGCGCGGCGGGCATCATCCTCGTGGCCGACGAACTGCGCGAGGGATCGGCCCTCATGCTGTCCCAGATCCGGGACATGGGCCTCGATGTCCTCATGCTCACCGGCGACGCGCCGTCGACGGCCGCGCGGATCGGCGCCGAGCTGGGCCTGGCCCCCGAGCAGATCCGCGCGGGCCTGCTGCCGCAGGACAAGGACGCGATCGTCGGCGAGCTGCGGGCGGCGGGCCACCGGGTGGCCATGGTCGGCGACGGCGTCAACGACGCCCCGGCCCTGTCCGCCGCGGACGTCGGCATCGCCATGGGATCGGGCACGGATGTGGCCCGCGAGGCGGGCGACATCGTCCTCGTGAGCTCCGACCCGCTGTCCCTGGCACGCACGATCCGCATCGCCCGCCGGGCGCGGGGCATCATCATGGCGAACTTCATCGGGACGATCGCCGTCGACGCCGTCGCGATGGGACTGGCCGCGCTGGGCCTGCTCGGGCCGATCGCCGCCGCGCTCGTGCACGTGGGCTCTGAGACCGCCTTCATCCTCAACTCGGCGCGCCTGGCCCCCGCTCCCCGGAGCTGAGACGCCCGCGACCGCGCCTGCTCCCGCGCGGGCCCGCCCGACCCCGGCGCCCCCGGAGCGCACCGCGCGCCGGGGATGTCGGGTACCCTCGTCTAGGACGTTCGTCCACTTGCCGCGCCCGGGCGACTCGGCGCGGCGCGATCCCCAGGCCCGCGGGGGCGCTCGGCGCAGCGCTCGCGCCCCTTTCCCCGGGCCCACTACTGACCAGCAACGACGCCGGAGGTCCTCATGGCACCCGCCTTCCCCGCCAGCGCTGTCCCAGCGGTTCTCGCGACGGGCTTCACGCCGTCGACGAGCGCCGTCGGGAACAGCGTCTACCTCACCGCCCTCGTGGGACTCGTGCCCCTGGCGGCCTTCTTCATCCTCATGGGGGTGTTCAAGGTCAAGACCCACTGGTGCGCGCTCATCTCGCTGGCGATCTCCATGGCCATCGCCCTCTTCTTCGGGATGCCGGCGGGCCTGACGATCATGAGCGCCACCCAGGGCGCGGTTTTCGGCCTCATGCCGATCGTCTACATCATCATCGCGGCAGTCTGGCTCTACAACCTCACCGAGTCCTCCGGGCGCAGCGCCGATCTCAAAGCGATCTTCAACGTCATCGGCAAGGGCGACCAGCGCGCCCAGGCGCTCATCATCGCCTTCTCCTTCTGCGGCCTCATGGAGGGCCTGGCGGGCTTCGGCGCGCCCGTGGCCATCACCTGCGCGCTGCTCGTGAGCCTGGGGGTGCCCAAGATCAAGGCGGCCGTGGCCACGATCGTCGGCAACGCGATCAACGTCGGCTTCGGCGCCATGGCCATCCCTGTGACCACCGCCGCCACCCTCGGCGGGCAGGACTCCGTGGAAGTCGCCACCCGGATGGGCCACCTCACCTGGATCTTCGCGACCTTCATCCCCCTGATCCTCCTGCAGATCCTCGACGGGATGCGCGGGATCAAGCAGCTGTGGCCGCTGGCGATCGCGATCGGCCTGGCCACCGGCGCCGGCCACTTCCTCGTCTCCTCGAGCTCCTACGAGCTCACCGCCGTGGCGGCCTCCCTGCTCGGCCTGGCCGCCGGTTATGTCTTCCTACTCGTGTGGTCGCCGACGACGCCCGAGGAGCTGCGCACCTCCGTGGCCGAGGAGGACAAGCCCGACGGGTCCCGTGTGGCGCTCGCCCTGCTGCCCTACGTGCTCGTCGTCGTCATCATCGCCATCTCCAAGCTGTGGAAGCTCGGCGTGGACCTGCCCGCCCTGTTCAAGTCCAAGGACCTGCCGATCCACTGGCCCGGCGTCCACGGCCAGCTGCTGGCCGCTGACGGCAGCGCCTCGCCCTCGGGCACCTACACCCTCCAGATCCTGTCCAACCCGGGCACCTGGATCTTCGTCACCGGAATCATCGTGGCGATCGTCTACGGCACCATCTCCTCCGACGGGCGCTACCGCACCTCCGTGGGCGCCATGTTCGCCGTCCTGCCCAAGACGATCCACAACCTGCGCCTGGCGATCCTCACGATCGCCTCCGTCATGGCGCTGGCCTACGTCATGAACTTCTCCGGGCAGACCACCGCGATCGGCGCGGCTCTGGCGAACACTGGGGCGCTCTTCGCATTCCTCGCCCCGATCCTGGGCTGGGTGGGCACCGCGGTGGCGGGCTCCGCGACCTCCGCGGGCGCCCTGTTCGCCAAACTGCAGGCGACCGCCGCGCAGGGCGCCGCCCTCGACCCGCGCATCCTGCTGGCCGCCAACACCATCGGCGGCGGGCTGGGCAAGATCGTCTCCCCGCAGAACCTGGCGATCGCGTCGACCGCCATCGACGAGCCCGGCTCGGACGCGGAGATCCTCAAGAAGGTCGCCCCGTACTCGATCGGCCTTCTCCTGCTCCTATGCGCCCTGGTGTTCATCGGATCCCAGGGCTGGATGGGCGCCTACATGCCGATCAACTGAGGCCCCCAAAGCGCGCCATCGGCGCCACCCGCCCCGCCTCCCCAGCCGTCCCCTCGCGTCGCCCGGCGCGAGGGGACGGCACTTCTTCAGCACACCGAGGGCTGCCGCAGCGGAGGACGGCATCCAATCCACAACGCCTCGACATGCGAGTCTCCTGGCCTGCCCCCGCGCCCAATCCGCCCTGGCCAGCAACTACCAATCACACGCGCACCCTCACCCTGAGAAGGAATCATGAACACATTCCTCACCGCGAGGATGAAGCACTCCCCGGAGAAGTTCTTCGCCATATATCAGTCCGGCGATGAGCACGAACTCTTCAACGGGAGGTCTTTGCTTCTGTACGCCTTAGGCAACGGCGACGCCCACACCCGCTACACCATCGCGGAGTTCCTCATCGGCCGAGACTGTCTCATCGGCCCCCTGGACCGCAGGGGCACACTTCCCTGCACGTCCTCTTCAGCCACTATGATCGCGACCTCAGCCGCGACCTGGAGATCGCCCGCTGGCTCATCGACCACGGCGTGGACGTCAACGCGCGCGACTACCGGGGGACGGTCGCCTTCTGCGAGCTCCTCATCAACGGCGGGACGGACGAGGAGCTCTCCGACCTCTACGACCTCCTCCTTTCACAACCCAACCTCGACCTGACCACACCCAACGTCTTCGGCTACACACCCATCGACCTCGCCGAATGCCGACCTCACCGCGCCACCCTCACCGCGCGCATGAAGGAGTACGTCCATGACCACCCCCACGCCTGAGTTCATCCACAACGCCGGAGGCTGCCTCGTCTCACGCAACATCCTCGAGAGCCGCGGCCACATCAAGTGGGCCATCCGCGAGCCCTCCGCCAACCCCGTCGACAACGGCTGGCGCATCCTGTCCGACGCCGACACCGATGACTTCCTCGCCAACCCGGACAACCTCGTCGTCGTCGACTTCAACACCGTCTGCGCCATCGAGCCCGCCCTCATCGGCATCTACACCCTGCCGGTGGGCGCGGACGTCCAGCTCGTCGTCCAGGACAACCGGCGCCGCTGGTATGACAACACGACAGGGCAGGAGATCCCCCTCCCCTGACAGCGCCCAAGCGGCGCTCCTGCTCCCCGTCCCCTCGCGCCGCCCGGCGCGAGGGGACAGTCTCATTGAGGGCCGTCCCGGGAAAACCACACGACACGCGTTCGTAATACCCGCGCGGGAGGCACCGCCGTCGGCACCCGCAGCCCCCTGCCGCTGCCGGTTCTCACCCCGGGTTCGCGCCGGATTTCCGCAGCACAGCAAGCCTCCCGCCCTGACTGCCGACCGCCCGGACCCGAAGCCCGGCCATCGCGGTCACAGGGCAGGGACGAAGGCCCTAGGGTGGGGGCAACATCGGACAACGACGCCGCGAGTACAGAAGACAGGGAGGTCCTCATCGTGCGTATCGCGCTCTTCGCGACCTGCATCGCGGACACCATGTTCCCGCAGGCGCCGCAAGCGACCGTCACACTCCTGGAGAGGCTCGGCCATGAGGTCGTCTTCCCCGAGGGGCAGGTCTGCTGCGGCCAGATGCATGCGAACACCGGGTATTTCAAGCAGGGCGCCAAGCTCATCCGCAACCATGTCAAGACCTTCGAGCCCGTGCTCGACGGCGAGTGGGACGCCATCGTCGTCCCCTCCGGATCCTGCACCGGGGCCACCCGGCACGAGCAGGCGCTCGTGGCCGAGCACGTCGGGGACCACGACCTGGCCACGCGGGCGGACGCCGTCGCCAAGCGGACCTACGACCTATCCGAGCTGCTCGTCGACGTCCTGGGACTGACCGACGTCGGGGCCTACTTCCCCCACCGCGTCACCTACCACCCCACCTGTCACTCGATGCGCATCGCGAAGGTCGGGGACCGCCCCTACGCGCTGCTGCGCGCCGTCGAGGGCATCGACCTCGTCGACCTGCCCGACGCGAATGTCTGCTGCGGGTTCGGCGGCACCTTCTCGATGAAGAACCATGAGACCTCCACGGCGATGCTCACCGAAAAGGTCGCCAATGTGAAGGCCACCAAGGCCGAGATCCTGTGCGCGGGCGACTACTCCTGCCTCATGCACATCGGCGGCGGGCTGTCCCGCCTGAACTCCGGGGTGCGGATCATGCACCTCGCGGAGATCCTCGCCTCGACGAAGGACGCCCCCTTCATCGGCAACGTGGCTTTCCAGGCGGATGCGGAGGTGGCCCGATGAGCCAGACATTCCTGGGCATGCCCGCGGGCGCGGGCCAGCAGCCTGAGAACCTCCCTCACACAGGGGGCTGGGTGACCACCGTCGACGTCCCCTCGGACCCGCTGCGCTGGGGCACCACCTTCACCAAGGGCGCCCACCGCACGCTCCAGAACACGCAGATGCGCCGCAACCTCGGCCACGCCACCCGCACGATCCGAAACAAGCGCGCCATGCGCGTGGAGGAGATGCCGGACTGGGAGGACCTGCGCGACGCCGCCTCCGCCGTCAAGAACGAGGTGATGAGCAACCTGCCCGAGCTCCTCGAGCAGTTCGAGGCCAACGTGACCGCCCGGGGCGGGATCGTCCACTGGGCGCGCGACGCCGCCGAGGCCAACGCCATCGTCACCGAGATCATCAAGTCCAAGGGCGTCGACGAGATCGTCAAGATCAAGTCGATGGCCACCCAGGAGACCAACCTCAACGAGCACCTCAAGTCCGAGGGCATCACCGCCCACGAGACCGACCTGGCCGAGATGATCGTCCAGCTCGCCGACGACATGCCCTCCCACGTCGTCGTCCCGGCGATCCACCGCAACCGCTCCGAGGTCCGCGGCATCTTCCTGGACCGCATGGGCGACGCTCCGGACGATCTGTCCGACGACCCCAAGGAGCTCACGGCCGCCGCCCGCGCCCACTTGCGCAAGAAGTTCCTCCACGCCAAGGTCGCCGTCTCCGGCACGAACATGGGCGTGGCGGAGACCGGGACCGTCTCCGTGTTCGAGTCCGAGGGCAATGGGCGCATGTGCCTCACCCTGCCGGACACGCTCATCACCCTCATGGGCATCGAGAAGCTCGTCCCCCGTTTCCAGGACGTCGAGATCTTCTCCCAGCTCCTGCCCCGCTCGGCCACCGGCGAGCGCATGAACCCCTACACCTCCATGTGGACGGGTGTCACCGAGGGCGACGGCCCCCAGGAGTTCCACCTCATCCTCATGGACAACGGCCGCACCAAGGTCCTGACCGACCCGATCGGGCGCGAGGCCCTCCACTGCATCCGCTGCGGCTCGTGCATGAACATCTGCCCCGTCTACCAGCACACGGGCGGCCACGCCTACAACTCGGTCTACCCCGGGCCCATCGGCGCGATCCTCACCCCCCAGTTGACCCAGGGCCTGGCCGACGACGATCCGGTCCACACCCTGCCCTACGCCTCCACCCTGTGCGGGGCCTGCGGCGAGGTGTGCCCCGTCAAGATCGACATCCCGACGATCCTCGTCCACCTGCGCGCCAGGACCGTCGACGTCAAGCGCAAGATCCTCCCCGACATGTGGGACGTGGCCATGGGGGCCACCACCCCGGTCATGAAGAGCGGCAAGGTCTGGGCCACGGCGACGAAGGCTATCAAGGCCACGCGCCTCATCGACCGCGACGGCAAGATCGGCTCCCTGCCCTTCCCCGCCTCGATGTGGACGGGCACCCGCGACGTGCCCGCCGCCCCGGCGGAGAGCTTCCGCGAATGGTGGAAGCGCACGCACCCGACGTCGAACGCGAGCAGCAAGGAGGCCAAGTGATGGACGCCCGCAGCGTGATCCTCTCACGCGCCCGGGAGGCGATCTCCCGCTCCCAGACCGCCCCGGCGGCCCCCGTCCCGCGCGCCTACACGCGCGTGGGCGCCAACCCTCCCGGCTCCGAGCCCGTCGTGGCCGAGATGGTGGAGAAGCTGGAGGACTACAACGCCACCGTGCGCGTGGAGGCGAAGGACGCCGGCATCCTCGACGCCATCGACGCCCTCCTCGCCGACGCGACAACAGTCGTGGTCCCCGCGGGGCTCCCGGAGGCCTACAAGGAGGCCGCGGCGCGCAACGGCCGCACCGTCCGCGAGGACTCCCGCCAGGCCCCGATCCCCACGCTCGAGCTCGACGGGATCGACGCCGTCGTCACCTGCTCGCGCACCGCGATCTCGCTGTCGGGCACGATCTGCCTCGACGGCGAGCCCGACCAGGGGCGCCGCGCCATCTCCCTCGTGCCGGACCGCCACGTCATCATCCTGGAGCGCGAGTCGATCCAGCCGACGGTGCCGCAGGCCGTGGACATCCTGGGCAAGAACCCGACCCGACCGACCACCTGGGTCGCCGGGCCGTCGGCCACCAGCGATATCGAGCTCATCCGCGTCAACGGGGTCCACGGGCCCCGCAACCTGGGGGTCGTCATCGCGCACTGACCCACCCATGGCCCCGCCGGCCGGGATGAGATTCCTCGGCTGGCGGTGATACCGGAGGCCCTGGCGCTCATCCCTGTCCCAGAGGGTGCCAGGGCCTCCGCACGCCCGTCGCGCCGCCTGCGCCGCCTGTGCCGCCCGCACAGCCAGCGCTCTCCATGCCGCCCGCAGCGGCCGGGGCCTGCCGCAGGGCGGCGCGGATCCGCCGCTCCCCTCCCGCGATCCGGCTCCGACATGCCACGATGGAGGGCATGGGCAGCCAGATCACAGCCGATCCCCCGCCCGGGGAGGGCCAGGAGCCTCCCCCGCAGGGAGGGACGGCCGGCGAGTGGCGCGGGGAACTGGGAGTGCCCGAGCGGCGCAAGGCGATCCTCGACCACCTCCGATCCAGCGGCGAGGCCGAGGTCTCCTCGCTCCCGGCGCTCTTCGGCGTCTCCCTGGAGACGATCCGGCGCGACCTGCGCGAGCTCGAGTCCACCCATGCGATCACCCGCACCTACGGGCATGTCGCCCTCGCCGAGGCGGGCAGCTTCGAGACCGGCCTGGAGTTCCGGCTCACCAACCTCACCGATGAGAAGAAGCGGATCGCGCGGGCCGCCGTCGAGAGGCTCGGAGGGGCGGACACGGTCTTCCTCGACGAGGGGTTCCAGCCGCTCCTCGTGGGCCGGGCCCTGCCGACGGACCACGACCTGACGATCATCACCGCCTCCCTGCACACAGCCCTGGAGATGGCCCGCAGACCCCGCACGACGGTCATCTCGATCGGCGGGCGCATCCGCCCGCTGACCATGGCCACCGTCGAGAGGTGGGCCACCGCCATGCTCCGCGACATGCAGCCCGATCTGGCGATCATCGGGGCCAACGGCGTAAGCCTCGACGGCTGGATGACAACGCCCGACCCCTCCGTGGCGGAGATGAAGGAGACCGCGCTGTCCGTCTCCTCCAGGGCGCTGTTCGTGGGCAGCCACACGAAGTTCGACAGCTCCACCCTGTGCCGCTTCGCGCATGCGCGCGCCTTCGAGCGCGTCATCACCGGCACCGAGCTCGGCCGGCCCGCCGCGCGCCGCCTCATCTCCGCCGGGGCAAGACTGGTCCGGGCCTGACGCTGAGGCCGGTCCGGACGCCAAGGGCGGCCCGACGCCGCGGGTGCGCCCGACGCCGCGGACTCGCCTGCCCGCCCACCGCCCTGGAACCGTTCACCCCACCGGCGCGAAACAGTCACCGGCGCGGCGCGCTCGCGCCCGAGCACAGCGGGCCCTATCTGCGACTCTGCCGATCCAGGAGCGAGCGGCGCCGTCGAACCGTTCAGCCGATTCGGCGAACCGGGCACCGATACTCCCGGCCGCCTGCGTCATCCTGGACGTGACCGATCATCCGGACCGACAACGACATCCTGCCCCTCAGCCGGCAGCACCAGCCATGATCCGCGAACTCCACTGGAGGAGACACCATGACCAATGAGACCGAGCAGACTGGGCCCACGACATCCCTCGCCGAGTCGCCCCTGGCCCCCACCTACGACCGCTCCGCGATCACGACCGGCATCGTCCACTTCGGCGTCGGGGGATTCCACCGCGCTCACCACGCCATGTACATGGACCGGCTCATGCGCGAGGGCAAGGCGCTGGACTGGGGGATCTGCGGGGTTGGGCTGCTTCCCGGCGACGCCGCCATGCGCGACGCCCTCACCAGCCAGGACACGCTCTACTCGCTCACGCTCAAGCACCCCGATGGCCACCTCGAGCCCGCGATCATCGGCTCGATCCACCGCTACCTCTTCGCCCCCGAGGCCCGCGACGAGGTGCTCGACGTGCTGACCGCGCCGACCACGCGGATCGTCTCCCTGACCGTCACGGAGGGCGGCTACAACATCGACGACGCCACCGGCGTCTTCCGCGCCGACGCCGAGGGGGCGGTCCACGACGCCGAGAACCCCCATGAGCCGGTGACGGCCTTCGGCTACATCGTCGAGGCGCTGCGGCGCCGCCGTGAGGAGGGCGTCGCCCCGTTCACGGTCATGAGCTGCGACAACCTGCCGGGCAACGGGAAGGTGGCCCGCACCGCCGTCGTCTCCCAGGCGCGCCTGAGCGACCCCGAGCTGGCCGACTGGATCGACGCCAACGTCGCCTTCCCCAACTGCATGGTGGACAGGATCACGCCCCGCACCACCGACGAGGACATCGCCCTGGTCCGCTCCGAGCTCGGCGTCGACGACGCCTGGCCGGTGGTCGCCGAGCCCTTCACCCAGTGGGTGCTGGAGGACGAGTTCCCCGCCGGGCGCCCGCCGTATGAGGAGGTCGGCGTGCAGATGGTCGACGACGTCGTGCCCTACGAGCTCATGAAGCTCCGCCTGCTCAACGCCTCCCACCAGGCGCTCGCGCACTGGGGGCGGCCCCTGGGGATGACCTACGGCCACGAGGCCGCCGCCGACCCGCAGATCGCCGCGTGGACCCGCGCCTACCTGGAGCGCGAGGCCCTGCCGACACTGCGCCCGGTGCCGGGCATCGACCTGCCCGCCTACATGGACTCGCTGTTCGAGCGCTTCACGAACGCCGCGATCGCCGACACCCTGGCCCGCCTGGCCTTCTTCGGCCCCTCGGGCATGCCGAAGTTCGTGCTGCCCACGATCAGGGAGAACCTGGAGGCAGGGCGCTCGATCCGCCTGGGCGCGGCGCTGTGCGCGGCATGGGCCTGGTGCGCCGAGGGCGTCGACGAGGCCGGCCATCCGATCCCCGACGCCCAGGACCACCTGGAGGACTACGGACAGCGCCAGCGCGACGGCGAGGAGGACGCGTTCCTCACCAACGAGGAGATCTTCTCCGGCCTGGGCTCCGACGAGCGATTCCGCTCCGCGTTCCTCGCCGAGCTCGCCGCCATCAAGACCCAGGGCGTGCGCGCCCGGATGGAGGCCACCCTCAACGAGAGCTGAAACGCGCTGGCGAGGGGGCTTGTCCTCAACCGTGAGGCAGCCGACGCCCTGGCACCTGCCGTTGTCGCGGCGGGG
>ERZ772948.1539-NODE-1539-length-13175-cov-4.515930_pt1 | contig 13175 bp, 13 predicted proteins | sample MGYA00511945_ERZ772948 | MGnify/ENA primary metagenome ERZ772948 (study PRJEB29015, sample SAMEA2737927) | human oral metagenome | biome: human oral; feature: human-associated habitat; material: dental | place: China | collected 2141 ... | reverse complement strand
TGTTGGAAATAAAAGATGGGGTTTTGAGTGGAGTCGAGTACTCCAAGACTGTAGCCGGCATTAATTTTATGGTAGAAGCAGGAGAAATGCTGTGCATTTATGCTTGGCATGATGAAAAACGACAGGCAATCATACACACGCTATTAGGCTTACAGCCTCTCAAATCTGGTTTTTTTTCTATTGATGGAGATGTCGTAGACAGCCGTTCCGCTGCTTATTTCAGAGCACATGCAGCCTATGTCCCTCGTGAACTTCAGTTCCCTTCCATGACAATCGGTGAGATAATGCAGATGATGACAATAGACAAATCTCTGACAAAAGACAAAATCGAAGAGGAATGGAATAAGATAGGTATCAAGGGAAATCTATGGGAGCAGGCCATATCATCTGTTTCGCAGATGGTTTTGCAACAAATGATGATGGTTGTGGCTGTAATGAAGAGCAGTAATTACATCATTATTGATCAAATACGAGGGGCCGTGACACCTGAAATAATAGTTTACCTCAGACAATATACGGCCTCTGGTGGAATGATTATTATTGCAACTGAAGATGAGGGAGTGAAAGAACTGTGTGATAAAACGCTGTTAGAACCGCAATGATTATAGAGAAGACGATGAATATTGGTTTTATGGGTATTTGTATCCTTGTGATATTACTATGTATCCCTGTATATCTGATTTATTTTCGTGAGAATTTTAGAAATCTTTATATTTCTCTTCCTTAACAATAAAAAATATACTCTAACCCCCATTTTTAAAGTATCGTGGCGATTACTAAAAAAAATAATAATCTTCGTTTTCAATTTCATTTAATTCGCCATAAATTACTTTTTTTACATTCTGATTGAGCCTGTAAATTCTTATTAAATCTCCTTCTTCTGCAAATTTTTCTATCTCTTTTAAAAGTGTTTCACATTTTTCTCTAGTCAATAGACACTCAAAAGCAGACCTTTGGATTCTATTTCCATAAGAATTTAGAAGATTTTTAAGAAAAGCTCTTCTCTTGTTGTCTATAATATCATAAATTACGACAACTGTAAAGGTATCTTCAAAAAATTCATGACAAAAATCTTCATCTAAAAAATCCCATTCATCCATTTTACCATCACCTTATTAATATCGAACTATATAAATTTGGATTATCTTCTTCTATTGCTTTTATTAATTGCATTATTTGGTATTCTATTATTCGCCTAAAACTCATTTTATATGGTACTTCTTTGACATATCCGACTTCCTGTCTTAATCTTTTTTCAAATTCAGCAATAAATTTTTTACATCCTTCTTTATCTAAATATACTCCACCATTTTCTTCATTGTATTCAAAATTTTCTTTTTTTATTTTATTATTATTTAAAAGAGCAATTGCCAAAGAATCTACCAGCATTGGTCTCCATTCTTCCATCAAATCAGAACATAATGCAGGATGTTTATGCCTATCAGAATGTAAAAATCCTGCATAAGGATTTAATCCTTTAGATTCAGCAATTGTAAATATTTCATAATGAAGAAGTGTATATCCAAAACTCAAAACAGAGTTAAATGGATCTTTTGGCGGTCTTTTAGTTCTTTGGGAAAATGAATATTCCTTGCCAATTACATTGCTAACACCTTTATAATACATTTTTGCCAAATGTCCTTCTATTCCCATTAATTCTTCAATAGACTTAGCATTATCTATATTTTTTGAATAAACAGACATTTACTGACTTGAATCGCACCAAAAATCACAATATTATCTATATTCTCAATTGGTATTGACTTAAAATCATTTTCTGAATAATTAATAATCAACCGATTTTCTTTATATTTTAACATTGCTCCTTGTTCGTAAACATACACATTACTCATTTTAATTTACCTCATGTTCTTTGATAATAAAGGGGCTTAATCCCTTAAAAAATTCATAATTAAATACATTTTCAAACAGAAAATAGAATTACTTTTCTGTTCCTAAAATTTCATTTATAGCTTCGTTTATTTCATCATAAACATATATCATATTTTCTTTATATCCAAGATTTGTATAACATTTGTTAAAAAAATCAGTTATTTTACTATTTATAGTATCTATTCCAACTTTTGCTTCACTGTTAAAATCATCTCTATTAATAGTTCTTAATGAATGAGCAATCATATTTCTAACTTCTTTTATTTTATGCAAAGTTTTACTAAAATTCGAGAAATATTCTAAGTCCATCTTTTCCAGTGTTTCAGACTCATTTTTTTCAATAAAGTATTTAATCATAGCAATTAACACACTATCTGATACAAATGTTGAATTTTTCAATTCTAAAATTGCTAATTCATGTTCAATTTTTTCTTTTAATCCAGAATAATTTTTAATTTTTAAAATATCTGTTTTATAACTAAATTCTCCATCTTTTCTTTTTTCTGAAAATAAATCCGATAATTTTTTTCCAAAAATATCTCTTAAAATTGACAAATAAATATTTACAATCAAAGGTTCCAACATTATCGTATATCCTGCTATATCACCAGATTTTTGTTTAATATTAGCAAGTGCAAAATAATCCACAATTTTATACCACTCTTTTACTTTATTTTCAACTGTTTCATTTTTATTATAATAATAAAATTTATCAAATCTTTTATCATCCAAACTTTTTAATTTCCCATTTGATTTCAATCCTTTTAAATGTCGTCTATCATTTGCAAAATTAAGAAGTCCATTTAATTTGCTATTTTCTTGAAAAATATCCCTTTTTAACAGTTCTAAACATGTTGAATATTCATATTTTTTTAACAATTCTTTTATTTGATTTTTCACCAAAAGTCTTGAATATTGTCTCAAATCAGGAAATAATATTCGATTAGTTCTAAATTCTTCTATATTATCAAAATTATTTTCTTTCTCATCGTTTACTTCATAGCTATTGTTTACAACTTTTGAAGTATTTCCTCTTCCTTCAGGAGTTGCTACTTGTATAGGAACAATGTTTATATTTACAGCATCAACAATATACATTACCAAATTACTTATCATTTGAGCAGTTCCTGATGTTATATTTACCAAAACTTCCGCATTTGGATGTTCTAATTTTATTTTATTAAATGTTTCATTTATTTTATTAAAATATATATCAAACAAATGTGCATCATCAATATCAGTATTAATATATTCAAATATTGGATTATAATCTTCCAAACTTTCTTTTATAGCTTTTTCATAAATTCTATTCTCATTTCTTTTTTGCATTTCAGAAGTTAAAACTAAATATATTTTTTCAGGTCTGAAATAACGGCAAATATGTAACATAGGCCCATCATAATTACCTCTTGTTGGATCAGTATTTCCTGCAAATGTTAAAAGTACTCTTTCTTTATTTTGATCAATATTCTTATCCAATTTCTATTCCTCCCATTCCCAATGATGTTTTTACTCCAAATCCTGTATATTCAGCTACTTTCAATAAAAAATTCAAAAGTTGCCAAAGTATTTCATCTTTGCTTTTTATTCTAATTTTTATATTTCCACTAAACCCTTTAATTCTTACATTTTCCAAAAAGAAATATCTCGTTCTTAAATAATATTCATCAATATACACTTTTTCCAAAAGTTCATTTATCACATTTTCATCTTCCAACTTAATTGTATCCGAATGTTGATTTATTTTATTTATTACTCCCAAAAGTAATGTCGAAATATTCGGAAATATTTGTAATATTCCATTTGATTTATGAGTTGTCGGAGTTAAAAAATATATTTTACTTTTTTTCTCGTCATTAAAAAATAGCTCATCAAAAGATGTTTTTTTCATAGAAACCGATTTTACAAATACTTCAATCCCCTTTTTTTCCAAATAAATATTTTTTATATCATTCTCTAAAAAGTATTTTATTAACATTTCGTAAGCATTTTTGTTAAAGGTCGTTATCTTCCAAAATATTTTTCCACTTTCCATATTTTTATAAATACACGAAGTATAAGGATGTGTTTCATTATAATGTAAATAATCCGCATAAGCAGAATCGATGCTATTCATCAAATATCCATGAAAAAGCGAACTCATATTCACATCTAACCCATTCCCCTCAATTTCCATTTCTATTTTTGCAAGCATCTTATTTTCCCACTTCCTTTTCAGATATTTTCCTAATTTCAACTAATCCTGCTAATTCAAGTTTCCCATTTTTTCTAATTCTATTTATTACTCTTGGAGAATCTTTATCATTCAAATGTAATCTTATCGCATTTGTTCCACCCTTGTGCAATAATATTTTAACAACTTGAGTTCTTTCACTTTTATCTTTAAACAATGCATGAACAATTGTTTTTTGATGAAATCCTGTATTTGCTCCCAATATTAAGTTTTGACAGCACAATTCATCTGGTAATTCTAGAGTATTTTCTATCAGATAATCCGTAGATTCTTCAAGAGCATTTATTAAATCATCAAAATCATTTATTTTAAGTCTTGTTCTTGAAAGTAGTTCAAAATCTAAAGTAATATCAAATTCAAATATATTTTTAGGTTCTATATATTCTCTGACTACTGGTAAATAACTTTCTTTTTTATCTTTTATTTTTTCATCAATATCTTGATAAAAATTAACATCTATATCCTTTTTATTTTCATAACTATCTGATACTGATATCCCAAATTTTTTAATTTTTTTATTTGAGCAATTTTCATATAATATTTTCTCTTGTACTTTATTTATTATATCTTTTAATTTTTTTTGAGAAAATTTAAAGTTACCTTTATCAAGATCCTCAACTTCATTTTCTATCTGTTTTATTTCATTAACAAATTCATCTCGATTATTTATAATATAACTAACCAACAAAAGATTTACCAAAGCTCCTTTTATTGAACTTCCAGGAATATAAACTTCATCTTTTACATTTTTATTTAATATAGTTATATTATTCAAATTTTCTTTTTTTCCTTTTTTGTTAATTTTTAATTCTATATCCAAATTTTTGTAACTTTTTTTAGTAAATGTTCTTAAGTATTTATAAAGATCACTATTTTTTAAAAAATAAAATAAATTCAATTTATTATTTTCTCTAATTTCATCCATATACTTGTCTATAATTTTTTTCTTTATCAAAAAATCAATAAATTTATTATTATCTATTATTGTTAAATCATTTGTATTAGGATTAAAAATATATTCAGTCTTATTCAATTTTGACTTATAATCCGCTCCCGCAATATGCACAGGCGTCAAAACTTCCATCTCCATTTTATATTTAACTATCTTTCCCATAAGTCACTCCTATAGCTATCGGCTTTCCCATTCTGTAAATGCTATGATTTCCATGCAATTTCAAATCTGCTAATCTTCCTGCTGGTTTAAAATTCAATACTGCTCCTGAAGAAATCATATAAACTTGCTTTCTTTTTTGTGGATTTTCACTATATTTAGGACTATTTACAAATCCACTTCTTTTTATTAATTGATAACCATTTTCTTTATTTTTTATTTTTTCAATTTCATCTTTTTGTGGCAAATACGACGACAACAGTAAATATTTATCACTTTCCTTATATAAAGATTCATTTATAAATCTATCATCCTCTGACTCAATTATATCAAAATATTCTCCATCAAATATCATAGCATCGTCTGTGATACTAAATTGTCCATATCCAGCACTCTTTTTCCCACCTATTCCTGTCAGTGACAAACTTTCCAATACATTTTCAAATTTTTCTTGCCATTTCTCTGGTAATTGCACAATAAAATAAAGTCCTGAATCTTTATTAAATCTAAAAACTTCAACATTATAAAGTTCTGTATCTTCCCCAATTCTCGAAACCTTATTTTTAGTATGTAATTCCTTTTCTCCAAAATCATCATCTATTTCAGGAAAATTCTTTCCTGTTTCCAAAAATTCAAAATATTCCTTTAATCTATTTGCAGGAATATAACTTAACTTTTTCACCTTTTTTCTATCTACAACTTGCTCATTTTCATCATTATTTTGTTTTCTTTCAATATCATTCACAAATGGCTTTGGAACATAAAAAAATGTTTCTGTCTTCATTTCTTTAAAAGGCAACAAATCTGATACTTTAAATTTATCATTTTCTGTTAATTGAAATAATTCTCTATCATTTTCGCCAAATATTCTAATATATTCAGCATAAAAAGCAGAATAAAAAACATCTGAACTTACAGTTGTGCTTGTCAATTCTAAAGAACTGTTTGCACCAACATGAATTCCATTTGGAAATTTTAATTTATACAGTAAATAAGTCATTATTCTCTCCTACTTTCCAAATATTTCACTATAATTTTCAATATTTTCAATTTCTGATTTCAAATATTCTATATCATCTTCATTTTCTTTTATGTAAACTTTTTCTATCAATTTTAAATCCTCAAATTTAACACGACCATATCCCCTAGTTCCATGTCCTCCCAAATAATCATCTTCAAGTAATTCAAACATCAAAAGTATGTTTTCAAAATCGCATTTTACTTCTTCTTCCATATTCTCTGTGTTTTCAATATTATAAATCAATCTAAAATCAAATTCTGAACCTGCTGGAACTCTTTCCTGCTGTCTTGGATTTGCAATACCAGTTCCCCTATCTATTGTATTTTCATATTTTATTTCTGTATACGGCAAATCAAACTCAACATCTCTACCATAATCTTTTTCTCTAAGCAACATATCACAAAATTGTAATCTTGACAAAACTACTGGTTCAGAAACTCCAAATAATCTTTTAATGTCATCACTTTCCTTTTTTATATTTGGCATTGTTAATGTAGAATTATCATTATATTTAGCTCTCGAAAGTAAATATCTCATTTTCCCTTTTAACGAAGACCCTGGTATTATCGGTTTATTCGTAACGGTATCTCTAATTACAATGTTATCTACCGCTCCTATCGCCGAAAAATCTCCAGATGTTCCTATATGAAGTCCTGTTAAAACTTTTATTTTCCCTGTTATAATAAATTTTCCTTTTAATGTATTCATAACTATTTTTCACTCCTATTTTTTATTTTTAGTTTATCCAATATAATATTTCACATATGCTACTATTTCTTCTAAATAACGATAAAAATCATCAAAATCTTTTTTTGTTTTTATGTCTTTTAATTTTTCTGAAATTTTAAATTCTTTGTCAAATTCTTTTAACTTATTTTCTTTATCGCCTTTATTTTTTTTCCCACATTGATATGTATGCTTTATTAAAAGATATTTTACTTCTTTCAATAATTCTGGTGTTAATTCATCATATTTTTCTAATTTTTCTAAAGATATTTTATTTTTTACTATTACTGAATTTGACAAAAGTTGTCATAACTGCGTTGTTGTAACCATATTATTTTTATTTTCTTCTACTAATTTTTCCACTGTTTTGTTTTCCATAACAAATTCCTTTCTAAATTTGTAATAAATTTCCATTTTATAATATTTAATTTTAATTCTTATTTCTAAAATTATTTACTTTCTCTATATTCATAAATCAATATATTTATTGCCGTCAATAATTGTTTTGCATCTTCTTCATTTTTTATCCATTCAAACAGCTGTTTTTTCAAATCTAAATAATTTTTTTGCTGTCTTTCATTTTGTTTATCATATTTTATTCTTGCAATTATGTAAGCAAATCGAGCAATATCAATTCTATGTTTTTCATTTTCTTTTTCTTCAAACTGGCTTCTTATAAGATTCATAAGACTATACCATTTTGACTTTCCTACAAACACTTTTTCTGTTTCTTCATTTTCCTTCAAACTAATCCTAGATTTTAAATATTTATATTTTTCATTTAAAACCTTTCCTATAAAATCGTCCCATTTATAAACATGATTTAATTTGTCATTTTTTTCCACTCCAAATAATGCAATAGCATCTTTTGCAGTTTTGCCAATTTCATTTTCATTATATAATTTTGCAAGTTTTTCTAATTCTCCTGTTTTTTGTGCCATTTGAAATATTGGATAATTTTCATCAAAAAATCCTATTCCTGCCGACAATGTAACTCTGTCACTTGAAAATTCCTTAAATGCCGTTCTTAAATCAACTGCAAATTCAATAATATCATTCCAAGTCCCAATTGCAAAAACATCATCTCCACCAGAATATACTAGCACAATATTTCTTCCATCTATTTTTTCTTTTGTTTTTTCCGTTATTATATTACAGTATTCTTTAAACAATTCATTCTTTTCACCAGTTAAATTTTTTCTTTCCAGTATCAAATTTATCACTCTTTTAAAGAAATCAGACAAATATCTTGACAAAACTACTGTTTTTGAGAATCTTACAAATTTATATGGTTCTTTTTCTCCATCTATATTAACAAATCCCCTATCTTCAAAACCTGTTTGAAATAAAGTTCCCAAATTATCAATATCCGCTCTTAGCACAGCAAGTCTTTCAATTCCTTTACCCTTTTTAACTAATTCCCTAAATTCAACAAGACTATTTTCTTTTTCTTCATTTGTTGATTTTATATTATAGTTTCCAATTTTAATATTTCTTGAATTTCCTTTTCCAAAGTAATCATCATTTATCGAATAAAATCTATAAAATTTTTCACTTTCTTTTTCTACTTCCTCAACCGTCTCAAAATTTTTAAAAACTATTTCTACAGATCCTTTCGGATATTTTGGAAATTTTAATTTACTGCTATTTTCTTCACAATTTTTTTCCATAAAAAATGTTCTTTTTTGATGAAATGATTTTGAAATATCCCTTCCCAATTTAATATAATTTTTACAAGAATCGCATATTTCAATATTTCCATTACTTTCATTTTGAGAGTTTTTTATCAAAATTTCTTCTTTTTCAGATTTTTTGCAAATCACACATTCCTTTGTATCATTATAAATTTTATTCAAATCACTATCTTCATCAAATATTTCTTCCAATTGTTTTTCAGAATATCTGTTCAGTTTTTTTCTGGAAGTTTCAATAGAATTTCTTTTAAAAATTTCTTTAATTTGGTTTTCTTTTTTTATATTCTCACTTAACTTATTCCCTAATTCTTCTGCTGAAGTTTCAGTATACGATATTTCATAATAAACCGAAGTTCCAAATTCTTTCAAAAGAAAGTCATTTACTATTTTTTTATAATTCTCTAAAATTTCTATCGTTTTAGGAATATTTGGCAATAACATATAAAACTGGCTTCCTGCTGAATAAATTAAATTTACTCTTGATAAATTCAATGCTTCCAAAATTTCATCTATTATATGTTCAATAAAAAGCTCTAGATAAAATGATCGTCCTCTTAGTGATTTCATAGCCATTTTAGATGTTATTGTATAAATAAAATTTTGTATTCCAGTGAACTCCCCTGATACAAATAGAAATTTTGTTTTTTCCCTTTCCTTCTTTTGACTCTTTTTAAAATATTTATTTTTATAATCTCTATTATTTCCCTTTTCCATATCATAAATATACATGCAAACAGCTACTGCAGCTGTCAATTTAACATGATCATAATAAGGGACATCCGGATAATCTACATACGAACTCGAAGGAAAATATATACAACTTTCTTCCAATACTGAATTTAATTTTTCAGGTGTCAAAATATTCTTTTTCTTCATTTCTTCCAAATCATCTCTTAACTGCTCTAGCACATTCAAATATTCAGTATTTTCTATTTTATTTTTCTCTTTTGTTTCTTTTGGAATATTAAAATTATGCCTGTCATTTCTTAAGGAATCAAAATTTTTTTCTATTTTATTCTTTTGAAGATTAAGTTTATTAAATATTGAATTTAATGGTAACCCTTCTATTTCAGTAACTTTTACTTTTTCTCCCTTTTCATTTATTTTATCTTCATATTTAACTCTATCTACCCCAGAAGCAATATTATCAGCCTCATAAACAAGATATGCCAAAGAACTGTCATCCAATTTATCATTTTGTTTCAATTTTTCATTTATTTCTTCATTATGATGATATTTTATCATATCATAAACTTCTCTATATTTTTCCTTATCTAATAATTCTCTATTTCCTAAATAGTCCGATCCTGCTTTAGAATGTCTGTTTTTTCCACCTTTACCAGCTCTTCTAACAATTTTTCCAATATCGTGCAATAAAGCACCTATTTGCAGATTAATTAATTTTTCATCCATATTTCCTCCCACACCCATTAATCTATTTTTATATTTCAAATTTTACTGTCTTACATTTATTATACCATACAAAATTTGAAAAACCATTTTAATTCTAAAATAAAAAAAAAAAAACTGCAAATGAAAATTAATTCAAATACAGCTTTTTTCTTTTATAAAACTCTAAAAACAAAACTTATTCATAATCACTCAAAATCTCATCCAATTTTTCAGAATCATAAAGAGAAGATGTAATAAAAGTATGATCCAGCATTCTATATATTTTTATCATTTTTTTTGAATTATACAACAACAATGCTCCTTTTCGCTCTTTCACATTCAATTTTTCCTTCAAAACTTTACTCGCATTTTTCTTGTAATTCTCAATTATTTTTGCATGTTCTTCATCCGTCGTAGCTGAATCAAAAACTGCCGAAAACAACTGATTATCAGAAAAAGCAAAACTATTTAACTCTCTTTTTACACCCAATGGATCTTCCACATTTGTAAAATAATAAACAGCATAATTTCCATTATCATGCGAATTTGATAACGGCTCACTTTTTATAATATTTTTCAATTCTTTTGGAGAAATCCCAAAATTGATTTTATTTGTAACTTTTGCATTAACAGTTCCTGCAAAAACAGTCACTGAAAATAACATCATCATAAATAATACGAATTTTTTCATTTTATCACTCCTCATAAATAATTTTTAAAATTGATTCAACATAAGTATACCGCATAAAAAGTAAAAATCCAAATAAAACATGATTTTTTCAATTGTTCTGAAATAAAAAAAGAAATCCAAGACCAATATCTCAAATTCCTTTTTTAATATTTTAAATTTTTCTAATTTTAATAATTTTCCAAAAAACTATTTAATTTTTTCCAAAGTATTTTGAACTCTCTTTAAAGTTCTCTCTTTTCCAATAATTGCAATTACAGTATACAAGTCCGCTCCTCTAGCTTTTCCAGTAACAACTGCTCTAAGTGGCATTAATACTGCTGCTGGTCCTTCACCTAGTTCATCTTGCAATCCGTGTAAAATTTCTTTTGCTTCTTCTTCAGAGATTTCTTCATTTAAAGCATTAATTTTTTCTACAAATAATTCGATAGATTTTTTACCAACTTCTGTTTCCAATGAATTTCTCAATCTTTCAACAGATTTTCTCGCTTTTTTGTTCATTCCTTCTTCAACAACTGGCAATTCAAACTCATCTTCAAAGTAAATTGATGAAATTTCAGGCAATTCTTTCAAAGTATGAGCTCCCTCTCTTGAAATTTCTACAATTCTTCTTAATTTAGAAAATTCTTCATCAGATAAGTTTTCGTCAGCGTAATATCCAGCTTTCACAAAATATGGAATCGCTAATTTAGTCAATTCGTCTAAATCTTTCAATCTCATATGATGATTATTTACCCAACCTAATTTAACCAAGTCAAATACAGGTCCTCCAAGCGAGATTTTATCAAACGAAAAATTTTCAATCATTTCTTCAATTGTAAAAATTTCTTTATTTTCTCCAAAGCTCCATCCCATTAAAGCCAAGAAATTTAAAATTCCTTCCTTCAAATATCCTTCTTCTTGGTAATAGTTCAATGAAACTGGATTTTTTCTCTTAGAAATTTTAGTTTTATCCGCATTTCTCAAAAGTGGCATGTGATACCATTTTGGCTCATCCCAACCAAACGCTTTGTATAATTGAATATGTTTAGGCGTAGACGAAATCCATTCTTCCGCTCTTATAACATGAGTAATTCCCATCAAATGATCATCCACGATATTTGCCAAATGATAAGTAGGGAATCCATCAGATTTTAACAATACTTGATCATCAATTTTACTATTCTCAAATCTAATTTCTCCTCTTAAACCATCATTTACAATAGTTTCTCCTTCATAAGGCATTTTAAGTCTAATAACATAAGGCTCTCCAGCTGCTAATTTTGCTTCCACTTCTTCTTTTGACAAGTTTCTGCAATGACCGTCATATCCAGGTGCTTGTTTCATCGCCACTTGTCTTTCTCTCAATTTTTGCAATCTATCTGGTGTACAGAAACAGTAATACGCTTCGCCTTTTTCCACCAATTTTTCAGCATATTCTTTATATATTTCAAATCTTTCTGATTGTCTGTAAGGACCTCTATCCCCGCCAACATCTGGACCTTCATCATAATTAAGTCCAAGCCATTTCATCGCATCAAAAATTTGTTGTTCCGAATCTTCAGAAAATCTAGTTCTATCCGTATCTTCAATTCTCAATAAAAAGTCTCCACCATTATGTTTTGCAAATACATAATTAAAAAGACCAATGTAGGCAGTTCCCACATGTGGATCTCCAGTCGGAGACGGTGCTATTCTAACTCTTACTCTTTTGTTATCATTATTTGACATTTTTTCTCTTTTTCTCCTATCTATTTGTTATTCTTTTTATATTATATAATAAAATGAATTATTGTGCAACAACTATTGTGTAAATTCCAAATTTATTGGTTTCTTATGTATAAAGTAATCTAAAATCTAAAAAATTTAATCATTAATCTTATCTTTAATATAATATATAAAAATAAGTTCTATCCAACAATTAATTTTTAAGAAGAACTGACTTAAAAAAAACAATATTTTGAATTTGAAAAGCAATTTAAATTAGAAGAAAAAATACACTCTATGAATACATTCTCATTTGCTATCACTTATTTCTTTAATAATTTTTTGACATATATTATGATCTCTTACTTTAATATTTACATGATCTTCATAACCACGAAACTTAAAAATTGTATCCCAGCTTTCACAATTATTATTATAGAATACAATTTCTTCATTTTTATCATTGTAAAAATAATATTTTTCATCAAAAGAAATATCATAAGGATAGGTTTTTTTAAAAATATTTGAAAAATTTAACTCCTTTAGGAAAATATTTTTGAGCTAATTTGTAGTACGGAGAAGACGGTAAGGACGGGTAGTTTACCTTGGACACCTTAGCGTGGTGTTCCAAGAAATCCGCAATTTTACGAGCATTTTCTACGTGGCGCTCTACACGGAGCGATAAGGTTTCCGTTCCTTGCAGAAGTAACCAGGCGTTGAACGGGCTGATT
>ERZ772948.1536-NODE-1536-length-13192-cov-10.018117_pt1 | contig 13192 bp, 13 predicted proteins | sample MGYA00511945_ERZ772948 | MGnify/ENA primary metagenome ERZ772948 (study PRJEB29015, sample SAMEA2737927) | human oral metagenome | biome: human oral; feature: human-associated habitat; material: dental | place: China | collected 2141 ... | reverse complement strand
CGTCGAAGGCGATGGGCTCGTCGGACTGGGAGGTCTGGAAGTCCTTGGCCAGGTCGGGGTAGAAGTAGTTCTTCCTAGCGAAGCGGCAGGACTCGGCGATCTGGCAGCCCAGCGCCAGGCCGATGCGGATGGCGTACTCCACGCCCCGCTTGTTGACCACCGGCAGAGCGCCGGGAAGGCCCACGGAGGTGGGGGTGACGCGGGAGTTCGGCTCCCCGCCGAAGGCGTTGGGGGCGGCGTCGAACATCTTCGTGGCGGTGCCGAGCTCGACGTGCACCTCCAGCCCGATGACCGGGTCGTAGCGGCGCACGGCCTCGTCGTAGTCCATCAGGGTGTCGCTCATCGCTGCTCCTCCTCCAGCTCGGGCGCCTGGGCCAGCAGGTGCCCGCCCCAGGTCTCCTCCAGTGCCGCCTCGAGGACCGCGCCAACGCGGTAGAGGCGGTCGTCGGCGCGCTGGGGCGCCAGGATCTGGAAGCCGACCGGCAGACCGCCGCTCAGCCCCGATGGCAGGCTCATGCCCGGGATTCCGGCGAGGTTGGCCGGGATCGTCGTGACGTCCAGCTTGTACATCGCCAGGGGATCGTCCTTCTCCCCGAAGCGGTAGGCGGTGATCGGCGCCGTCGGGGAGACGAGCACATCGGCGCGCTCCCAGGCGGCGGCGAAGTCGCGCTGCACGAGGGTGCGGACCTTCTGGGCGGACCCGTAGTAGGCGTCGTAGTAGCCCGCGGAGAGCACGTGGGTGCCCAGGATGATGCGCCGCTTGGCCTCATCGCCGAATCCAGCGCCGCGGGTCGCGGCCATGACGGTCTCGGCGGTGACGGGCCCACTGGCCGGCTCGACGCGCAGGCCGTAGCGCATGCCGTCATAGCGGGCGAGGTTGGAGGACACCTCGGCGGGCATGATGAGGTAGTAGGCGTCGAGCGCGTACTCCAGGTGGGGCAGGCTGATGGTCTCCACGCTCGCGCCCGCCGCCTCGAGCAGGCCGAGGGCGGCGTGGAAGGAGTCCAGGACGCCGGGGTCGTAGCCCTCGCCGCCGTCGAGCTCGGAGATGACGCCCACGCGCAGGCCGGTGAGATCCCGCCCGGCCTGGGCGGCGCGGACGATGGCGGCCATGCCGCGGGGGTCCAGCACTGGCTCGGTCTCGAAGCGCTCCGAGAGCAGCAGGTTCGCCTCGTCCAAGTCGGCGGGCGAGCCGAAGGCCCACGTCACCGCCTTGCGCACAGGGGAGCGGCTGATCCACATCCGCGTCATGAGGATGCGCCGCCCGGCGCGGGGGAACACGTCCCCCACCCGGGTGAACAGGGCGATCGACCCCAGGCCGTCGCCGATGGAGTCGCCGACGAGGGCGTAGGCGTAGGCCCCGATGCCCCGCAGCGTCAGGGCGTCGGCGAGCAGCCCCAGGGCGTCGTCGTCCATCGGCTCCGACTGGAAGTACACGGCCTCCCCGACCTCGGGGGCGCCCGGCCCCAGGACCGACACCTCCAGGCCGGCGTCGGCCAGCGCCTCGCGCACCAGTCCGACGTGGTGCTCCGGGAAGGGGTGCAGGGCCGCGGCGTTGGCCGCGATGCGTTCTACGAAGACGTACGTGTCGAAACCCGGGCGTGGCATGGGGTCATCGTATTGCACCTGGGCCCCCTCCCATTCGCTACCGCGCCTAGAACAAGCACAGCCCCTGCTCGTGCAGGGACTCCAGGACCCGGCGACACGTGCGCGCCGCCCGTGCCCAGGGAGGCCACGACCAACTGCCCGAAATCGTCGAACTGCGCGGAGCCGCCCCTCGCCTCGTAGTACTCCGAGACCTCTTTGCCGTACTCGGCCAGGGTCTGGCGGAAGGAGTCCACGCGCGGGTAGGTGTTGCGCGCGAAGACCACGTCGTGGGGCAGGCGCGGGCGGTACAACGGCTCCTGCTTCGAGTGGCCGACCAACAGGCCCAGGATCGGGTAGGTGAGCTCGGGCAGTTCCATGGCGGCGATGAGGCGGCGGGGGTCGCCCAGGATCGAGCCGAGGAAGACGGTGCCGAGCCCCATCGACTCGGCGGCCGTCACCGTGTTCTGCGCCGCCAGGATCGCGTCCTCGGCGGCGCAGATGAACAGGTTCATCGACGAGGCGGCCCGCGAGTCCACGCCCATCTCCTCGCGGAGGCTCTTGTTGCGGTACATGTCGACCAGGAAGATGAACAGGTCGCCCTTGTCGCCCCCCACGTAGGGCTGGCCCGAGGCGGCGGCGATCTCGTCGCGGACCCGCTGGTCGGTGATGTGCAGGATCGTGGTCTGCTGCAAGAAGGAGGACGTGGCGGTGCGGCGCGCCACCTCGATGAGGGTGTCCACCTGCTCCTCGGTGAGCCTCTCATCGGTGAAGCGGCGGAAGGTCCGGTGGGACAGCTGGTTGACGATCGTGGCGTTCTCGATGGGAGCGGTGGAGCGCTCGGTGAATTTCGACAAGGCGGTTCCCTTCCCTGGATAGTCCGCGTCCGTGCGGTTCCTCCGATTCTCTCACATCGGGGACCCCGTTCCCCCCGTTGGACTGTGACATCGTCCTAGATCGTGGGGCGGGCGCCACATCATCCGGTCTTCCCTTTACGATGGTGGGTATGAGAAAGCGCTCCATCCTCACAGCACTGGTGACCGCCTCCCTCGCCGTCTCCCTGGCGGCCTGCGGCGAGACCGACACCGCTCACTCGTACACGACCCCCAAGGACACCAAGACGGTCGAGAAGACCCTTGAAACGGTCAACGGCGCCGGGATCTCCGTTCCCGAGAAGCGCGACCTCAAGGTGAAGCTGCCCAACGGGCAGAGCGCCGTGAAGTGGCAGGTCGACGTCTCCGATCCTTCCTTCGCCGAGGTCGGCAAGTCCGAGAACGACGTCGTCACCATCCACCCCCTCAAGCCGCTGGGCGAGGACGACGCCCCCGTGACCGTCACACTGACCAGCCCCGACGGCGCCGCGACCAGCTTCACCCTGAAGATCACCGAAGGGGCCAACTGACACTGTCCGAACCGATGCGCCGAAGGGCCGGGGGATCCGCGTGGACTCCCCGGCCCTCGCGTTGCGGGCGGGCTCGTGCATTGTGGGCCGGGCCGGGCTGGGTCGGCCCGCCTTCGGACCGGATCCGCCCGGGGCCGGTCTCGGTCCGCGTGCCCGGGCCGCGCAGCCGCCTACGCGGAGGACCCGAGCAGGCGGCGCATGGCCCGCAACGACACCATGAGCTGCATGTCGGAGGCCGGCGAGGCCTCGAACTCCGCATTCGCCAGGTAGAAGCCGCGCGCGTTCCCGTCCGCGCAGTGGACCAGCAGCGCGGCGGCCCCGATGATGCGGCTCGCCTCGAGACTGCGCGCGAACGCGTCTCGCAGCAGACCGCTCCCGATCCCCATGCCCTGCGCTCGCTCGTCCACCGCGAGGCGCGCCAATAGGATGCAGGGGCAGGGCTCGGGGCGCCTCCCCGTTCGCCCGCGCCAGGGCCCGCCGGTGCGGCACACTGGATGGTGTGACATCCATGAGTTTCGCGCCCATGGCGCCCTTCGCCTCGCTCCCCGTCCCCCGCGGGGTCGAGTGCGTGTCCATCCCGTCCCCCTGCGGACCCCTGTCCGCGTACCACGGGCCCCTGGCCACCGCCTCGTCGGCCACTGCGGCGCCCGCCCCGCCGGTCCGTGGCCCGCGCCCCGGAGCAGCGGGGTCGGGCCGCCCGAAAGTGCTGCTCGTTCCCGGGTTCACCGGGTCGAAAGAGGACTTCCGCCTCCCCATATCCGACCTGGTGGACCGGGGTTTCGAAGTGCTCGCCTACTCCCAGAGGGGCCAGGCCGACTCGGCGGCCCCCACGGGCGCGGGGGCCTACGGGCTCGGCGGCTTCGCCGGGGATGTGACGGCCATCGCCTCCGCTTGGGGCGCGGGGCAGCGCGTGCACCTGCTGGGGCACAGTTTCGGGGGAGTGGTGGCGCGCGCCGCGGCGATCGCCCGGCCCGGGCTCTTCGCCTCCCTCACGCTCTTCTCCTCGGGGAACACGGCGAAAGGCGCCGACAGGCCGGTGCCCGATCCGGTTCCGGCGGGCCCGGCCGGGCGCGAGCGCGTCCTCGCCGCCGTTTTCCCCGGCACCGACTTCACGAGGCCGGGGCTGGGCTGGGAGGAGTTCATGCGCGTTCGGGCGCTGGCGACCTCCACGGGGAATCTGATGGGCATCCGCGCGATCCTGGCGGACCAGCGCCCCAGAAGCGCCGAACTGCGCGCCACGGGCCTGCCGATCCACGTCGTCTACGGGGCGGAGGACACCGCGTGGCCCGTCAGCGACTACAGGCGCGAGGCCCGCGAGGTCGGAGCCGTGGAGACCCCGATCCCCGGCGCCCAGCACTCCGCGCAGACCCAGAGGCCCACCGCGTGGGCGGACGCCGTGTCGCGCTTCTGGCTGGCCGTGGACAGCGGGCACCTGGTCTGGCAGATGTAGGCGGCGCGCGCCAAGGCACGCCCCCGGCGCGCAGGGGCGGGCCGTCAGTGCAGGATCCGCGACAGGAAATCCCGGGTCGAGGCCTCCTGGGGGTCGCCGATCACCTGCTCGGGCGGGCCCTGCTCGGCGATGCGGCCGTGCTCCAGGAACACGACGCGGTCGGCCGCATTCCGGGCGAACCCGATCTCATGGGTCGCCATGAGGATCGTGGAGCCCTGGTCCTTGATCTCAAGGACGAGGTCGAGGACCTCGCCCACCAGGACGGGGTCCAGGGCGGAGGTGATCTCGTCGAGGAGCAGAAGCTCCGGGTTGGTGGCCAGGGCGCGGACGATGGCGACGCGCTGCTGCTGCCCGCCGGAGAGCCGGTCGGGGTACTCCTTGGCCTTCGAGGCCAGCCCGATGCGCTCCAACAGTTCCATCCCGCGCTCGTTGGCGCGCTGCGTGCTCCACTTCTTCACCTTGCGGACGGCCAGGGTGACGTTGTCGAGCACGGACATGTGGGGGAAGAGATTGTAGTGCTGGAAGACGACGCCGATATAGCCGCGCACCTCGTCCGCGTCGATGTGCGGGTCGGTGATGTCAATGCCGGACAGGAAGATCTGCCCGTCGTCGACGCGCTCGAGCAGGTTCGCGCAGCGCAACAGCGTCGACTTGCCCGAACCGGAGGCACCGAGCAGGACGACGACCTCGTGGGAGGCGACGTCGAGGTCGAGGCCCCGCAGGACGATGTTGTCGCCGAAGCGCTTGACGACCCGCTTGGCGGAGAATACGGGGACGGACTGGTTGAAGTAGGCGGACAGGGGGCTGTCCCCCTCGAGCGTTGCGAACGACTGCGGGGCGTCGGCGGCTCGAGTGGAGCTTCCAGCGGCGCCGGCCGCCGGGGCGGCCTTTTCCTCGTTGGATTCGGTGGCCATCAGACTGTGCCCCCCATCTGCTCGCGCTTGCGCAGTTTCGCCGTGTACCAGTCGGAGAGGCGGATGAATGGGAAGGACATGAGGATGAAGAGGACCCCCGCAACCACGTAGGAGGTCATGTTGTAGGTTTTCGCCTGGTACTGCTGGGCGGCGCGGATGGCGTCGACGGCGCCGAGGACGGAGATGAGGCCGACGTCCTTCTGCATGGAGATGAAGTCGTTCATGAGGGCGGGCGTGACCTTGCGGATCGCCTGGGGGACGATGATCATCCTCAGGGTCTGCCCGTGTGTGAGGCCGAGGGACCGCGCGGCGTAGCGCTGCGAGGGGTGGATCGACTCCAGTCCGGCGCGCAGCACCTCCGCCACATAGGAGGAGTAGGTGAGCACGAGGGCGATGGTGCCGAGGACCGCAGTGGGTATGCGGTCGTTGGGGTTGAGCGCGGGGATTCCGAAACCGACCAGGTAGAGGACAACCAGGAAGGGGATGCCGCGGAAGATGTCCGTGTACGCGGCCGCCAGGAAGCGGATCGGGAAGAACACGGGGCCGCCCAAGGTGCGCGCGGCCGCCAGGACGGTGGCGAGCACGGCCACGCCGAGGACGGCGATGACGAGGATCCGCACGTTGAGCCACAGGCCGGCCGCGACTTGGGGCAGGGAGGCGGCGAAGTGCCTGCCGGAGAAGAACGTCTCCTGCGTGCGCGGCCACCCCTGCGACGTGCCGACCGCGAGGACGACGGCGGCCGCGACGAACAGGGTGGAGGCCACCGAGATGAGGATGGAGCGCCTGGCCTTGGCGCGGCGCATGGCCCGGCGGCCGAGCTCCACGTCCGAGACGGGGAGCCCGGCCAGTTCCAGGGGATCGGGCTGATGGGAACTCATGGGGTGCCAGTCGGGGTCGGCGTCAGTGGAGGACGGGCACGTTCGTGGCCTCGTTGAGCCACTTCTCCTGCAACTGGGCCAGGGTGCCGTTGTCCCGCAGGCGGTCCATCGCCTCGGAGACCGATGCGGTGAGTTTCGAGCCCTTGGGCAGGACGATCCCGTAGTTCTCGCCGTCCGCGGCGTCGGCGAACTGGCCGACGACCACGCCGTTGTCGATCTGGGTCGCCACCATGTTGAAGGCGGTGGGTAGGTCGACGACGATCGCGTCGACGCGGCCGGTCTGCAGCGCCAGGACCGTGTCGTCGGAGGAGTTGAACTGCTGCGGCGTCTGGGTCAGGCCGGCCTCGAGCTTCTCGGAGACGAACTGCTGGGAGGTGGTGCCGGCCTGGACGCCGATGAGCACGTCCTTGAGGTCGGCGACGGAGGCGGCCCCCGCGGCGGGGCTGCCCTCCTTCGTGATGATGGCCTCGGAGGTCGTGTAGTACGGGGTGGAGAAGTCGACGGCGTTCCGGCGCTCGTCAGTGATGGAGAACTGCTGGATGTTGATGTCCCAGTCCTTGGCGCCGGGGGTGATCGAGGACTCGAAGGTGGCGCGGGTCCACACGACGTTGTCCTGCGTGTAGCCGAGCTCCTCGGCCAGGGCGTAGACGACGGCGGACTCGTAGCCCTCGCCCGAGGCGGGGTCGTTGTCGAGGATCCACGGCGAGTAGGCCGGGTCGGAGGTGGCGACCGTGAGCTTGCCCTCAGTGAGCGTGGGGAGCTGGCCCTTCGCGTAGGACTGGGGCGCGGTGGACGAGTCGGCGGGCGTCGAGCCCGAGCAGGCGGTCAGGGCGATGGCCGCGGCGGCGATGGCCGACAGCGCGGCGAGCGGGCGGAAAGAGCGGCGCATGAAAGGGCCTTCCGTGTTGTCTTCGTGGGATGCGGCCCCGGACTCGCCCGGGACCACTGACGGGGCGAGCCTATCGGAGGCCGCTGCTGGGCCGCGTTCCGTGCCAGCCGGTGGAACTGTGTGACGCCCTCCGTCCCGGTGCGTTCCCTTGTGGCGCTGTGCCCGTGCGCCGGGGAAAGCGCGCCGCCGGGGCCGATCGGCCCCGGCGGCGCACGCCCATCGGAATCACTTCCCGGTGAGCTTGTCCTTGACTTCTTCGATCTTGTCGGTCACTGCTTCCTTGGCGTCACCGAGCTTCTCCTTGGCCTTATCAACGATTTGGCCGGCAGAGCCCGCGACGCGGTCCTTCTGGCCGTCGGAACGCAGCTCCTCGTTCCCAGTCGCATCGCCGACGGCCTCCTTGGCCTTGCCGGCGGTCTCCTGGAACTTGTCATCCAGTCCCATATCGTCTCCCATCATTGGTGAATGTGAACGCTTTCACCCTACAGCGGATGCGGGCGTTTGGGAAATGGAAGGCTCAAGACCTGCGGCGGTGCGCGCTGCGCGGGGGCGTGTGCTGCGTGCTGGCGGGCAGCGTACCAGCGGAGGGTCGGCGGTGGGCCGGTGGAGGGCGCCTGCCAGGACATCCGCGTGAGGGGTGTGCGCAGTGCGGGAAGGGATCCGCACAGGGGGTCGAGCACCTGTCCGGAGGAGCAGCCAGGCGCTACTATTGGTCCATGAGCGAGGTCCGCGTTCTCATGCCCGAGGTGCTGTCTCTGGTGCTCGACGCGCCGGGGATCCCGTCGGAGGACACGAAGGACCTGCGCAGATTCAGTGAGATTGATGAGACTGCGGCGTTCGAGGTGTGCGTCGGCCTGCTGATCGACTACGAGATCCCCCTCAGCGAGGAGCTGCTCTCACGCATCCACGAGTTCGACGACCTGCTCTTCGACGAGGACGTCGAAGATCTGGATACCCTGCGCTCCTCCACCGTGGTCGAGTGAGATCCTGCCGTTCTCCTGCTTATAACCGCACAGGTTGTGGGGTCCGCGTTGGTTCTCCGTTTCGAGTGCAACGGTGTGGGTCCGGATTGGTTCGCTTTCGGCGCGTCCAGGTTGGGATCCGCCACTACGGCACGGGATCAGGCGCCATGAGACCAGCCGTGTTCGGGCGGTGGGAGCGGGGAAATCGGGGAAGACGCGGGTCTGGTGCTGACGCGACAGGGTGCGGTCGTGGTGGTCCAAAATGCGTCTGGGTTGCCAGTGGGAACGGGGGTGCGGCGGAGAGTTGGTCCAAAATGCGTCTGGGTTTGGGGAGAATCGGCCGATTCCGCCGGAATCGGGGTAACTGAGACGCATTTTGGACCGGAGTGCCTCAACGCCGTCCCAGTGCGGCGGGACTCAGACGGGTTTTGGACCGTTTCTCCGTGTCCGGTGCCGCTGGAGGTCCCGTGTGGGTCCCGCACAGGGGGCCGATGCCCGCCAACCCCGCCCGTACTCGGGGCGCGGCGCCACGCGCCGCTTGCGCCTCGGAACATGGAGAGCCCCTGACCGGAGGGGCTGCGAAACAGTGGTGGCCCCTCAGGGCCGCAGGGCGCCCGAGTGGAGGAGCCGCGAGGCGAAGCGCCTCTTCTCCTCTGTGGTGGTCGGGCCGAGGGCGCCGGGGCCGTCGATGAGCAGGCATGACGCGCCGTGGACGTAGGCCCACAGGGCGGCCTCAGCCTCGTCGGTCACGGCGTCGCCGAAGACCTGTCGGGCCAGTGCGGACAGTTCCGCGCGCGCCCGGTCGCTGGCTGCGAGGAGGTCGGGGTGGGCGGTGGGGTCGTACATGTCGGAGCGGAACATGATGCGGAAGACGCCCGGGTTGGACAGCGCGAAGTCGATGTAGGCGCTGCCCGTGGCGATGATGATGCCGGAGGCGTTGGCGCCGGCGTTGTCGGTGCGGGCGCGGTGGAGGGCGTCGGCCAGGCCCGTGAAGCCCTCGGCGACCAGAGCGGCCAGGATGGCCTCGCGGTTGGGGAAGTAGTGGTAGGGGGCCTGGTGGGTGCACCCCGCCCTGCGCGCCACTTCGCGCATCGACAGGGCCGCGGGGCCCCCTTGGTCCAGGAGCTCGCGGCTGGTGGCGAGGATGGCGGCCCGCAGGCCGCCGCGGTCGGAGTTGGGCGGATCCATCATGGCTCCAGTGTCGCACAATCACTTGACACTGTCAGGTCGAGTGCTACCCTCTTTCCTAGACACTGTCTAGTTAGGAGAAGCGATGTACGACGCGATCATCATCGGATCAGGGATCGGCGGCCTTTCAACAGCGGGATTCCTGGCCGGGACGGCGGGCAAGAGGGTCCTCGTCCTGGAGAAGCACTCCGTCCCCGGAGGGCTCACCCACGCCTTCCGGCGCGGCGGGGCCTCCTGGGACGTGGGGGTCCACTACCTGGGCGGCCTCGGCGAGGGCGAGATGTTCCGCAAGGCCTTCGACTACCTCACCGGCGGGCAGGTCCATTGGAGGCCGATGCCCGGTCACTACGACCGCTTCGTCTACCCCGGCATCGACTTCCGCGTCCCCGCCGGGCGCCGGGCGTACGAGGACGCCCTCATCGCCGCTTTCCCCCACGAGGCGCGGGCCGTGCGCCGCTACTTCCGCGACATCGGGGCGGCCGCGTCGTGGGGGACGCTGGCCTACGCGCGGGAGATGGTGCCGCGATCCGTCGAGCCCCTCATCCGCCTCGCCCAGCGGGCGCGCCGCGGCCGCGCCCTGGACACCACGAGGGACTACCTGGAGCGCCGCTTCCGCGACCCCCGGCTCCGCGCCCTCCTGGCCTCCCAGTGGGGCGACTACGGCGTCGAGCCCGCGCGCAGCGCCTTCGTGGCGCACGCGACGGTAGTCGCCCACTACCTGGAGGGCGCGTGGTTCCCCGAAGGGGGCAGTGCCCGCATCGCGCGCGCCATCGAGGACGGCATCGAAGCCCGCGGCGGCCGGATCCGGGTGTGCCAGGAGGTCCGCGAGATCCTCGTCGAGGACGGGCGCGCGGTCGGCGTGCGCGTCATCGACCGCTCCGGCCCCCGTCCCCGCGAAGCCGTCCACCGGGCGCCCGTGGTCGTCTCCGGCGCGGGGGCGGGCCCCACCTACAACCGCCTCCTGCCCACCGACGGGCCCGTCGGCGCGGCCACCCGGGGCGTGCGCGGCGCCATCGACGAGGTCGGCCCCGGGCTCTCCGCCGTCAGCGTCTACCTGGAGCTGTCCGAACTGCCCGACGGCGTCGACGGCTCCAACGTGTGGGTGAGCACGACGACCGACCACGACGACATCGAGGGGGCCACGTCCGACCTCCTGGCGGGCGGGCCGCGCGCGGCGTTCTGCTCCTTCCCCTCCATCAAGGCGGGGGAGGGGCGCGCCACCGCGGAGATCCTCGCCTTCGCCGACCCCAGGGCCTTCCAGGCGTGGGAGGGCACCGCCAAGGGCGACCGCGGTGCCGACTACGCCCGCCTCAAGGCGGTCATCGCCGACGGGCTCATCGCCCTGGCCGACTCGGCGGTGCCCGGCCTGCGCGCGGCAGTGCGCCACGTCGAGGTGGGCACCCCCCTGACCGTCGAGCACTACACCTCGCACCCCGCCGGGGCCTTCTACGGGATCCCCGCCACCCCCGAGCGCTACCGCAAGCGCCTCACCACCCCGAGGACCCCCATCGAGGGCCTCTACCTGACCGGGCAGGACGCGGGTTTCCTCGGCATCGCCGGGGCCCTCATGGCGGGCATGTCGGCGGCGTGCCAGGTGCTGGGCCCGGCGGGCCACAACCAGATCATGCGGGCCATCAAGGAGGGCCCCGGCCAGTGTCCGGGCGCAGGGGCCGCCGTGGCCGGAGGGGAGCGCCAGGACCCCGGAGCGCCCGGCGGGGAGCGCGCAGTCGGAGGGGAGGGCGCGGCGGAGCCCGGGGAGGAGCACCCGCTCCCCGTGGGCAAGCGCGGGGCGAGCGTCGTCTCCTCGCGCGCAGTGACCCCCTCGGTCGTCGAACTCGTCCTCGACCTGGACGACGACGCGCCCCAATGGTGGCCCGGGCAGTACGTGCGCCTGCGGGTGGCCGACCACGAGTGGCGCGACTACTCGATCGCCTCCCTGGAGGGCCGCCGGCTGCGCCTGCTCATCGACACGCGCACACGGGGGCGCGGAGCCCGTTTCGCCGTCGGCGCCGCCCCGGGCGCGCGCACCCTGCTGGAAGGGCCGTTCGGGTCCTTCACCGCCACGGACTCGCCCCGCCGCCGTGTCTTCGTCGCCACGGGGACGGGCCTGGCGCCCTTCCTGCCCGTTTTCGCCCAGGATCCGCGCGAATCCGACCGCCTGCTCTTCGGGTGCCGCACCAGCGCCGAGGACCTCACCCGGGTTCTCGACGACCCGATGCCCCCCGTCACCCGGTGCATCACCCGCGAGGACGTCGACGGCGCCTTCCGCGGGCGCGTCACAGCGGCGCTCGCAGAGTTCGGCGGCCAGGCGGCCGAATGCGACTTCCACGTGTGCGGCTCATCGGAGATGGTGGCCGACGCCATGGCCGTCCTGCGGGAGCTGGGGGCGGGTGCGGTCGTCACCGAGGCGTTCTAGGCGCCGCGCGCCTCACACGGCGGACCAGCGCACGCGCCCCGAGACAACGGTCTCCACCTGGCGCCCGGCCCCGTGGCGCGCGACGGCCTCGATGGTCCCGACCACGTCGGTGACGGGCACGTCGACGACCACCATGTCGGCGATGGCGCCCGCCTGCAGCTGCCCGACGCGGTCCGGCCCCGTCTCCAATCCCAGCGCGGCGGCGCCGCCCAGGGTGGCGGCCTCCAGGAGGCGCCGCGCCAGGTCCCCGTCCCGGTAGCCCTGGGCGCGCGCCAAGTCGAAGAGCAGCGCCACGTCCTCCAGCACATCCAGGGACGGCGACGAGGACAAGGAGTCAGTGCCCACTGCGATGGGGTTGCCCTCGCGCAGGTAGGCGGCGACGGGCGGCGCGTCCAGCCCGATCACCCGGTTCGAGCGCGGGCACAGCGCCACCGAAGTGTGGCGCGCCCGCAGGCGGCGACGGTCGTCGGCGCGCATGTACACCCCGTGCGCCACATGGCAGTCCGGCCCCAGCACACCCAGCTGGTCGACGAACTGGGTCGAGGAGAACCCCCCGCCCCTGGAGCGCATCGCCGTGAACGACGGGTGCCCCGACTTCCACAGGTCGGACAGCTCCATCGTGCGCGTCTCGGGCCACTCGGCCTCCGAGTACGACTCGCCCAAGTGGATGTGGATCCTCATGCCGCGGCGCCTGGCCAGATCCGGCAGGTCCAACAGCGGGTCCGCGTCCAAGGAGTAGGGGGCGTGGGGCGAGATGCCGGCCCCCGGTGGAGTGGGCATCGCGTCCAGGGCGCGCCCCACCTGTTCGGCCCCGCACTGGCGCCACTGCTCGTTCGACCAGCCCATGACCTCCCAGTAGGCGACGCCGTGCAGGCCCGCGTCGGACAGGGCCGGGGCCGCCTCCGGGTCCGTCACCACGTCCGCGGCGGCGGTCGTGCCAGCGCGCAGCAGCATGTCCGCCCCGCGCGCGGCGTCCGCGCCCCAGTCCAGGCCGCCCAGGTCGTAGACCGCGTCGAATGCCCGCGCCCAGTCGGGGTAGCCCGAGTAGGAGCCGGAGCCGACCCCGTCCATCCCCGTGTACTGCAGGTGGGTGTGGGCGTTGACCAGGCCCGGCAGCAGGACGCCGTCGAAGTGCCGCTCGGTGAAGGCCAGGCCGCGGTCGCGCAGGGCCCCGATCACCCACTCGCGCGCCCCCACGTGCTCGATGCGCCCGTCCCGCACGGCGACGGCCCCGTCCATGACGGAGGGCGCGGTGATGGGGATGACGAGTCCGGCGGACCAGACGGTGACGTCGTGGGGCATGGGTTCCTCTCGGATCGTTGTCGACGGGGCGGGGGCGGGCGCGCCGCCGGCGGACGGGGCCGTGGCCGGGCCGCGCCAGTGGGGGGAGGGGCTCAGGCGAGGGCCTCCAGGGCGCGGCGCGCTACAAGGATATCGGCTGGGCCGGGCAGGGCGCGCAGCCCGGGGGGCATGGAGCTCCCGTGCGAGGCGAGCTCGCGCAGGGCCGCC
>ERZ772948.1533-NODE-1533-length-13210-cov-4.872596_pt1 | contig 13210 bp, 5 predicted proteins | sample MGYA00511945_ERZ772948 | MGnify/ENA primary metagenome ERZ772948 (study PRJEB29015, sample SAMEA2737927) | human oral metagenome | biome: human oral; feature: human-associated habitat; material: dental | place: China | collected 2141 ... | reverse complement strand
CGAAGAGCTTGGTAAATATATTTGGCTAGCAAAAGCAGATACTTCCCAAGAAGCTTCCGCTTCTAAAAGCGGGAGTAGTTCACTTTGAAAAAGATGTTCTTATAAATATAACAGGAGGTAGTTTATGGGTGTGAAAAAAATAAGGAAAGCCGTTATTCCAGCAGCAGGACTTGGAACAAGAGTATTGCCTGCGACAAAGGCACAGCCTAAGGAAATGCTTGTAATTGTGGATAAGCCGGCATTGCAGTATCTTGTGGAGGAGCTTTTGGCAGCCGGAATTGAAGAAATTTTAATTATTACTGGAAGAAATAAGGGATCAATTGAAAATCATTTTGATTATTCGTATGAACTTGAAAGAACTTTGGAAGAAAATGGGAAAAAAGATCTTTTGAAAGTGGTAAATCATATTTCTGAAATGTCAAATATTTATTATGTGCGTCAGAAAAAGCCATTGGGATTAGGGCATGCGATAAGCTGTGCTGAAGCCTTTGTGGGAGATGAGCCATTTGTTGTGCTTCTGGGAGATGACATTATTTACACAGATAAGGAAAAAGGACAGCTTCCTGTTACGAAACAGCTTGTGGAGAAATATAAGGAACTGCAAGGCGGAACAATTTTAGGAGTTCAGGAAGTTCCTCATAAAAATGTTTCAAAATATGGAATAATAAAGCCATTGAAAAAGATTGATGAAAAAACAGTGGCTGTGGAAGATTTTATTGAAAAGCCGTCTGTTGATGAAGCACCAAGTAATCTTGCCGCACTAGGACGTTATGTGCTGGAGCCTGAAATTTTTTCATATTTAAAAAATACAAAACCTGGAAAAGGTGGAGAAATACAGTTGACAGATGCAATTTTGGCAATGAAAAATAATGGTGAAAAATTATATGCATATAATTTTGATGGATTGAGATACGATACTGGAGATAAATTTGGAATGTTTGTTGCAAATGTCGAATTTGGACTTAGGCATGAAGAACTAAAGGATAGAGTAAAAGAATATTTAAAAGGCTTAATAGAAAAATTATAGTTCTTTGCAGGGATTGCCTGAAGAGATTGGTAGTAAAAGCAGATACTTCCCAAGAAGCTCCCGTTTCTAAAAGTAGGAGCAGTTCGCTGGAACCTGATTAATAAAGATTAATTTCTGCATAAAAACAGAAGTTAGTCTTTTTTTATTTATTCTATATCGTTTTCCATTGAGTGACAGAACTGTTGTGAATTTCTTTGTAAGGGGGAAAGGTATTTTGTTAGTAAAATCAACAAGTATAATAAAAATTTAGTAAATGTAATTGACACAAATATGTAAATTATGATAGAATTTTTTGAGAAATTAATTTTAGGGGTTTTAAAGAGGAAAAGCAATGTTTCGAAAGTTGAATTTTTGTTGGAATAAAATAGACTTTTGCAAGTAACTACAGTAAATAGAAAAGGAGAAATGGAAGTGAAGAAAAAAGGATTAATAATTGCAGGAATGGCTTTAATTGTAACAAACTTGTATTCGACAGGGATTGTGGGAGAATCTCGTGAAATTGAAGGAAAGAGATATGTAGTGCCATATTCTAGGGAAAGTAATGGATTTCCTAAGATGGGGTCAGACGGGAAGCAGTATAGAACAAAATTTTTGAATGAAAGAGATAAAAGCAATGAAATAATAGTCTATTCAGATTTGGATGATGCTCCGGCGAAACATTGCAGAAAGAAAAGAGGGCATTCGATTTTGAGAGAGGACAGCATTACTGGGGAAATGGTGAGATTGTGCAGGCTTGATACGCCAGGTGCCAGAGTGGAAGGTTCGAAAATGGAAGTTGATGAAATTCAGTATTATGTGGCAAATACCGAAAATAAATATGTTTGGAAAAAATTGATAGAAGACAAAAAGTTGGATCCGTCAGATAAGGTTTACAGCGATTTGCCTTATACAGCTTATGCAAAATATACAAGGCCAGAAAAAGAGGCAGAAATAAAGAGAAGATATTTGGAGCCAAAGAATGTTGTTCAAAAGGAATTGAGAGATTTATTCCATCAAAAATTTGAAGAGCAGTATGGAAAAAAATATGGAATGACATTAGAGGAAGCGAATATTGAAAAAAGATAAATATTAATAAGGTCAAAAGAAATCAATAATAACAAATAATTAAGTGAATATCAGTTATAAAAAGTGTGATATAAGCCTAAAGTTTTTTTATTTTTGAGATTTTTTGACCTTTTTTAGAAATATTAAGATTTATATTCTGACGATAATTAAATGGAAAATAAAAAATAATAAAAAAAACAGGTGTTATATAAAAAAAAAACTTGTTAAATCTTAAAAAGTAAAGTATAATATATTCTAAAATAAGAGAAATAAAAAGAGATTTCTAAATAATTTATAAAATTTAATATGTGAAATTTAAAAAAAGCAATAAATGGAAATAAAAAAGTTATTAATAACAGAAAATTATGTAATCTTTATAAAAAAGGAATTGATTTGGAGGTCAAATGAAAACGAAAACGAAAAAGAAAAATAAGAAAAAAATTTCAAAAGTATTATTTAGTAAAGTGGCGAGAGTGGCATCACTGGCTACGACTGTAGTTGCTAGTGAAATATTGACAAGCGAGAAAGCAGAAGCATCAATAACAATAGGTGAAACTGCCGGATCACCTAATAACCAGTCTGTAAAAAAAACAAGTGCGGCAGCGGTATCTACTGCGATAGCGATAGGTAATAATGCAAATGCCTCAAATTCTGGATCAGCATTTGCAATAGCAATAGGAGGAGATACAACATCTACTGGAAATGGTGCAATATCGATTGGTAAGGATGCCCAGTCGCTAGCATCTTCAGGAGTGGCCGTGGGTTATAATTCTAAAGCTTCAGGTGGTCAAGCGGTAGCAATTGGTGGAAATATTCAAAATGCTGGAGGAGCGCAGGCAACGGGAGACCAATCTATAAGTATAGGTGGAGACACAATTGCAAGCGGATCTTCTTCAATAGCAATTGGTGGAGATGACTTGAATCAGGCAAACAGTATAGCTGGAGTAGTTTTTAAGAATTTAACAGGAGTAGATTTGATAGGGACAACTACATATGTAAAAACAGAATCAGGCGGAGCAGGATCTATAGCAATTGGAGTGCAATCTACTTCATCAGGACACCTGTCAACTGCATTCGGGACAAAAACAAAGGCATCAGGAGCATATTCAACAGCATTGGGAGTAGGTGCGAGTTCAGAAGGAGAGGGCTCTATAGCATTAGGAGGAGCAGCAAGTTCTAAAGGAAAAACATCAATTGCCATAGGAACAAAAGTAAAGACAGTTGGAGAATCTGCAACATCAATGGGATATGGTGCGGAAGCCAACAGCAAAGGGGCTGTAGCAATTGGACTGGATTCAAGAGCTGGAGATGGAAATGCTGCAACAGGTACAGCTGGTGTTAACGGGATAAATGCAGTAGCAATAGGAACAGGTGCAAAGGCAATAGCTAAAAATACTATTTCAATTGGGACAGGAAATGTTGTAAGCGGGGTTGGTTCAGGAGCGATTGGAGATCCGACTACAATTACAGGAGCTGGAACTTATTCATTAGGGAATGATAATGGAACTATTGCAGCAAGTAATTCAGGAGTATTTGGTAATAACAATAACATAAAAGGAGCAACTTCAGGAAACCGTGTTATAGGGAATAACAATACAGTAGAGGTGACTGCAAACAATGCTCTTATTTTTGGTAATAATGCTGGCGTAAGTGCGGCAAATGGTATAGCAATTGGTGAAAACTCAGCTTCAACTTCAGAAGGATCAATTGCATTTGGATTAAATTCAAAAGCTGGAAATGGTTCAGGAGCTACTTTTGGATTAGCAAAAGATGCAATAGCGATTGGTACAAATTCTAGTGCAAGAGGAGATAAAGCAGTTGCAATAGGAAAGGGAACGCAGGCTAATCATGATAGTAATATAGCAATAGGTAATTCTGCAGAAACAGGCCGTGATTTAACTGTAAGTAATTATGATATTAAAAATATTTCAATAGGTTACGAAGCTGGAAAAGGAATGAATGGTCAATTTAACAGCTATCTGGGAACTAATGCAGGTCAAGATAGCAAAGGAGATGGGAATTCAGCATTTGGACTTAGAGCAGGAAAAACTGTTACTGGAAATACTAATACAGCAATAGGAATGGATTCGGGACAAAATGTTAAAGCGTCATCTAACACGGCCATAGGGTTAAATGCCGGACAAAATGTAACTGCAAATGGAGGTGGAAGTAATGTAGCCATAGGAACAAATGCTGGTCAAAATGTAACAACAACGAGTTTAGGTGGTGGAGATAACATTGCTATTGGAACAAATGCTGGAAGAAATGTAACATCATCTATAGGCCATAATACAGCCGTAGGACACAGTGCTGGTCAAAATATAACTGGGACTAATAATGTTGCATTTGGGTCAGGTTCAGGACAAAATGTAATTGGTGACAACAATACATCTATGGGGATTAATGCAGGAATTGGAGTAAAAAGCAGCAGTAATGTATCAATAGGATCAGATTCAGGACAGAATACTGATGGAGTAGGTAATACAGCCATAGGATATCAAGCAGGACAAAAAGTAACTGGTGGACATAATATTTCTATGGGATATCAGTCTGCTAAAGGTTTAAATGGAGGTTCTAACACTATAATAGGATTTCAGGCAGGACAAGAAATAGTTGGAGGAAATAATATCATAGTTGGAACAAATGCAACTAAAAAAGTGACAGTAGATAATGTTGTAAGTATCGGTACAAATTCTACTGCTTCTACTAATAACTCGGTGGCTGTTGGTTCATACTCGAAAGCAACAGGAAATGCAGCGATAGCAATTGGTCAAGGTTCAAATGCAAGCAAGGATAATTCAATGGCTATTGGAAACAGATCAACAGTTAATGCGGCGAAAGATGTTGCAATTGGTTCAGATTCTTCTACATCAGCGACAACAGGTGTTTCAAAAGCGACAATAACAGTACCTGGAACTGGAAAGAGCATTATTTATGGAACTTTTGCAGGAAGTAATCCAGATGCTGCGTTTTCAGTTGGATCGGCTGGAAAGGAAAGACAAATTCAAAATGTTGCGGCTGGTAGAGTAACAGCAACAAGTACAGATGCAATCAATGGTTCACAATTATTTGCAGTAGCAAACGAACTTGGGAAAACTTGGAAGGCAAATGCTGGTGGAAATTTAAGCGGTTCCGCAACATCAACACAGGTTATGCCTGGAGATGAAGTTCAATTTGTTGCGGGTAAAAATTTGGAAGTGGAGCAAAATTTGGCGACAGGTTCGCAAAAATATACATATTCATTGAAAAAAGATGTGGATTTAGGGTCAACTGGAAGCTTAAAAGTAGGGCCTGTGACAATAAATAACAACGGAATTGATGCTGGAAACAAAAAAATAACAAATGTCGCTCCTGGAACGGCTGATACGGATGCAGCAAATGTGAGCCAAGTAAAAGCAGCAAAAACAACAGTATCTTCAGATGATAATTCAATAACAGTGACAGAAACTACAAAGCCAGATGGACATAAAAACTATGACCTGTCAGTAGATGTTACAAAACTGGATGCGGCAAACAAAAGTTTAAGCAACATCAATAATGCAGGAAATAAAGTAATAAGCGACATTGCAAGAAAATCAGTAGATGTAGTAGCAGGAACGAATATAAAGAATATAGTTAAAAATGATGTTCAAAATTCAGATGGAACAACAACGACTACATATACGATAAATGCGAATGGAGCAAGAGTAGTAGCAGGAGATGGAGTGACAGTGGCGACAGGTACGCCAGGTTCAAACAATATTACAGATTACACAGTGTCAGTAAAAAATACGACATTGACAGCAGCGCCAGGCTCAACGACAGTAACAGCAGGGGATAATAACAGTTATGCGAAAGCAGGAGATGTGGCAACTGCAATAACTAATGCGGCAAAAGCAGCAAAAACAGAAGTAAAATCGCCAGACAGTTCAATAAATGTAGCTACTGATAATACATCACCAGACGGACATACAATTTACAATATTACAATAGATAAGTCAGGGAAAGTAGCGGCAGGAGACACTAAATTAGTGACAGGAGATACTGTAAATACAGCAATAACTAATGCAAAAACAGACTTAATCAACAATAATCCTTTAAAATTTGGAGGAGATAGCGGAACAGTTGTAACTAGAAAATTGGGAGATCAGCTGGATATAAAAGGCGGAGCAACAGGAGCAACAACATCAGGGAATATAGCTGTTATAGCAGATGGAAATAATACTTTAAATATTCAATTAGCAAAAAATTTAACTGGATTGGACAGCATCTCAACAAATGGTGGAAATACAGTAATTAATGATAATGGGATTACGACACCATCATTGACATTGACAAATTCAACACCACTAACTTCTTCATCAGGTGGAAAAGTTACTGTACCAGCTGGAACAGGAAATCAGGCAGTAACAGGACAGACAGTTGCAAATGCGATAAATAAACTTGGGGATAACACAATAAATTTAAAGGCGTCAGATGGAAATATAACGACAAAACAGTCATTGAATAAAGATGGTGGACTAGAATTTAACATAACAGGAAGCAATGGGATAACAACAACGGCAAGTGGAGATACGATAAATGTTACAATTGCGCAGTCTGGACTGAATACATCAACAACAGGCGGGAAAACGACAGTAACACCAGTAACAGGTGGAAATACTTATGCAACAGCAGGAGATGTAGCAACAGCAATTCAAAATGCTGTAAATAATTCGGGATGGAATGCAGTAGCAGGAAGTACAGGAACAGGGACAACATCTGGAAGTGTATCAAATAAATTGATAACGCCAGGAGAAACAGTAAAATTACAGGCTGGAGATAATTTAAATGTAGACCAGTCAGGTGGGACATTTACATATAGTTTAAAAAAAGATATTTCACTTGATAGCGTAACAACAGGAGATACGAAAGTTGCTAATGGGGGAATTACAATAGGAACTGGATCAAACCAAGTAGCGTTGACAAATAATGGATTGAATAATGGTGGCAATAAAATTACAAATGTTGCAGCAGGGACAAATAAAAATGATGCAGTTAATGTTGGTCAGTTGAATGCGGCAAAAACAGAGCTTGAAAATGGGACAAATACGACAGTGTCTAGCAGAACTGGGTCGAATGGACAAACAATTTACAAAGTTAATACTGATTTTACATCAATAGCAGATGCAATTGGCGGGAATACGAAATTTGATCCGACAACAGGAAAAATAGATACGAGTGCAGCAAATATTGGAGGAACAGGACAGACAAATATAAGCGATGCGGTTAAAGCGGCAATAACAACAGTTTCTTCGAATGATGCTTCAGTAACAGTAAATAAAGTACAAAAATCAGATGGACACTATAATTATGATTTATCAGTAGACACAAATAAGATAGCTGCGAATACGAATTTGACTTACAAAGCAAATAGTGGAACAGGTTTAACAACGACATTGGCAAACGGACTGGATTTTAAAGATGGAGATAATACGAAAGCGACAGTCGGACCGAATGGAGAAGTGAAATATAGCTTAAATCCAACAGTTGCAGGAATTAACAGTATTACGACAAATGGTGGAAATACGGTAATTAACGACAATGGAATTATAACGCCGAAAGTTACAATAAATAATGCGCCGACAGCGGGAACAGATGCGACAAATAAAGATTATGTAGACAGCACGAAAACAAAAGTGACATCGAATGACAGTTCGGTTGTAATAAATAAAACAACAAGCGGAAATCAAGACGTGTATGATTTGTCAGTAGATGTTACAAAACTGGATGCGGCAAACAAAAGTTTAAGCAACATCAATAATGCAGGAAATAAAGTAATAAGCGACATTGCAAGAAAATCAGTAGATGTAGTAGCAGGAACGAATATAAAGAATATAGTTAAAAATGATGTTCAAAATTCAGATGGAACAACAACGACTACATATACGATAAATGCGAATGGAGCAAGAGTAGTAGCAGGAGATGGAGTGACAGTGGCGACAGGTACGCCAGGTTCAAACAATATTACAGATTACACAGTGTCAGTAAAAAATACGACATTGACAGCAGCGCCAGGCTCAACGACAGTAACAGCAGGGGATAATAACAGTTATGCGAAAGCAGGAGATGTGGCAACTGCAATAACTAATGCGGCAAAAGCAGCAAAAACAGAAGTAAAATCGCCAGACAGTTCAATAAATGTAGCTACTGATAATACATCACCAGACGGACATACAATTTACAATATTACAATAGATAAGTCAGGGAAAGTAGCGGCAGGAGACACTAAATTAGTGACAGGAGATACTGTAAATACAGCAATAACTAATGCAAAAACAGACTTAATCAACAATAATCCTTTAAAATTTGGAGGAGATAGCGGAACAGTTGTAACTAGAAAATTGGGAGATCAGCTGGATATAAAAGGCGGAGCAACAGGAGCAACAACATCAGGGAATATAGCTGTTATAGCAGATGGAAATAATACTTTAAATATTCAATTAGCAAAAAATTTAACTGGATTGGACAGCATCTCAACAAATGGTGGAAATACAGTAATTAATGATAATGGGATTACGACACCATCATTGACATTGACAAATTCAACACCACTAACTTCTTCATCAGGTGGAAAAGTTACTGTACCAGCTGGAACAGGAAATCAGGCAGTAACAGGACAGACAGTTGCAAATGCGATAAATAAACTTGGGGATAACACAATAAATTTAAAGGCGTCAGATGGAAATATAACGACAAAACAGTCATTGAATAAAGATGGTGGACTAGAATTTAACATAACAGGAAGCAATGGGATAACAACAACGGCAAGTGGAGATACGATAAATGTTACAATTGCGCAGTCTGGACTGAATACATCAACAACAGGCGGGAAAACGACAGTAACACCAGTAACAGGTGGAAATACTTATGCAACAGCAGGAGATGTAGCAACAGCAATTCAAAATGCTGTAAATAATTCGGGATGGAATGCAGTAGCAGGAAGTACAGGAACAGGGACAACATCTGGAAGTGTGTCAAATAAATTGATAACGCCGGGAGAAACAGTAAAATTACAGGCTGGGGATAATTTAAATGTGGATCAGTCAGGTGGAACATTTACATATAGCTTGAAAAATGATATTAATGTTAATAGTATAACTGCTGGAAATAATAAGTTTGATACATCAGGATTGACAATTAGTGATGCGGCAGGAAATAAAGCGATAACTACACCATCAGGAACTACTTATACAAATGCGGCAGGAAATACAACTGTTATAAATCCTACAGGAGTAGTGATCAATAAATCAGCAGCAGATCCTAGCAAGTCTGTTTCACTTACAGATAACGGACTTGATAACGGTGGAAATAAAATTACAAATGTTGCGGCAGGAGTAAATCCAACGGATGCAGTAAATGTTAGTCAATTGGATAAAGCTATAAATAAATCAACTTATAATGGACCTGTAGTTTATACAAATGCTGCTGGAGAAAAAATTGTTAAAGTAAACGGAAATTACTATAAAGCATCGGATGTTGATGTAAATGGAAATCTATTGCCAGGTGCAGTAGCAATTAATCCAAGTGATATTCAACATAGTTTATTAAATGCTGATGGAAGTACTACAAATCCAAGTACATTAGATAATGTAGGAAAAGGAAAGATTTCTTCATCTTCAAAACAGGCCATAAATGGAAGCCAGTTGAATAATTTGGGAACTCAATTGGGATTGACAGTTGATCCGTCTGGAACTGGGTTTTCAAATCCAACATTTGCTGGACTAAAAAATGTAAATGGTTCGACTGGAGCAGCGCCGACAACATTTAAAGATGCTGTTGATCAAACGATAGCTAAAGTAAATGAAGGAATAATTTATGGTGCTGATAATAATACGGCTGGAACTAGACAGCAATTGGGAAGCAGATTGACTGTTGAGAGCGGAGATTTTGCAAGTGGCGGAGTAAATTATAAAGGACAAAATCTTGAAACATCATATGTGTCAGATGGAGCAGGAAATGGTAAAATTATAGTTGGAATAACTGAAAATCCAGAATTTAATTCTGTAAAAGCTAAGACATTTACGGCGGATGATGGAGCAGGAAATACAACTGTAACTAATGGACAAGGTACAACCATTACTGATGCAGCTGGAAATAAAAATGTGGCAACTGCGGCAGGAAACACTTACACAAATGCAGCAGGAAATACAACGACCGTAAATTCTTCTGGAGTGACAATTAATAAGTCAGCAGCGGATCCTAGCAAGTCAGTTTCACTTACAAATAGCGGACTTGACAATGGTGGAAATAGAATTACAAATATTGCTGCAGGAGTTGCTCCGACAGATGCAGTAAATGTTAGTCAATTAGGAAATGCTGTAAATAATTTAACAACAGCTATTAATGCTTCGAAATCCGAAGTAGTTGGCGGAACAAATACAAATGTGACTAGTTCGACAGGTTCAAATGGACAGATAGTTTATAAGGTTGATGCTGATGGAACAACAGTTTCAGGTGGAAGCAGCTTTGTTTCTGTAACTCAGGGAACAAAAGATGCAAATAATATAACTGATTACAAGGTTGACCTGGCACAAGGAACAAAAGACAAATTAAACAGTATTGGAACTGGAAATATTGCTGCAGGAGACAATAATACAGTAACAGGTTCTACAGTGCATAATTACATTCAAAATAATCCTTTGACTTATACAGATGACAATGGAACGACAGTTACTCGTAATTTAGGACAAAATTTAAATATTATGGGTAGAGCAACAGGACCGCTTACTACTGGAAATATTGGAGTTGTAGCAGCTGGACCAGATACATTGGAATTGAGACTGGCTGAAAATGTTGATTTAGGACCAAATGGAAGAGTTACTATAGGAAAAACCGTTGTTAATGATGACGGAATTAAAATTACAGGTGGTCCAAGCGTGACATCGTCAGGAATTGATGCTGGAGGAAAAAAAGTTACGAATATTGCTGAAGGTGATATAAGTCCAACAAGTAACGACGCAGTAACAGGACGACAAGTTTACAATGCTATAAGTGCTGGTGCTGCTGACAAAGCGACAAGAGCAGAACTGGCAGGAGTAAATAATAACTTGACAGCTGGAATTGCAGGAGTTGCGGCGATGGCTAATTTACCGCAAATCAATGACTCGGCTTCAAATAGATTTAATATAGCAGTGGCTGGAGGAGCATATAAAAATGGTAGAGCTATGGCTTTAGGATTTAGTGGAGTTTCTGATGGCGGAAGATTTGTTTACAGAGCTAGTGCAAGTTTGAACAATAAACGAGATGTGGCGGTAGGTTTAGGAGTTGGGTATCAATTTGGTAAAAGAGATGTTATGCCGAATGAACTTGACAGAATGAAATCTATGGTTGCACTTATTGAAGAGCAGAAAGATAGCTACAGTCGACAATTGAAACAGCAGCTTGAGCAAGAATCTAGGAAAAATCAGGAAAATTCAGAACTTATTAGACAATTAATGCAAGAAGTTCAAGAGTTGAAGAGCAAGAGCAATGTAAGTAATAGAAGCAATAGAAGTTAGATTTATATTGCAGATAAAAATTAAACTAAAAAATATAGAAATAATTATAACTATAAAATTATTTATGATGACTGACAGCGAGGGGATTAATCCCCTTGCTCAAAAAAAGATTATTTATATCTTAATTGTATTTTTGTAGATTTCTTTAAATTAAAATAGATTAAGATAGGAGAATAAAAATTAGTCATCATATTTTTTAGTACCAAAAAAAATTATAAATCCGATATTTATTATCGGACGCTATTTTTTTGATATCATTAATATACACTTCAATATACATATAATATTAATTATAAGAAAAAATTGTAACTAATCAATCTCGATAAATCTGATTAAATTTCTTTTTATATAGATACTATTTATTTTTAAAGTTTTATGTGTTAAAATAATAATAGTATATTTAATTAAATAGAAAGCAAAAAAATCAAATGTAAAAAATACTGTGTTTATCGTTAGGTTTTTAGAATTATAATAATAAATAAAAGTGAAGGAGATTTAATTGTATAAAATAAAAATTAATAATATGAAATTTCATTCGTATATAGGTGTTTACGAAGAAGAGAAAAAAATTGGGCAGAACATTGAAATTGACTTAATTATATCGCTTTCAAAAGAAATTATTAAAAATGATGATATAAATAGTACGTTAAGTTATGGTGACTGTTATAGGAAAATTAAAAAGATTGTAGAAGAAAGTAATGTTGATTTGCTGGAGACGTTGGCTTTGGATATTATTAAGGAAATAAAGAAATTGAATGAGAATATTGAAGATGTTCAGGTAAATATTAGAAAATTGGCAGTTCCGATTAATGGGATTTTTGATAGTGTTGAAATTCAGATAAAGGATTAGGCGGGAGTGAAAAAATGGAGCAAAAAAATAAAGTTTATTTAAGTTTAGGTGGAAATATTGGAGACAGGAAAGAGTATATTCAAAAAGCTGTTGACATGATTGGAGAAATTGATGGAATTAAGATATTAGAAAAGTCTGGATTGTATGAAACGACTCCAGTTGGATATTTGGAGCAGGATTTGTTTCTGAATGGAGTAATTAAAATTGAAACTGAATTTTCAGCAAGGGATATTTTGAAAATTATAAATAAAATTGAAATTGAACTGGATAGAAAGCGTGAAATTAGATGGGGACCGAGAACAATTGATATTGATATTTTGATTTTTTCAAATAAAAAAATAAATGAAACTGACTTAATAATTCCACATAAAGAAATGTTAAATCGACTATTTGTTTTAGTTCCATTAATTGAAATTTACGATGGAGATTATTTTGGAAAAGAAGTAATTGCTAAAAGAATAGATGAACTGCTTAAAATAGGAGATCAAAAAATACAAAAGGTAGAAGGATAATTTGAATATATAATTAATTTAAAAAATGATTTGAAAAGAATTACATAAATATATTTTTAGTAGTTGTGTTAGTAATATAGTAATATAATATGAAAAAGAAGAGAAATATAGTGTTGTAATTCTTATATTTTTTAAATTTTATATTTTTATTATCGGACGTATTTATTTTTTTTTAAAATTTTTTAACAAAAAAATAGCAAAAAATCTCCGACTTCTATAAGTGGGAGATGAATTGCTTTTTTTGTAAAAAAAATTGAAA
>ERZ772948.1532-NODE-1532-length-13214-cov-4.144084_pt1 | contig 13214 bp, 10 predicted proteins | sample MGYA00511945_ERZ772948 | MGnify/ENA primary metagenome ERZ772948 (study PRJEB29015, sample SAMEA2737927) | human oral metagenome | biome: human oral; feature: human-associated habitat; material: dental | place: China | collected 2141 ... | reverse complement strand
CCTTACCGTAGATATATGTAACTGACTTCGTCAGTCTTATCTACAACCTCAAAGCAGTGCTTTGAGCAACCTGCGGCTAGTTTCCTAGTTTGCTCTTTGATTTTCATTGAGTATAAGCTTTCTCTAAGGAAAACTTAAGCTAGCTTTTAGGTTTGGGTCTTATACTAGAGTCATCAAAAAGAAACGAGGACTCTCACATGACTATTAAAGTAACATACCAAAAGAAATTCCAAACCGTCAAACTAGAGAAAGGAGCTAGCACCTATTGATACACAGAGAGCGGAAACGCTCTTTTTATTTTTAAAACTACTTTCAGACGATAGGTTTGAGGGAGGAGAATCTAAAATCACTTTCTGTTTACCATTCTTTCTTGCATTGCTTTTCTAGATATGCTACAGTTATGATAGCGATTACAAATCAAAAGGAGCATGCTATGAAAAATCCAGCTTTGCTAGAAGAAATCAAGACTTATAAAGGAAGGGATGAGGTTCCAGAAGACTTTGATGCTTTCTGGGATGAGGAAGTCAAAAAAGTTTCCTCTCTTCCTGCCTATCAGTTGGAGGAAAGAGATTTTCATATTCCTCAAGTCAAGTGTTATGAGCTAACCTTTGAGGGAACTAATGAAGGAAGAGTCTATGCACGCGTCGTCCTTCCAAAGACCGAGGAGAAAGTTCCGCTAATCTTCCATTTCCATGGTTATATGGGACGTGGCTGGGACTGGGCTGACATGCTAGCCTATACTGTGGCTGGTTACGGTGTTGTTTCCATGGATGTGCGGGGCCAGTCGGGCTATTCGCAAGACGGCTTGCGCTCTCCACTAGGAAATACGGTGAAGGGACATATCATCCGTGGTGCTATTGAGGGTAGGGAACATCTCTTTTATAAGGATGTTTATCTGGATATTTACCAGTTGATCGAAATTGTTGCTAGTCTGCCACAGGTTGATGAGGAAAGACTTTCTAGCTATGGTGCCTCACAAGGCGGTGCTTTAGCCCTGGTTGCAGCAGCGCTCAATCCTCGGATTCAGAAAACAGTTGCCATCTATCCTTTCTTGTCAGACTTTAGACGAGTGCTTGAGATTGGCAATACCAGTGAAGCCTATGATGAACTCTTCCGTTATTTCAAGTTCCACGATCCCTTCCATGAAACAGAGGAGGAAATCATGGCGACTCTTGCCTATATCGATGTGAAAAATCTTGCCCATCGTATTCAAGGTGAGGTCAAGATGATTACGGGCTTGGATGACGATGTTTGCTATCCTATTACCCAGTTTGCGATTTACAACCGCCTAACTTGCGACAAGGCCTATCGCATCATGCCTGAGTATGCCCACGAAGCCATGAATGTTTTTGTCAATGACCAGATTTATAACTGGCTCTGTGGTAGTGAGATTCCTTTTAAGTACGTAAGATAATGAATGAGAGAGCCCAGGAGCTCTCTTTTTTATGCCCAAAACCTGAAAGTACTTTTAGGAAATTTAAAATATTAAAATATTCTTAAAAGTAAAATCTATTCTGTGGGAACATAGATATAAATATAAGACTTTATTGTATAATAAAGGAAAAGTCACTTGTGAAAGGAGGAAAAAGGCTGCCGGGTGGTTAAAAACTCGGGCTCAGCAGAAAATGGGAGAGGATTGGAAGCTCTCATTAAGTTGGATACTTTCTTGTAAAACTTGTCTCTTGAGAGACAATAAAAATTTTCAAAGAAAAAGAAAGCGCTTTATTTTATGAAAAATGAAAGGACAAACATGAATTACAAATATTTAAATCGGAAACAGCGATACGGAATTCGAAAATTTGCAGTCGGTGCAGCATCGGTAGTGATTGGTACAGTAGTATTTGGAGCAAATCCAGTCTTAGCTCAAGAGCAAGCCAATGCAGCAGGAGCCAATACAGAAACTGTCGAACCTGGTCAAGGTTTATCAGAATTGCCAAAAGAAGCGTCCTCGGGAGATCTTGCTCATTTGGATAAGGATTTGGCTGGTAAATTGGCAGCAGCTCAAGACAACGGCGTTGAGGTGGACCAAGATCATTTGAAAAAAAATGAGAGTGCAGAATCAGAAACCCCATCCTCTACGGAAACCCCTGCAGAAGAAGCAAATAAGGAAGAGGAATCAGAGGATCAGGGTGCTATTCCTCGTGACTATTACTCAAGAGATTTAAAAAATGCTAATCCTGTCCTTGAAAAAGAAGATGTTGAAACCAATGCAGCAAATGGTCAGAGAGTCGATTTATCAAGTGAACTAAATAAACTAAAGCAACTAAAAAATGCTACAGTTCACATGGAGTTCAAACCAGATGCATCAGCTCCACGCTTTTACAATCTCTTCTCTGTATCCAGTGACACCAAGGAAAATGAGTACTTTACTATGTCGGTCCTTGATAATACAGCTCTTATTGAAGGGCGTGGCGCTAACGGGGAGCAGTTCTATGATAAGTACACAGATGCTCCTTTGAAAGTTCGCCCTGGACAATGGAATTCTGTGACCTTTACTGTCGAACAACCGACAGCAGAGCTACCTCATGGTCGAGTTCGTCTCTATGTGAACGGTGTCTTATCTCGAACTAGTCTCAAATCTGGTAACTTCATCAAAGATATGCCAGATGTTAATCAAGCTCAACTTGGAGCAACCAAACGGGGCAATAAAACAGTTTGGGCATCAAATCTACAAGTTCGAAACCTAACCGTTTATGATCGTGCTTTAAGCCCAGATGAAGTTCAAACACGGAGTCAATTATTTGAAAGAGGTGAATTGGAACAGAAGCTTCCTGAGGGCGCAAAAGTCACTGAGAAAGAAGACGTCTTTGAAGGTGGTAGGAACAATCAACCAAATAAAGATGGTATCAAGAGTTATCGTATCCCAGCTCTTCTCAAGACAGATAAAGGAACCCTGATTGCTGGAACAGATGAAAGACGTTTGCACCATTCTGACTGGGGAGATATTGGGATGGTTGTTCGTCGCAGCTCAGATAATGGAAAAACATGGGGAGACCGAATCGTAATCTCAAATCCTCGTGACAATGAGCACGCTAAACATGCAGATTGGCCATCTCCAGTTAATATTGATATGGCCTTGGTGCAAGACCCTGAAACAAAGAGAATTTTTGCAATTTACGACATGTTCCTTGAGAGTAAGGCAGTATTTTCATTGCCGGGGCAAGCTCCGAAAGCTTATGAACAAGTGGGAGATAAAGTTTATCAAGTTTTATATAAGCAAGGAGAATCAGGTCGCTATACGATTCGAGAAAACGGAGAGGTTTTCGACCCTCAAAATAGAAAGACAGATTATCGTGTTGTCGTTGACCCTAAAAAACCAGCCTACAGCGATAAGGGAGATTTGTATAAAGGGAATGAGCTAATCGGAAATATTTATTTTGAGTATAGCGAGAAGAATATTTTTAGAGTTTCCAATACCAACTACCTATGGATGTCCTACAGTGATGACGATGGGAAGACTTGGTCTGCACCAAAAGATATTACTCATGGGATTCGGAAAGATTGGATGCACTTCCTAGGAACTGGACCTGGTACGGGGATTGCCTTGCGTACAGGACCTCATAAGGGAAGACTGGTGATTCCAGTTTATACAACAAACAACGTTTCCTACCTAAGTGGTTCTCAATCATCTCGTGTAATTTATTCAGATGATCATGGAGAAACATGGCAAGCAGGGGAAGCAGTTAATGATAACCGTCCAGTAGGCAACCAAACCATTCACTCTTCAACTATGAATAATCCAGGCGCTCAAAATACGGAGTCAACTGTTGTTCAGTTGAATAATGGGGATCTCAAGCTCTTTATGCGTGGGTTGACTGGCGATCTTCAGGTTGCGACCAGTCATGATGGGGGAGCAACGTGGGATAAGGAAATCAAACGTTATCCTCAAGTAAAAGACGTTTATGTTCAAATGTCCGCTATTCACACCATGCATGAAGGAAAGGAATACATTCTACTCAGCAATGCTGGTGGTCCTGGACGCAACAATGGTTTAGTTCATCTGGCTCGTATTGAGGAGAATGGTGAGTTGACATGGCTTAAACACAATCCTATACAAAGTGGTAAGTTTGCTTACAACTCACTCCAAGATCTCGGAAATGGCGAATATGGTTTGCTTTATGAGCATGCGGATGGCAATCAAAACGATTATACTTTATCCTATAAGAAATTCAACTGGGATTTCTTGACCAAGGATTGGATTTCTCCTAAAGAAGCAAAAGTGAAATACGCGATTGAAAAATGGCCAGGCATTCTTGCGATGGAGTTTGATTCGGAAGTATTGGTCAACAAGGCACCAACCCTTCAATTGGCAAACGGTAAAACAGCACACTTCATGACCCAGTATGACACAAAAACCCTCCTATTTACGGTGGATTCAGAGGATATGGGTCAAAAAGTTACAGGTCTGGCAGAAGGTGCTATTGAAAGTATGCATAATTTACCAGTCTCTGTAGCGGGCACTAAGCTTTCGAATGGAATGAACGGAAGTGAAGCTGCTGTTCATGAAGTGCCAGAATATACAGGCCCACTAGGGACATCCGGCGAAGAGCCAGCACCGACAGTCGAGAAGCCTGAATACACAGGCCCACTAGGGACAGCGGGTGAAGAGCCAGCACCGACAGTAGAGAAGCCGGAGTACACAGGCCCATTAGGGACATCCGGCGAAGAGCCAGTACCGACAGTAGATAAGCCTGAATACACAGGCCCATTAGGGACAGCAGGTGAAGAGCCAGCTCCGACAGTCGAGAAGTCAGAATACACAGGCGGAGTTAATGCTGTTGAGGCCGCAGTCCATGAAGTGCCAGAGTACACAGGTCTGTTGGCAACAGTGGGTGAAGAAGCAGCGCCAACAGTAGATAAGCCTGAATTTACAGGTGGTGTCAACGCTGTTGAGGCGGCAGTTCATGAAGTCCCTGAGTTCAAGGGTGGTGTCAATGCAGTGCTAGCAGCCTCAAACGAGATTCCGGAATATAGCGGAGGTGCTAACTTTGTCTTGGCAGCTTCAAATGACCTGCCAGAGTATAAGGGTGGTGTCAATGCTGTTGAAGCAGCAGTCCATGAACTTCCAGAGTACACAGGCCCACTAGGTACAGCGGGCGAAGAGGTAGCTCCAACAGTTGAGAAGCCAGAATTTACAGGCGGTGTGAATGCTGTTGAAGCAGCAGTCCATGAAGCCCCTGAGTACAAAGGTGGTGTGAATGCAGCCGATGCAACTGTACATGAACTCGCAGAATATAAGGGAGCTAATTCGCTTGTGACTCTTGCTACAGAAGATTATACTTACAAAGCTCCTCTTGCTCAGCAGACACTTCCTGATACAGGGAACAAGGAGAGTGGAATCCTTGCCTCACTAGGACTCACAGCTTTCTTCCTTGGCTTGTTTGCGATGGGGAGAAAGAGAGAAGAATAAGAGAATAATTTTAATCATTTGGCTTTGTAAAAATAGAAGGAGATAGTAGGTTTTTCAGCCTGCTATCTTTTTCTTTCGACTCAAGGTGTACTAATAAGAAATTCTAAGATGTCTGAAACTACTTTCAGGATAGTCTGTTCTATAAAATAGTTTTGAAACTGAAATCTATTCCACCACAAACTATTGAAAGCGCTTAACAAATGATATATAATAAGCCCATAGAAGAAAGAAAGGGAGGAAAGAGGATGCCACAAATAAGCAAAGAAGCCTTGATTGAACAAATCAAAGATGGAATCATTGTCTCTTGCCAGGCACTTCCTCACGAACCGCTTTATACAGAAGCGGGAGGGGTTATCCCCTTGCTAGTCAAAGCGGCTGAGCAAGGTGGAGCAGTCGGTATCCGAGCAAACAGTGTTCGCGATATCAAGGAGATTAAGGAGGTTACGAAACTCCCGATTATCGGGATTATCAAACGTGACTATCCGCCACAGGAGCCTTTCATTACAGCTACGATGAGAGAAGTTGATGAACTGGCTGAACTAGACATCGAGGTCATTGCTCTGGATTGTACCAAACGTGAACGTTACGATGGTTTGGAAATTCAGGACTTTATCCGACAAGTCAAAGAAAAATATCCGCATCAACTCTTGATGGCTGATACCAGTACCTTTGAAGAGGGAATAGCAGCGGTCGATGCAGGGATTGATTTTGTTGGAACAACCCTATCAGGTTATACCTCTTATAGTCCTAAGGTAGATGGTCCAGACTTTGAACTGATCAAAAAACTCTGCGATGCCGGTGTGGATGTCATCGCTGAAGGGAAAATTCATACACCAGAACAAGCCAAACAAATCCTTGAATATGGGGTGCGAGGCATCGTTGTTGGTGGAGCGATTACTAGACCAAAAGAGATTACGGAACGCTTTGTTGCCGGTCTTAAATAACACAATCTCAAAACAGAGGAGAGTGGTCGATGCGTCGGATAAAATGAAAACGTATACAAATATAAAGAACTCATTATCCAATATGGATACGCTTATCAATTAGGAGAATACAAATGAAATTTAGAAAACTAGCTTGTACAGTACTTGCGGGTGCTGCGATTCTTGGCCTTGCTGCTTGTGGTAACTCTGGTGGAAGTAAAGATGCTGGAAAATCAGGAAGCGATAGCGGAAAAACAGAAATCACTTGGTGGGCATTCCCAGTCTTCACACAAGAAAAAACTGGTGACGGTGTTGGAACTTATGAAAAATCAATCATCGAAGCTTTTGAAAAAGCAAATCCAGATGTAAAAGTGAAATTGGAAACCATCGACTTCAAGTCAGGTCCTGAAAAGATCACAACAGCCATCGAAGCAGGAACAGCGCCAGACGTACTCTTTGACGCACCAGGACGTATCATCCAATACGGTAAAAATGGTAAATTGGCTGAGTTGAACGACCTCTTCACAGACGAATTCGTCAAAGATGTCAACAACGAAAATATCGTACAAGCAAGTAAGGCTGGAGACAAAGCTTACATGTATCCAATCAGTTCAGCTCCATTCTACATGGCTATGAACAAGAAAATGTTGGAAGATGCTGGAGTTGCAAACCTTGTAAAAGAAGGTTGGACAACTGATGACTTTGAAAAAGTTTTGAAAGCGCTTAAAGATAAAGGATATACACCAGGTTCATTGTTCAGTTCTGGTCAAGGGGGAGACCAAGGAACACGTGCCTTCATCGCAAACCTTTATGGCGGTTCTGTAACAGATAAAGATGTAACAAAATATACAACAGACGATCCTAAATTCGTCAAAGGTCTTGAAAAAGCTGCTAGCTGGATCAAGGACGGTCTATTGAACAATGGTTCACAATTTGACGGTGGAGCAGATATCCAAAACTTTGCTAACGGTCAAACTTCATACACAATCCTTTGGGCTCCAGCTCAAAACGGTATCCAAGCGAAACTCTTGGAAGCAAGTAAGGTAGACGTGGTAGAAGTACCATTCCCATCAGACTCTGGTAAACCATCTCTTGAATACCTTGTAAATGGATTTGCAGTATTTAACAACAAAGACGACAAGAAAGTCGCAGCAGCTAAGAAATTCGTTCAATTCATCGCAGATGACAAAGAATGGGGTCCTAAAGACGTAGTTCGTACAGGTGCCTTCCCAGTTCGTACTTCATTTGGCAAACTTTATGATGACAAACGTATGGAAACAATCAGTGGCTGGACTAAATACTACTCACCATACTACAACACTATCGATGGATTTGCTGAAATGAGAACACTTTGGTTCCCAATGTTGCAATCTGTATCAAATGGTGACGAAAAACCAGCGGATGCTTTGAAAGCCTTCACTGAAAAAGCTAACGAAACAATCAAAAAAGCTACAAAACAATAAGCACTAAGTCAGATTGATTCCCCCTTTTCCCTGTGCACTATGGTGTAAGAAAAGGGGGACTTTTGTTTGAAATGGTAGGAACTGTCACGAAATTAAAATGAAGTTCTTACATAAGCGAATCTTAAAAAATTTCATTTTGGTTTTAAAACAGTTCAAGAAAATCAAAAACTATTCTATTTGAAAGAGAGGTGCCGACTGTGAAAGTCAATAAAATTCGTATGCGGGAAACAGTGATTTCCTACGCTTTCCTAGCACCAGTGTTATTCTTCTTTGTCATCTTTGTCTTGGCTCCTATGATTATGGGATTCATTACAAGTTTCTTTAACTACTCCATGACCAGCTTTGAGTTTGTAGGCTTGGATAACTACATTCGCATGTTTAAAGACCCTGTCTTTACCAAGTCTTTGATCAATACCGTTATCCTGGTTATTGGATCTGTTCCGATTGTGGTTCTCTTCTCGCTCTTTGTAGCATCTCAAACCTATCATCAAAATGCCATTGCCCGTTCTTTCTATCGTTTCGTCTTCTTCCTTCCTGTAGTTACAGGTAGTGTTGCCGTAACAGTTGTATGGAAATGGATCTATGACCCACTATCAGGGATTCTAAACTTTGTCCTTAAGTCAAGCCATATCATCAGCCAAAACATTTCTTGGTTGGGTGATAAAAACTGGGCTTTGCTAGCGATTATGATCATCCTTTTGACAACATCTGTTGGTCAACCGATTATCCTTTATATCGCTGCCATGGGAAATATTGATAACTCACTAGTTGAAGCAGCGCGTGTTGACGGTGCGACTGAGTTCCAAGTCTTCTGGAAGATCAAATGGCCTAGCCTTCTTCCAACAACTCTTTACATCGCAATCATTACAACCATCAACTCTTTCCAATGTTTCGCCTTGATTCAGCTCTTGACATCTGGTGGTCCAAACTACTCAACAAGTACCTTGATGTACTACCTTTACGAAAAAGCCTTCCAATTGACAGAGTACGGCTATGCAAATACCATCGGTGTCTTCTTGGCAGTGATGATTGCCATTGTCAGCTTTGCTCAATTCAAGATCCTCGGAAACGACGTAGAATACTAAAGAAAGGAGACAGTTATGCAACCTACACAAAAGAAACCTTTAACAGCTTTCACTGTTATTTCAACGATTATCTTGCTCTTGTTGACCGTACTGTTCATCTTTCCATTCTACTGGATCTTGACAGGGGCCTTCAAATCACAGCCTGACACCATTATGATTCCGCCACAGTGGTTCCCTAAAATGCCAACCATGGAGAACTTCCAACAACTCATGGTGCAAAACCCTGCTATGCAGTGGATGTGGAACTCTGTATTTATCTCGCTAGTAACCATGTTCCTAGTTTGTGCAACCTCATCTCTAGCAGGTTATGTATTGGCTAAAAAACGTTTCTATGGTCAGCGCATTCTCTTTGCAGTCTTTATCGCTGCCATGGCTCTTCCAAAACAAGTTGTCCTTGTACCATTGGTACGTATCGTCAACTTCATGGGAATTCACGATACTCTTTGGGCAGTTATCTTGCCTTTGATTGGATGGCCATTTGGGGTCTTCCTCATGAAACAATTCAGCGAAAACATCCCAACAGAATTGCTTGAATCAGCTAAAATCGACGGTTGTGGTGAGATTCGTACCTTCTGGAGCGTAGCCTTCCCTATTGTGAAGCCAGGATTTGCAGCTCTTGCAATCTTTACCTTCATCAATACTTGGAACGACTACTTCATGCAGTTGGTTATGTTGACTTCACGTCAAAACTTGACCATCTCACTCGGGGTTGCGACCATGCAGGCCGAAATGGCAACCAACTATGGTTTGATCATGGCGGGTGCAGCCCTTGCAGCCGTGCCAATCGTAACAGTCTTCCTTGTCTTCCAAAAATCCTTTACACAGGGTATTACTATGGGAGCTGTTAAAGGATAATACTCTGCGAAAATCGAATTCAAACTACGTCAGCGTCACCTTGCCATACTTAAGTATTGCTTGCGGTTAGCTTCCTAGTCCATTCTTCCATTTTCATTGAGTATAAGAGAATACAGAGTTATAAGTGTCTACAAAATGGAGAGTATGCAGTTACTTCGTGAAGTTTTGTCAGACACTTATAAACTTAATCTATGATTTTAGTTAACTATCAGAAACGAAGGAAACAGTATGATTTTTGACGATTTGAAAAACATCGCCTTTTACAAGGGGATCCATCCCAATCTAGACAAGGCTATCGACTATCTCTATCAGCACCGTAAGGATTCTTTCGAACTAGGTAAGTATGAGATTGACGGGGACAAGGTCTTTCTAGTTGTTCAGGAAAATGTCCTCAATCAAGCTGAAAATGATCAATTTGAACACCATAAGAACTATGCAGATTTGCATTTGCTGGTAGAAGGACATGAATATTCGAGCTACGGTTCACGTATCAAAGACGAGGCAGTAGCATTCGACGAAGCGAGCGACATTGGCTTTGTCCATTGTCATGAAAAATACCCACTATTGTTGGGCTATCACAATTTTGCAATTTTCTTCCCAGGAGAACCACACCAGCCAAATGGCTACGCAGGGATGGAAGAAAAAGTTCGCAAATATCTCTTTAAAATTTTGATTGATTAAAAGAATCAGGAGGAGCAAACATGGCACAAAAAGGAGTAAGCCTGATCAAGGCAGCATTTGATACAGATAACTTTCTCATGCGTTTCAGTGAGAAGGTCTTGGATATCGTGACAGCCAATCTTCTTTTTGTCGTCTCTTGTTTGCCCATCGTGACGATTGGAGTGGCAAAAATCAGCTTCTACCAAACCATGTTCGAGATTAAGAGAAGCAGACGGGTACCAGTCTTTAGAACTTATCTAAGGGCCTTCAAGCAAAATCTGAAACTGGGGCTTCAGTTGGGTCTGTTAGAGTTGGGCATTGTTTTGCTGAGTCTTTTAGACCTCTATCTTTTCTGGGGCCAGACAGCTTTGCCTTTCCAGATTGTGAAAGCTATTTGTTTGGGGATTCTCATCTTCCTCACTCTCGTGATGCTGGCTAGTTATCCCATCGCTGCGCGCTATGATTTGTCTTGGAAAGAAGTGCTGCAAAAAGGGCTTATCTTGGCAAGTTTTAACTTTCCATGGTTCTTCCTCATGTTAGCCATTCTCTTTCTCATTGTGATGGTTCTTTATCTATCCGCCTTCACTCTCCTTTTGGGTGGGTCAGCTTTTATCCTCTTTGGTTTTGGTTTGCTAGTCTTTCTCCAAGCAGGTTTGATGGAGAAAATCTTCGCCAAATACCAGTAGGATGAGGTGTTTCTGAAACTACTTTCAATCGTTACAGTTTCTAAAATACAAGTAGAAACTAAAATCTAAGTGTATACAAGATATTGAAAGCGATTTTCACAAGGTGTATACTAAACTTGTAAAAAATAGAACTGCTCTCAGCAGAAAAAAGAAATCTTAGGAGAAAATCTATGTCAGATTTGAAAAAATACGAAGGTGTCATTCCAGCCTTCTACGCATGTTATGATGATCAAGGAGAAGTAAGTCCAGAGCGTACGCGTGCCTTGGTTCAATACTTCATTGATAAGGGAGTTCAAGGTCTCTATGTCAACGGTTCTTCTGGTGAATGTATCTACCAAAGCGTAGAGGACCGCAAGTTGATCTTGGAAGAAGTCATGGCAGTTGCTAAGGGCAAATTGACCATCATCGCTCACGTAGCTTGTAACAATACAAAGGATAGTATGGAACTTGCTCGCCATGCGGAAAGTTTGGGTGTAGATGCCATTGCAACGATTCCACCGATTTACTTCCGCTTGCCTGAGTACTCAGTTGCTAAGTACTGGAATGATATCAGTTCTGCGGCACCAAATACAGACTATGTCATCTACAACATTCCTCAATTGGCAGGAGTTGCTTTGACTCCAAGTCTTTATACTGAAATGTTGAAAAATCCTCGTGTTATCGGTGTGAAGAACTCTTCTATGCCAGTTCAAGATATCCAAACCTTTGTGAGCCTTGGTGGAGAAGACCACATCGTCTTTAACGGTCCAGATGAACAGTTCCTAGGTGGACGCCTCATGGGTGCCAAAGCTGGTATTGGTGGTACATACGGTGCTATGCCAGAACTCTTCTTGAAACTCAATGAGTTGATTGCTGAAAAAGACTTGGAAACAGCTCGTGAATTGCAATACGCTATCAATGCAATTATCGCTAAATTGACTGCTGCACATGGAAATATGTATGGTGTCATTAAAGAAGTCTTGAAGATCAATGAAGGTTTGAATATTGGTTCAGTTCGATCACCATTGACACCAGTAACCGAAGGTGATCGCCAAGTTGTAGAAGCAGCAGCGCAATTGATTCGTGAAACCAAGGAGCGCTTCCTCTAATCCATAAGGAGGTATTTATGACACACTACGTTGCAATTGATATTGGTGGAACCAACATCAAATATGGTTTGATTGACCAAGAAGGTCAACTTGTTGAATCGCATGAAATGCCAACTGAGGCGCATAAGGGTGGACCCCATATCTTACAAAAGACAAAAGATATCGTAGCCAGCTATTTAGAAAAAGGCCCAGTAGCAGGTGTTGCCATTTCTTCAGCGGGAATGGTGGATCCTGACAAGGGTGAAATCTTCTATGCTGGGCCTCAAATTCCTAACTACGCAGGAACCCAGTTCAAAAAGGAAATCGAGACTAGCTTTGCGATTCCTTGCGAAATTGAAAATGATGTCAACTGCGCAGGTCTTGCTGAGGCAGTATCTGGTTCAGGCAAGGGAGCGAGCGTGACACTTTGCTTGACCATTGGAACAGGTATCGGTGGTTGCTTGATTATGGATGGGAAAGTTTTCCATGGATTTAGCAATTCAGCCTGTGAAGTCGGTTATATGCATATGCAGGATGGAGCTTTCCAAGATTTGGCTTCTACGACAGCCTTGGTAGAGTATGTAGCAGCAGCTCATGGAGATCCAGTTGACCAGTGGAATGGCCGTCGTATCTTTAAGGAAGCCACAGAAGGCAATAAACTCTGCATGGCTGGTATTGACCGCATGGTAGATTACCTTGGGAAAGGTCTGGCAAATATTTGCTATGTGGCCAATCCAGAAGTGGTCATTCTCGGTGGCGGTATCATGGGGCAAGAGGCTATCCTCAAGCCTAAGATTCGCGCAGCCTTGAAGGCGGCCTTGGTACCAAGCTTAGCTGAAAAAACACGATTAGAATTTGCCCATCACCAAAATACAGCAGGGATGTTGGGTGCCTATTATCATTTTATACTCAATGAAAATCAAAGAGCAAACTAGGAAGCTAGCCGTAGGCAGTACTTGAGTACGGCAAGGCGAAGCTGACGTGGTTTGAATTTGATTTTCATTGAGTATAAAATGAAAAAGGGTGGCGGGGATAAATTATCCCTTGTCGCCACCACTTGTAAGT
>ERZ772948.1530-NODE-1530-length-13221-cov-3.768571_pt1 | contig 13221 bp, 8 predicted proteins | sample MGYA00511945_ERZ772948 | MGnify/ENA primary metagenome ERZ772948 (study PRJEB29015, sample SAMEA2737927) | human oral metagenome | biome: human oral; feature: human-associated habitat; material: dental | place: China | collected 2141 ... | reverse complement strand
GGCGGCGCAGGCGCGGCCCGCGAGTTTTGCGATTTGCTGCTCACCGCCAGCGGCCGCTACCGCCGCCTGCTGCAAGCCCAGCTGGATGCAGGCGGCGCGGAAAGCATCAGCGCAGCCGCAAGCGGAACCGGAACCGAAGCTGAAAGCGGCCGCTCCGCATGATCAACCGCGCCCGCCTGCTGCGCCGCAGCCGAGACCACTTCTTCGCCTGGCTGCCCGCCCTCATGATGGGCGTGTTCGCCCTGGGCACCTGGTGGCTGGTGCGCAGCGCCCCGCAAATCGTGCCGCCCGCCGCGCAGCAAGCGCCCGCTGACGAGCCGGACTACTTCATGCGCGACTTCACCGTGCAAACCTTCGCGCCCGACGGGCAGCTGCGCACCCGCATCACCGGCGCGCAAGGCCGGCACTACCCCGCCACGCAAACCCTGCACGTGCGCACCCCCCGCCTGCAAGCCTGGGGAGAGGGCGGCGAACTCGCCACCGCCACCGCCGAAAGCGCCACCGCCAAAGACGACGGCAGCGAAGTCGAACTCATCGGCCACGCCCGCGTGGAACGCCAGGCCGCGCCCGCCAGCCAGGGCGCGCCCGCTGTCGTCTTTGAAGGCGAACGCCTGCTGGCCTTCATCAACGACGAGCGCGTCATCTCGCATGAGCCTGTGCAAATCACGCGCGGGCCTGACCGCTTCACGGGCGACGCCTTTGAATACGACCGCGCCAGCGGCATCGCGCAACTCAAAGGCCGCGTGCACGGCGCCATCGCCCCGCGCCGCTGACCGGGCCTTTTTGCTCCTCGATCCATAGCAATAGGTCCTAGTGGGAATTGAGTTGAAAGATATTTCCGCCCCTTGAATTAGCTCCTTTTTTTGATTTAAAAGAAGCTCCTGCTGCCTGCCGCATCCGCCTTGGGCAGGGCTTGAGACGCAGACGCGCCCGAATCCAGCGCCCGGGCCGCCTTCCCTGTCTCATGGGCTGGCTCCGTGAACAGCCTTTGGGAGCCGCATCCGGCAAGCCTGGCTTCATGTCCCAACCGGCGTTCGGGCCTGGCGGGGGCCGAACCGGTAGTCATGCCCGCTTGCCACGTCTCTTCCCCCGCCTGCCAGAAGGCGATTTCTACAATTCGCGCCCATGCCTGCCGCCCCGGATTCCGAAGCCCCCGCCGCCCTTGCCGTTCTCACGCCCGCCGCCTTTGCCGCCGCGCGCGGGCAGGCGGCCCACGCGTTGCTGGAGGGGCTGAATGCCGAGCAGCGCGCCGCTGTCACCCTGCCGGCGGAGCACGCGCTCATCCTGGCCGGGGCCGGTTCGGGCAAGACGCGGGTGCTGACCACGCGCATTGCCTGGCTGTTGCAGACGGGGCAGGTGTCGCCCGGCGGCGTGCTGGCCGTGACGTTTACCAACAAGGCCGCGCGCGAGATGCAGGCGCGCCTGGCGGCCATGCTGCCGCTGAACGCGCGGGGCATGTGGATGGGCACGTTTCACGGGCTGGCCAACCGGCTTTTGCGCACGCACTGGAAGGCGGCGGGGCTGCCGCAGTCGTTTCAGGTGCTGGATGTGCAGGATCAGCTTGCCGCCATCAAGCGCCTGTGCAAGCAGTTCAACGTGGATGAGGAGCGCTGGCCTGCCAGGCAGCTGCAATGGTTCATCAACGGCTGCAAGGAAGAGGGCTTGCGCCCGCCCGATGTGCCGGTGAAAGACGCCGACAGCCGCCGCAAGGTGGAGCTGTACGAGCTGTATGAACAGCAGTGCCAGCGCGAGGGCGTGGCCGACTTTGGCGAGCTGATGCTGCGCAGCTACGAGCTGCTGCGCGACCATGCCGATTTGCGCGGGCATTACCGCCAGCGCTTTGCGCACATCCTGATTGACGAGTTTCAGGACACCAACCGGCTGCAATACGCGTGGATCAAGATGCTGGCGGGCCTGCCGCAAGCCGGCGCGCATCCGGGCGAACACCCGCCAGGGCGCACGGGCGGGGCCATCATGGCCGTGGGCGATGACGACCAGAGCATCTACGCCTTTCGCGGCGCGCGCGTGGGCAACATGGCCGATTTCGTGCGCGAGTTCGGCGTGCGCCACCAAATCAAGCTGGAGCAGAACTACCGCAGCCACGGCCACATCCTGCACGCAGCCAATTTGCTCATCAGCCACAACCAGCGCCGCCTGGGCAAAAACCTGCGCACCGCGCTGGGCGCGGGCGAGCCGGTGCGCGTGCTGCAAGCGCCCAGCGACTTTGCCGAGGCCGAATGGGTGGTGGACGAAATCCGCCATCTCGTGCGCGAAGGCGGCCTGCCGCGCCAGCAAATCGCCGTGCTCTACCGCAGCAATGCGCAAAGCCGCGCCATCGAATCGCAGCTGTTCAACGCGGGCGTGCCCTACCGCGTGTATGGCGGCCTGCGCTTTTTCGAGCGCGCCGAAATCAAGCATGCGCTGGCCTGGCTGCGCCTGCTGCTCAACCCGGCAGACGACACGAGCTTTTTGCGCGTGGTCAATTTCCCGCCGCGCGGCATTGGCGCGCGCACGCTGGAGCAGCTGCAAGACGCCGCGCGCGCCGCGCATGCCCCGCTGCATCAGGCCGTGCCCGCGCTGACGGGCCGCGCCCGGGCGAACCTGGCCGCCTTCACCGGCCTGATTGCCACGCTGCGCCAGCAGGCCCAGGGCCAGACGCTTGATCAAGTGGTGGAGCTGGTGGTGGAAGGCAGCGGCCTGGCTGATCACTACCGCGCCGAAAAAGACGGCCAGGAGCGCCTGGAAAACCTGCAAGAGCTGGCCAGCGCCGCCCAGGCCTTCGCCCAGCAGGAAGGCTTTGGCCGCGACGCCGTGGCGCTGCCTCCTGCCGCGCCGCAGATGAACGCAGGCATGGAAGCGGGAATGCCAGCGGAAATGGATGCGCAAGCCGCGCCCGCCAGCGAACCGGCGGCAGGCGAGCCGCCGCTGGCCGCCTTTCTCACCCACGCCGCGCTGGAAGCGGGCGACAACCAGGCGCAGGCCGGGCAAGACGCCGTGCAGCTGATGACCGTGCACGCCAGCAAGGGGCTGGAGTTCGAGGCCGTGTTCATCACCGGCCTGGAAGAAGGCATCTTCCCGCACGACAACGCGCAAGCCAGCCCCGACGGGCTGGAAGAAGAGCGCCGCCTGATGTACGTGGCCATCACCCGCGCGCGCCAGCGCCTGTATCTCAGCCACGCGCAAGTGCGCATGCTCCACGGGCAAACCCGCTACAACGTGCGCAGCCGCTTTCTGGACGAAATGCCCGATGAAGCGCTCAAGTGGCTCACGCCCAAAAACCCGGGCCGCAGCCTGGCCGAAGACGAAGCCTTCGGCAACGCAGGCCGCCGATTCGGTCTGAATGCGGGCTTGAACGCCGGTGTGGGCGAACACGCCTGGCGGCCCATGCCGGACGCCGCCCGCGCCGCCGCCCTGCCCTCCGCCACCGCCAACACGCGCGAAGGCGCGCCCATCCGTGCGGGCATGCAGGTGTTTCACAACAAATTCGGCGAAGGCGCCGTGCTTGAAATTCAGGGCACGGCAGACGACGCCAAGGCCCGCATTGAATTCAAGCGCCACGGCGTGAAGTTGCTGGCCCTGGCGGTGGCCCAGCTCACGCCCCTGCCCTGAAGGGCCTGTTCAGCGCCTGGCCCGGAGCAACAGCGTGGCAGCAGCGCCTTTCGCGCTTGCGCCCGGCAAGGGCCTGCCGCAGCCCTGAAAGCCGCCAGGAAGCATCAAAAACAGGAGCGAAAACAAGGGGCTGAAATACCGTCTCGCGCAATTCCCACTAGGACATGATGCTATTGATAGAGGAGCTAAACGAGATCCAGCAGACGCTGCGCGCTCCCTGTTCGAACTGGTTCTCGAGCGGGCGCCCAAGCCGTCTGGCCGCCGGAGCCTGGCAGGCTCAGTCGCAAGGACGCAGCGGCTTGCCTGCCAGGGCCTGGCGCAGCGATGGCCGGGCCAGTTTTTCGCGCAGGGCGGCATCGGCTGCCGGCAGGCGCAGCAGGTAGGCCGGGGTGTCGCGCCGCTCGCGCACCACGCGCAGGCCGCTGATGCCCCGGCGGGCGAAATCGGCAACGGCGCGGTTGGCGCTGTCTTCGCTGGAAAAGCGGCCCAGCGACAGGCCCGGCTCCAGCGCCGCGCCGGGGCGGTCGGTGTCGATGCCCCGGGCGTTCAGTTCGCGGCGGCGCGCGGCGGCGGCTTCGGCGCTGGCGAGCTTGCCGGTATAGACCATCCAGCGGCTGGGCAATTGCACGGCGTGCAGCTGCCATGAACCGGCGGGCAAGGCAGCGGCGGCGCGGCGCAAGGCGTCGGCCTGGGCTTCGGTGAAAGCGCCCGCTTGCAGGCAAACGGACGGCGGGGCCTTGGCGGCGGGAGCGGGCGGCGTTTCTGGCGCTGGCGCGCCGGGCGGCTCCGCAGCGGGTGCGGCATCTGCGGGTGCATGCCCGGAGGGCGGCGCTTCATCCGCTTCATCCGGCGCGGCGGGCGCATGCGAGGCTTGCGCGTCAGGGCCGCTGCTGGTTTCGGGCGCGGGGGCCGTTTGGCCGCTGCCTTCTGGCGCGGCTGGGGCGGCAGGCGCAGCGGGCGCGGCGCTGGCATTCGTGGGGGAAGCGCCATCCACACGCAGGGCTTCCGGTTTCCATTGCCCGGCCACGCGCTCCGGCTCGCCCTGGCGCTGGGGGCCAAAGCCAATGGGGCGCAGCCAGCCTTGCGCCCAGGCCAGCCAGGCCAGGTTGGCGGCCAGCAGCAGGGCGACGATCCAGCGCAGCATGGCTTCAGGCCCCCGTGGCCAGCCGCACGCTGATTTCGCCGCTGGTGATGCGCTGCACGCCCGCTGCCGTGCGCACGCGCAAGGCGCCCGTGGCGTCCACGCCTTCGGCCTGGCCTTGCGTGCCGTCAGACAGGCGCACGGTCTGGCCTGCCAGCGCGTCGCGCGCCGCAAAGCGCGCCTCAAAGGGCGCAAAGCCCACGTGGGCGAAGGCTTGCACGGCGCGCACCAGCGGCAGCGCCACGCGCTCCAGCGCAGCCGGGGCGGTGATGCCGGGCAGAAGCGATTGCAGCCAGGCGGGCGGCACGCCGCTGACGGCGGGCGCATCCGGCGCATCCGGCTCGTGAGTCAGGGCTTGCAAGACTTGCTGCGCAGGCGCGATGTTCAGGCCGATGCCGATGACCACATAGCGCCCGGCCCCGCCCGCGTCGGCTCCGCCCGGCAGCGCGGTGGTTTCGATGAGGATGCCGCCCAGCTTGCGGCCTTGCTGCCACAAGTCATTGGGCCACTTCAGCGCAATGCCTTCGTGCAGGCTTTCGGCCACGGCCAGCCCGGCAGCCAGCGACAGGCCCTGCCAGTCGGCCGGATTGAGCGCCAGCCCCAGCGAGAAGGTGAGCGAGGCCTGGCCGCTGCTGCGCCAGCCGCGCCCCATGCGGCCGTGGCCCGCCGTTTGCTCTTCGGCCACCAGCAGCGTGGGCGCGGCCAGGCCGGCGCGCGCGCGGCGCATGAGTTCGCTGCTGGTGGAGTCGATTTGCGGCAGCACTTCAACCGTGAAGCCGGGCAGGATGGGGTCGATGGCCTGCCACAAGGCTTCGGCAGGCCAGCGCAAGGGGCTGATGGCAGTCATGCGCGCAGAGGAAAACGGGATGGAGAAAAAAGAGAGCGGGGCAGGAAGGGCGCCCGTCACAGCCCGCGCGGGCGGCGGGGCGTTTTTTGCTATCTTGAACTCATGTGCGCGCGAGGGCGTGCGCACGCGAAGCAACGGATTGTAAAAGCATGAAAACCCTGGTCATTGCTGAAAAGCCCTCTGTGGCGCAAGACATCGTGCGGGCGCTTGCGCCCGTGGCGGGCCGCTTCGACAAGCACGAAGACCATTTTGAAAACGAGCAATACGTGGTCACGAGCGCCGTGGGCCACTTGCTGGAAATCCAGGCGCCGGAAGCATTTGATGTCAAGCGCGGCAAATGGAGCTTCGCGCACCTGCCGGTGATTCCGCCGCACTTTGACCTCAAGCCCGTGGAAAAGACCAAATCGCGCCTGGCCGCCGTGGTGAAACAGGCGCGCCGCAAAGATGTGGGCCGCCTGGTGAACGCCTGCGACGCGGGGCGCGAGGGCGAACTCATCTTCCGCCTGATTGCGCAATATGCGTTTGACGGCAAGCACGCGCCCAAGCCCGTGGAGCGGCTGTGGCTGCAAAGCATGACGCCGCAGGCCATACGCGAGGGCTTTGGCCGCCTGCGCAGCGACGCGCAGATGCAGGGCCTGGCCGATGCCGCCCGCAGCCGCAGCGAGGCCGACTGGCTGGTGGGCATCAACGGCACGCGCGCCATGACGGCCTTCAACTCGCAAGGCGGCGGCTTTTTCCTCACCACCGTGGGCCGCGTGCAAACGCCCACGCTGGCCATCGTGGTCGATCGCGAGGAGCAAATCCGCAAGCACGTGCCGCGCGACTACTGGGAAGTGCACGCCACTTTTCTGGCGCAGGCGGGCAGCTACCAGGGCCGCTGGTTTGACCCCGACTGGAAAAAAGACCCGCAAGATGCCGAAAAGCGCCCCGAGCGCCTCTGGAGCGCCGACGAAGCCGCCTGCATTGCCGCCGCCGTGCGCGGGCAGGCGTGCAGCGTGCGCGAAGAAAGCAAGCCCAGCACGCAAGCCAGCCCGCTGCTGTTTGACCTGACTTCGCTTCAGCGCGAGGCCAACGGGCGCTTCGGCTTTTCAGCCAAAACCACGCTGGCGCTGGCGCAGTCGCTTTATGAAAAGCACAAGGCGCTCACCTACCCCCGCACCGACTCGCGCTGGCTGCCCGAAGACTATCTGCCCGTGGCCCGCCAGACTTTCGAGATGCTCGCCGCCAGCGCCATGCCCCACCTGGCCGGGCACGCGCAAACGGCGCTGGCGCAAGGCTGGGTGCGCGCCAGCAAGCGCATTTTTGACAACGCGAAGGTGAGCGACCACTTCGCCATCATCCCCACGCTGCAAGCGCCCGGCGCGCTCTCGGAAGCGGAGCAAAAGCTCTACGACCTGGTGGCGCGCCGCTTCATGGCGGTGTTCTTCCCCAGCGCCGAATACCTCATCACCACGCGCATCACCACCGCCACGCACGCGGGCGCGCATCACCACTTCCGCAGCGACGGCAAAGTGCTCGTCAAGCCCGGCTGGCTGGCCATCTACGGCAAAGAGGCCGAAGCCGAAAGCCAGGCAGCGGGCCAAAAAGGCGAAGCCGCCGCCAAATCGCTCGTGCCCGTGGCCGCTGGCGAGATGGTGCGCAATGAAGCCGTGGACATCCGCGCGCTGCAAACCCGCCCGCCCGCGCGCTACAACGAAGCCACGCTGCTGGGCGCCATGGAAGGCGCGGGCAAGCTCATCGACGACGAAGAGCTGCGCGCCGCCATGCAGGAAAAAGGCCTGGGCACGCCCGCCACGCGCGCGGCCATCATCGAGGGCCTGCTCACCGAAAAATACATGCTGCGCGAAGGCCGCGAACTCGTGCCCACCGCCAAGGCCACCCAGCTCATGACCCTGCTGCGCGGCCTGCAAGTGGAAGAACTCAGCCGCCCGCAGCTCACCGGCGAATGGGAAGCCAAGCTCGCCCGCATGGAGCGCGGCCAGCTCGCCCGCGCCGACTTCATGCGCGAAATCGCGGACATGACCGCCCGCATCGTCGCCAAAGCCAAGGAATTCAACCGCGACAGCGTGCCCGGCGACTACGCCACGCTCACCGCCGCCTGCCCCAACTGCGGCGGCCAGATCAAGGAAAACTACCGCCGCTACGCCTGCACGGGCCAGGCCGCAGGCGGCCAGGCGGGCCAGGGCTGCGGCTTTTCCATCACCAAAACGCCCGCAGGCCGCACCCTGAGCGTGCCCGAAGCCGAGGCGCTGCTGGCCCAAAGGCGCATCGGCCCGCTCGAAGGCTTTCGCAGCAAGGCCGGCTGGCCCTTCACCGCCGAACTCACGCTGGCCGAAGACGCCGAAGCGCCCGGCCGCTACAAGCTGGAATTCGACTTTGGCGACAGCGCCCCTGCCGAAGAAACCCCCCAGGCCGCGCAAGAGCTGGCCGCCCAGCCCAGCCTGGGCCCCTGCCCGCGCTGCGGCAGCGCCGTCAAGCTGCTGGGCAAAAACTACGTGTGCGAAAAATCCGTGGCCACCAGCGCCGCCCCCGCCAGTTGCGACTTCAAAAGCGGCCAAACCATCCTTCAGCAGCCCATCAGCGCCGAGCAAATGGGCAAGCTGCTGCAAACGGGCAAAACCGACCTGCTCGACAAATTCATCAGCAACCGCACCCGTCGCCCCTTTGCCGCCCGCCTGGCCTGGAGCGCCGGCGATGGCAAGGTGATTTTTGAATTCGAGCCGCGCGAAGGCGCGCGCGCCCGCCCGGCCTACAGCCGCGCCGCGCCCGCCGCCAGCGCGGCAAAACCCGCTGCAAAAACAACCACGAAAGCCGCCGCCAAAACAGCGAAAGCCGCCGCCGAAAAGAAAAAAACCCCGCGCGCCGGCAGCCTCAAGCCCAGCGCGGCGCTGGCCGCCGTCATCGGCCCCGGCCCCTTCGGGCGCGGCGAAGTCATGCAAAAACTCTGGGACTACATCAAGGCCCACAACCTGCAAGACCCCCAAGACAAGCGCATCCTCATCGCCGACGAAAAGCTGCGCCCCCTGTTTGAAGCCGACCGCATCGGTATGTTCAAGCTCGCGGTCATCGCGGGCAAGCACTTGTCCTGAGCGCCTGCCCGCAATCTGGCCGTGGGCAGGCCCCCAGCCGCTGCACTGCTCCGAAAGCCCTTGGTTTTTTGCTATTTATCTAATAGCATCAGGTCTTACTGGAATGTGCGATGGCGGCGGTTTTTGAGGGCTTTAATCCGCTCTCAAAAATAAAGCGGTCAGCGTGCCGCCCCGGACTGGCGCGCCTCTGTGGCATGGCTTGGGCCTTGCCTGCGCGCGCAGGCGCAGTCTGAAGGGGGCTGAAGCCTAGACTCGCTGCCTTCTTCGCCACTTCAAGGAGTTTTGCCATGCAGCCTGACCAGCTTTGCAGCGCAGCCCCCGCCTGCTGGCCCGTGGCCGAGGGCTGGCGGGCTGCGACACAGGCGTTTTTCGCCAGCGCCGCCGGGCACAAGCTCTTGCGCTTTTTGCAAGCGCGCCTGGACGCGGGCGCAAGCATCTTTCCGCCCCAGCCGCTGCGCGCGCTGGAACTCACGCCGCCCGAGTGCGTGCGCGTCGTCATCCTCGGGCAAGACCCCTACCACGGGCGCGGGCAGGCCGAAGGGCTGGCCTTTTCGGTGCCCCCGGGTGTGCCCCTGCCGCCTTCGCTGCGCAACATCTTCAAAGAACTGGAACGCGACCTGGGCGTGCCCGCGCCCGCCTTTCCGCGCCCCGGCGGCAGCCTGGCCGGCTGGGCGCGGCAAGGCGTGCTGCTGCTCAACACCTGCCTGACGGTGGAAGAAGGCCGCGCGGGCAGCCACGCCGGGCAAGGCTGGGAGCAGCTGACCGACGCGCTGATCGCCCAGGTGGCCCAGGGCAGCCGCCCCATCGTGTTCATGCTCTGGGGCGCGCACGCGCAGTCCAAGCAGGCGCTGATTGCGGCAAATGGCGGCCTGAATCGCGGCCCCGATCACAGTCATCTGGTGTTGCTGGCCAATCACCCCTCGCCCCTGTCGGCCACGCGCGGGCCGCGCCCTTTCATCGGCTGCGGGCACTTTGGCGCGGCCCGCGCGTTCCGCGACCGGCAGGGCCTGGCGCTGCCGCCAGATTCATAACGCAGTCATAACGCAGTCATAACGCAGGCCCATCCAGGCGGGCATTGGAGCCAGTTCAGAGCGCGCGCAGCTTGACCCTCTTTCAAGCGCCAGGCATTGCGCTCCAGCGCTTCGAGAACCTGCCCGGCGCGCGCCTGCGCGGAAGCAGAAAAGCCGTGCGAAACAGGCAGGCTCCCAGATAAATACACGGAAATAAACGGCGTTTCTTGCTCCTGCAAGCATAGCGATGGGTCCTAGTGAAACCTGCGCGGAAGGCTGTTTTATGCCTGCTGAATTCGCTCCTGTTTTTGGTTCGGCTTGATGGGTGCTGCGCCGATCTGGCCGGGATCGGTGCGCTTTGGATTTCCGCTCTCTGAAAAAGGCCAAAGCGCCATCACCGCCAACGGGCGGGCTTGGCGCGCCCATCGCATGTGCGGTGAGGTTTGGCTCCGCAGTCTGGGCAAAGCCGCTTTTGCCCCCCGTTTTGGCGCTCGCGCTCCAAGCCCGAGAGCGGGGCTGCTGATGACGGCGCAAGCGCGCGCGGCTTTATCGGGCTGGCTGCAATGCCGCCCAGACTTTGAGCGCCTGGGCGGTTTCGGCCACGTCATGCACGCGCACGATGGCGGCGCCGCGCTCAACCGCCAGCAAGGCTGCGGCTACGCTGGCGCTGATGCGCTCTTGGGGCGGGGGCGGCTGCTGCCCCGGCGCGGCCAGCGCCGCCCCCAGAGAAGATTTGCGCGACCAGCCGATCAGCAGCGGCAGCCGCGCGCTCAACAGCTCGCCTTGCCGGGCCAGCAAGGCGAAGTTTTGCGCCACCGTCTTGCCAAAGCCAATGCCAGGATCCAGCGTGATGCGCTCGGCCTGCACGCCATGCGCCTGAAGCGCCTGCGCCCGCTGCTGCAAAAAGGCCAGCACCTGCGGCACAGGATCGCCCGGCATGGGAGCCAGCTGCATGGTCTGCGGGTTGCCGTGCATGTGCATCAGGCAAACGCCGCAGGCCGGATGGCGCGCCACGGCTTCCAGCGCGCCCGGCTGGCGCAGCGCCCAAATGTCGTTGATGATGTCCGCCCCCGCATCCAGCGCGGCGGCCATGACTTCGGGCTTGTAGGTATCGACCGAGACGGGCGCGCCCATCCGGACAGCCTCGCGCAGCACAGGCAGCACGCGCGCCAGCTCTTGCGGCAGTGAAACGGCGGGGCTGCCGGGGCGAGTGGATTCGCCGCCAATGTCCAGAATGTCCGCCCCCTCGCGCAGCAGCCGCTCGCAGTGGCGCAGCGCCGCAGCCGCGCTGGCATGCTGGCCGCCGTCTGAAAACGAATCGGGCGTGACATTGACGATACCCATGATGCGCGGGCGCGCCAGATCAATGCGAAAGCGGGCGGTTTGCCAATGAAGGGGGCGGTGTGTCATACGAGTGGTGAGCAGGCGGCTCTAATAATGAAAAGAATGCTGCATTTGGCCATTTTCAGCATGGCCTGATAATCTGGCGAAGCAGAAAGCGCATTTACGCCATGAACCGGATGCATTATATATGAGGCGCTGGAGCGGCGCAGTTTATATCTTTCAGCAAGAAACCAATAAACAGGCCGACCCTATGCGCAGGATTTGCAATGACAAATTCTGCCTTCTTGAAAAATCTGCTTCAGGCCGCCGCTCATGCAATTTCAATTGATGCATGGCCTTGCGCAAGGCCGAATAATCTGTAAAAGGAATGATTATTGGGTGGGCGGTTTTGTGCTATTCAGAGCAAAGCAGAGGCGGTTTCAGAGCCTGATTTTTCCTTGCCGAAAAAAGCGTGCGACAACGGCTTGCCGTGAATGCAATAGCGCCCGTTTCAGCGCACGCCAGCGCTTGCGGTTGATTCAGACGTGAGAGCGGGCATGAGAGCCATTGCACCATCTGTCGTAGCATGACGGCGGCTCACAAGCCTGCTTTGGCCCATTCCGCCGGGAACATGACATGCGCACACTTCTTCTGCTCGCTCCATTGGCATTGAGCGCCTGCATTGCTGCAACGCCCACTGAAATTGACGCCCAGCAACTGGAACGCCTGCTGCCCGCCCAGGCGCTGCTGATTGGCGAGCAGCACGACGCTCCTGATCACCAGCGGCTCCAACGCCAAGTCATTGACTGGCTGGCGGCGCGCGGGCAACTGGCTGCCGTTGCCCTTGAAATGGCTGAACAGGGCCACGACACCCGCCGCCTGCCCCGCTCTGCCAGCGAAGCCGCCGTGCAACAAGCGCTGTCCTGGAACGACCGCGCCTGGCCTTGGGCCAATTACGGCCCCGCCATCATGGCAGCCGTGCGCGCGGGCGTGCCCGTGGAAGGCGCAAACCTCCCCCGCGCCCGCATGAAAGAAGCCATGGGAAACCTTGAGCTGGATACCCAGCTGCCCGCCTCCTTGCTGGCTCTGCAGCAAGACCGTTTGCGCCAAAGCCATTGCGATTTGCTGCCCGCAGAGCAGACGGCGCCCATGACACGCATCCAAATCGCCCGCGACATGACCATGGCCGCCACACTGGCCCGCCTGGCTGAACAAGCGCCCTCCAGCCAAACAGTCATCCTCATCACAGGCAACGGCCACACCCACCGCGCCCTGGGCGTCCCACGCTTCTTGCCCCAACACCTTCTCACGCGGGTTCTTTCCGCACGCGCCCGTTCGGCTGCGGGCAAGCCGCACTCGCAAGAAGACCCTGCCGAAACATCCGCCCTGGCTCCCTCGGACATTATCTGGTTCACATCGCCCATTCCGCCGCTTGATTACTGCGGGAAACTGCAAAAACAGATTATCGGAAGCAAATAAATCTTGGTATATATTGGCTGCTGCTTTTGCTGGAGTTCCGGATAGAGCGCATTTCCCAGTGATCTAAAATCGGCATATGGCGCTAGCGTCAATGGCACATGTTCCGGATAGAGCGCATTTCCCAGTGATCTAAAATCGCAGACAAGGCGCTCACTTGATTGGCGGAGTTCCGGATAGAGCGCATTTCCCAGTGATCTAAAATATAGCTTAGTGTTTATGTCTAGCTGGTATCGTTCCGGATAGAGCGCATTTCCCAGTGATCTAAAATCCGAGCGCAGGGCACGTGGAGCGCAGGCATGTTCCGGATAGAGCGCATTTCCCAGTGATCTAAAATCACCAGACAATGCACACGCTCCGCTTTGCGGTTCCGGATAGAGCGCATTTCCCAGTGATCTAAAATAACCGGGCGGTGATGGAGACGGAGAGGGGAGTTCCGGATAGAGCGCATTTCCCAGTGATCTAAAATTTGCCAGTTGCAAATCCCGAACCCATTTCAGTTCCGGATAGAGCGCATTTCCCAGTGATCTAAAATAAAGATTGCTGCTTTTGGTATTGCTGTGGTGTTCCGGATAGAGCGCATTTCCCAGTGATCTAAAATCATCATTGTTGAACATGGATGGGCCAAAAAGTTCCGGATAGAGCGCATTTCCCAGTGATCTAAAATCGCGGTTGACTTCCTGTGCTGGAACACCAGGTTCCGGATAGAGCGCATTTCCCAGTGAT
>ERZ772948.1527-NODE-1527-length-13226-cov-7.097183_pt1 | contig 13226 bp, 15 predicted proteins | sample MGYA00511945_ERZ772948 | MGnify/ENA primary metagenome ERZ772948 (study PRJEB29015, sample SAMEA2737927) | human oral metagenome | biome: human oral; feature: human-associated habitat; material: dental | place: China | collected 2141 ... | reverse complement strand
TAAATATAAAATATTATATTTTTATATTTAAGTAAAGTATATTTATTTGTGATATAATTAAGAAAAAAATTAGGAGGTCTTACTATGGGTATGGACTTATGTTACTATGGTATTAAAGAAGAAGAAATTCCAAAAATTCTTGATGGAAACTTTGAGGAAGATTTTTCTGAATTAGAACCTTCATACACAACAAGAGTTTTTTCAGTAAAAGATTTCTATTATCTATATACAGGTGGAAAAGAATTAGAAGAAGTAGATTTTCAAGGAAAAAATGAAAGAGATATTTTTACAGAGGCTCTTTTAGGTGAGGTTACTGTTAGCTTTGCTCCTGAAGATATTTATTCCTATTGTAGCTGTAAAGAAAAAGTTAAAGAAATAGCTAATTTCTTAAATAAGATTGATATAAAAGACTATTTTGAAAAAATAGGTACCATTGAAGAAATGTCAGGTGAAAATTTTACTTATTTAGGTGTAAAAACTACAAGAAGATTTTATTCTTCTATGAAAGAAGAAGAATATATTTTTGATGTTGAAGGTACAATAGATAGATTTAATGAATTTAAAAAATTTTACAATGAACTAGTCAAAAATAATTTAGCTCTATATATTTATATATTCTAAGAAAAAATTGAAACTAATAAAGGTATAAAAATTGTAGGTAGCATATTTGCAGTTTTTATGAACTATGCCAGAACACTCGTGACACAAGGCTAAACTCCTTAACTTGTTAAGGAGAGATAATGCCTAGTCGTGAGATGAATGGCATATTTTTTGTTTACAAAAAATTTGAAATAGTTAAATATATATATAGTATAATAAAAATGATAATAAATAATGTCAAATATTAATTTTGGAAGAGGATATGTGTATTCAATTCAATATCATATAGTGTGGTGTGTAAAATATAGAAGAAAAGTATTAATTGATGATATTGAAAAAACTTTAAAAGAATTATTAATTGAAATTTCTAATGAAAATAATATAAAAATAATAGAAATGGAAACAGATTTAGACCATATTCATATATTAATTGAGTGTAGTCCTCAACATTTCATACCTAATATTTTGAAAATATTCAAAGGAATTTCTGCAGGAAAACTTTTTTTAAAACATCCCGAGATAAAAAATAAGTTATGGAATGGACACTTATGGAACCCTAGTTATTTTGTTGCAACTGTTTCAGAAAATACTGAAGAACAAATAAAAAGATATATCCAAACTCAAAAAGAAAGATGAGAAGGAGGAACTATGGCGAATTATGTATTGACATTAGCTTTAAAAACTGAACTATGGCAAGAACATATTTTAGAAAAGAGACTAAACATAGCCAGAATGATATATAATTCTTGCCTTAGTGAAATTCTTAAAAGACATAGAAAAATGATAAATTCTTCTGAATATAAAGGAATCAGTAATTTAGATAAAAAAGAGCAATCTAAAAGATATAAAGAATTAGATAAAAAATATTTAATATCTAAATTTGAATTAAATAAATATGTGAAACCTATGACACAAAAATTTAAAAAGAATATAGGTTCTCAAATGGGACAAGAATTAGCTGAAAGAGCTTTTGCGACTTATGAAAAATTTAAGTATGGTAAAGCTAAAAAAGTATATTTTAAAAATTATGGAAATTTCTATTCTGTTAGAGAAAAAGGTAATATTACAGGACTTAGATTTTTTAAAGAAGATTGTTGCATATCTTGGTTAGGCTTAAAGATTCCTGTAATAATAAAAAATAATGATAAATATGCACAAAGTTGTTTTTTAAATAAGTTATTGTATTGTAGATTACTTAAGAGAGTTGTAAATGGAAAAAATAAATACTATGTTCAAATAACTTTTGAGGGAACACCTCCTAAAAAACATAAAGTTGGTGGAGAAAATGAAATTGGAATTGATATAGGAACTTCAACAATAGCAATCGTTAGTGATAATAAAGTAGAATTAAAGATTTTAGCTGAAAATATAGAAATAAATGAAAAAGAAAAAATAAGGCTACAAAGAAAACTAGATAGACAGAGAAGAGCAAACAATCCTAATAAATATAATACTGATGGTACTATTAATATAGAAAATAAAGAAAAATGGAAAAAGAGCAAATCATATGTAAAAACAAAGTTAAAACTTTCAAATTTACAGAGAAAAATCGCAGAGAAAAGGGAACAATCTCATAATATTTTAGCGAATAGTATACTAGAAATTGGAACAATAGTAAAAGTTGAAAATATGAATTTTAAAGCTTTACAGAGAAGAAGCAAGAAAACTGAAATATCTGAAAAAACTGGAAAATTTAAAAAGAAAAAGAGATTTGGAAAATCTTTATCAAATAGAGCACCTGCATTATTAATTGAAATAATAAATAGAAAATTAGAATATATTGGAAAAAATATAATAAAAATTGATACTTTTAAAGTAAAAGCTAGTCAACTAAATCATAGTACAAATGAATATGAAAAGAAAAGTCTATCAAAAAGATGGGTGGAAATATTAGGAAATAAAATACAAAGAGATTTGTATTCTGCATTTTTAATAAAAAATGTAAAAGAAAATTTAGAAGAAGTAAATATAGAAAAATCACAAAAAGAATTTAAAAATTTTGTTAAATTGCATAAAGAAGAAATTGAAAGAATAAAAAAAGGAAATGTAAAAACATTAAAATGTATGGGATTTTAAAATAAAAACTGGTTTTGAACCGAGCCAACAGGACGTAAATATTCTCAACGGAGAGTTTGTCCATTAAAGTCTTAAGGAAATTAGCTAGTATTTGAATACTAGATATTCAAAAGAAACTAAATAGTACTTAAGAACCTCGCGACACAAGGCTAAACTCCTTAACTTGTTAAGGAGAGATAATGCCCAGTCGTGAGAGGTTCAGATCTTTTTTAAATGTCATATTTATTCCTATTGCAAGAACTAACACTCCTCCAACTGCATTTAATTCGGATATTGCTTGTGGACTTAAATAATCTTTTATTTGACTTGCAAAAAGATAGAATATTCCTTGATAAATAGTTACAGAAACAGCTGAAAAAATAACTCCTATTCCATATATAGAAGTTAAAACTATTGATATAACCCCATCTAATATTGCCTTTATATTTAAAATAGTATTATCATTTGTAAGTCCACTATTTATTGAACCTAAAATTGCCATAGCTCCTACACAATAAAGTATAGTTGCTGTTGAAAAACCTTTTGCAAAAGATTTTTCATTATTTAAAGATTTCTTTTCTTTTACAAATTTATCTTCAAGAAATTGACTAAAATCTTTTATTCTCTTATCAATATTTATTAATTGTCCTATCACTGCTCCAATAATAAGATATATCAATATCATTATATCTTTTTGAGCAACTAATGCACTTTTAATTCCTATAACCATAATAAAAATTCCAGCACAGTCTACAATAATATTTTTTATATCTTCATTAAATTTTTTTCCTATTGTCAAACCTAAAATTCCTCCAATAATTATTGCTAAAAAATTTGTTATCAGTCCCATATCTTTTCCCCATCTTCCACTATTTGTTATCATTAAATTATATCATAAAGTATTTATTATAATAAATTATAATTGTATTTTCTTTAAAATATTGTTATACTAATTATATAATAAAATGTATACAATTATTAGGAGGCAATATTATGGGAATGTGTGCAATATATCAAGAAGTTAAACAAGAGGATTTTAAAAAATTATTGGAAAGTGATAACTTCTTTGAAACTATTGAAGAACTAGAAGAAAAAGATGGAACTGCATTATGTGACATAGATAAAATGTGGGATGCTCTTCATTTTTTACTTAATGGACTTTCTGCAATCTATGGAGCTCCTGAAGATAATCTACTAAGTGAATTTATTATAGGGAGTGAAAGTTTTAATGATGAAGCTAAAGAGTTTGCAAGATATATTCCAACAGAAAAGGTGATAGAAATTGCTAAAAAATTAAATGAAATTAATTTTCAAGATTATTTAAAAAATTTTGATATGACTAACTTTTCTGAAAATGGAATTTATCCAGATATTTGGGATTATACTGAAGAAAGAGAAGAAATAATGGAAGAACTTTCTGAACATTTTGAAAATTTAAAAGAATTCTATCATAAAGTTGCTGAAAATAAGAATATAGTAGTTGTAACTATCTGTTAATTTTAGTCGTATAAACAAAAATAAAATTTTAGGAGGATATTCTTTTGAAAATTCATATTATTGGTTGCAGTGGTACAGGTAAAACTTATCTTGCAAAGAAATTATCAAATAAATATAATATTCCTCACTATGATTTAGATAATATATATTGGGATAATTCTTCACAAAAATATGGAATAAAAACAGAAATTGAAAAAAGAGATAAGCTACTTCTAAATATATTAGAAAAACATGATTGGATTATAGAAGGAATCTATTATAAATGGCTTGAACAAAGTTTTAAGAATGCTGATATTATCTATATTTTAGATTTACCTAAATATATTTATAAATTTCGTATTATAAAAAGATTTGTCAAAAGAAAATTAAAATTAGAAACTGGTAAAAAAGAAACATTGAAATCTTTACTAGATTTATTAAAATGGACAGATAAATTTCAAGATAAAGATATGAAAGAAATAATAAAAATATTGGAAAAATATAAAGAAAAAGTTTATTTTGTGAAAAGTAAAAAGGAAATTAAAGAAATTTTAAAAAGGAAGCTATTTTAAACTTCCTTTTTCTATTAAAATAAATCTGAATGTGTCCCCATTCTTGAAAGTGTTAATACAAGTATATTGTTATCTGTTTCCTACACCTGTTGCTACTTGTCAAGGACTTTTTAATCAATTTTCGTCCGATTTTCTCCTAAGCTCCCTCAGCATTATTCTTGTAAGTTTATCTTACATTGTTTCAGTTGCATTTTCTAAGGACTACCCAAAGAGCTTGGTAAATATATGTGGCTAATAAAAGCACATACTTCCCAAGAAGCTCCCACTTCTACAAGTGGGAGTAGTTCACTAGCTGACTACATAGAACAAGGTAAAGTTGTAGGAATACAAACTTCTGGTATTCGTGGAAGAATTGGTGAAGTAGTTTCTGCTGGAAAATTAAAAACTCCTGCAATAATAAGAAGTCATGGAGGTAGACCAAGAGCTATTGAGCATTTTACAAATAATCCTAAACATTTTGAAGTTAGTTCAAGTGAATATGCAAACCCTGCTAATAAAAGTGCCTATGTAAATAAATTAGATTTTGTTGTTCTATCTGCTCTTGAAATAGATACAAACTTCAATGTAAATGTTATTACTGGTTCTGATGGAGTATTAAGAGGAGCACCAGGTGGACACCCTGATACAGCAGCTGGAAGTAAATGTTGTATAATTGTTACTCCTTTAACTCGTGGTCGTATGGCTACTGTTTGTGAAAATGTTGTAACTATTACTACACCAGGAGATTGTGTTGATATATTGGTAACTGACTATGGTATAGCAGTAAATCCACTAAGACAAGATTTAGTTGAATGTCTTGATAAAGCTGGAGTTAAACATATGCCTATTGAAGAATTAAAAAATAAAGCTTATTCTCTTGTGGGAACTCCTGCTGATTTAAAATGGGAAGATAAAGTTGTTGCTATTGTAGAAGCAAGAGATGGAACTATACTTGATGTTGTGAGAAAAATTAAACCTTATACTTTGGATTAAAAATTTTTAACTATACTTTAAATTATAAATAAATTTAAAGTGTAGTTTTTTTATTGACAAAAAAATAAATTTATTATATTATATTTGTATGTACATACATATATTTTAAAAGGTGATTTATGGAAAAAATAAATAATATTACTAAATGGTTTCAATTTTCTAATAAAATTCAAAAAATTGAAGAAAAATTAGAAGATGCTATAAAAAACACAGGACATACAATGTCATTAAAAGAATTTTCTCTTTTATATTATTTAAGTACAAGTGAGTATAAATCTATGAGATTACAGTCTTTACCAGATTTAATTGGATTAAGTCAAAGTGCTTTATCAAGACTTGTGGCAAGAATGGAAGAAAGTTCTTGTGGAGTTATTAAAAAAATTTCTTGTGAAGAAGATAAAAGAGGAGTGTATATATCTTTAACTGAAAAAGGAGAGGAAATTGTAAAAATAATTTTAAAATCTCTTCAAAAAGTTTTAGATAATGTTAATTTGAATTAGGAGGATAATATGGAAAATAAAAAAGTAAAAGTTTCAGCATTGAATTTAGTACCTCAATTTCAAGGTGAAACTACAATAGAAGCTATAAATAGAGCAGTAGAATTAGGAAAAATATTAGAAAATTTAGATTATCATAGATATTGGGTAGCAGAACATCATAATTTTAGAGGTGTTGTCAGTTCTGCAACAGCACTATTAATTCAACATATTTTATCTAATACTAAAAAAATTAAATTTGGAGCAGGTGGAGTGATGTTACCAAACCATTCTCCTTTACAAGTAGCAGAAACTTATGGTACTTTGGAAACTCTATATCCTCATAGAGTTGATTTAGGAGTAGGTAGAGCCCCTGGAACAGATGGAGAAACTGCTAGACTAATATACAGGCAACATTATGCAGACATTCATCATTTCATGAATGATATTTTACAATTAGAAAGATATTTTGGTTCTGAGGAAGAACAAGGAACAGTTATTGCCAACCCAGGAATTAATACCAATGTTCCTATAATTATTTTAGGTAGTTCAACAAGTTCAGCATATATTGCAGCAGAACTAGGTTTACCTTATTCTTTTGCTACTCACTTTGCACCTGCTATGTGTGAAGAAGCACTTGAAATATATAGAAAGCACTTTAAACCTTCAAAATATTTAAAAGAACCTTATTTTATATTAGGTGTCTTAGCTCATGGAGCTGATACTGATGAAGAAGCTCAAAAATTATATACAGTTGCACAACAAGGTTCAATTAGATTATTAAGAGATGAAAAAGGTTTATATCCTTTAGCTGATGAAAATTTTGAAGAAAACTTAAATTTAAGTTCTGCTGAAAAAATATTTTTAAAATCAAGAATGGGAATAAATTTAATGGGTTCTAAGGAAACAATGGCAAAAACTTGGAAAGAAATTAAGGCAAAATTTAATCCTGATGAAATAATTGCAGTAAGTTATATGCCAAAATTAGAACAATTAGAAAAATCATATAAGATATTAAAAGAAGTTATAGAAAATAACTAGGAGTAAAAAATTATGACTAAAAGAAAAATTAATGTTTTAGATTATTCATCTGAAATTTTAAAAGCACTATCAAAAGGAATACTTTTAACTGTTAAAGGTAAGGAAAAAGTTAATACTATGGCTATAAGTTGGGGTGCTTTGGGGATTGAATGGAATAAGTTACTTTTTACTGCTTATATTAGAGAAAATAGATATACAAAAGCTATTTTAGATAAAACTTTAGATTTTACTATAAATATTCCTCTTGATAAAATGGATTCAAAGGTTTTTAATATATCTGGAACAAAAAGTGGTAGAGATATAGATAAAATAAAAGAAGTAAACTTAACCCTTGTTGATTCTGAAATAGTATCTTCACCTGCCATAAAAGAATTACCCATTACTTTGGAATGTAAAGTTTTATATAAACAAAAACAAGTTTTAGAAAATTTACCTGATGATATAGTAAAAAGAGATTATCCACAAGATGTAGATGGAACTGCTGTTGGAGCAAATAGAGATCCTCATACAGCTTATTATGCTGAAATAGTTGCAGCTTATATAATTGAAGAATAACATAATTATTACAATAAAAGTAAAAAGTGTAAATAGAATCAAGCATTTTTTACTTTTATTTTTTTATTGACAAGTGAAAAAAATTATGGTATATATTATTTGAAATTATTAGCCATTAATATACAAGAGTGCTAAAAGGAGGAAAGTTAAAAATGAAAAAAGAAGAAAAGATTTTTAAGGCAGAAACAAAAGAACTGCTTAACCTTATGATACATTCAATCTATACAAATAAGGAAATATTTTTAAGAGAATTAATCTCTAATGCAAATGATGCTATTGATAAGTTAAAATTTAAATCATTGACAGATACTGATATTTTAAAAGGTGATAATAAATTTAAAATAGAAATCAGTGTTGATAAGGATAATAGAACTTTAACTATAACAGATAATGGAATAGGAATGACTTATGAAGAAGTTGATGATAATATTGGAACTATTGCAAAATCTGGTTCAAAATTATTTAAGGAACAATTAGAAGAAGCTAAAAAAGGTGATATAGATATAATAGGACAGTTTGGGGTAGGTTTTTATTCAGGTTTTATTGTAGCTGATAAAATTACCTTAGAAACTAAATCTCCTTATTCAAAAAATGATGTAAAATGGGTTTCTAGTGGAGATGGAAACTATGAAATAGAAGAAATATCAAAAAAAGATAGAGGTACAAAAATTACCCTTCACTTAAAAGATGGAGATGAGTATCATGAGTTTTTAGAAGATTGGAAGATAAAAGATTTAGTAAAAAGATATTCTAACTATATAAGATATGAAATCTATTTTGGAGATGAAGTTATAAATTCAACTAAACCTATTTGGAAAAAAGATAAAAAAGAATTAAAAGATGAAGACTATAATGAATTTTACAAGGCAACTTTCCATGATTGGAATGACCCGTTATTACATATAAATTTAAAAGTACAAGGTAATATTGAATATAATGCATTATTATTTATACCTAAAAAATTGCCTTTTGACTACTATACTAAAAACTTTAAAAGAGGTTTACAACTGTATACTAAAAATGTATTCATTATGGAAAAATGTGAAGATCTAATTCCTGAATACTTTAATTTTATTTCTGGACTTGTTGATTGCGATAGCTTATCACTTAATATTTCAAGAGAAATATTACAACAAGATGCTGAATTACAAGTAATTTCTAAAAACTTAGAAAAGAAAATCATTTCTGAGTTAGAAAAAATCTTAAAAAATGATAGAGAAAAATATATTGAATTCTGGAAAGAGTTTGGTAGAAGTATTAAAGCTGGAGTTCAAGATATGTTTGGTATGAATAAGGAAAAATTACAAGACTTATTGATATTTGTATCTTCTCATGATGATAAATATACTACATTAAAAGAATATGTGGATAGAATGGGAGATAACAAAGAAATTCTTTATGTACCAGCTGAAAGCATAGATGCTGCAAAATACTTACCAAAAATGGAAAAATTAAAAGAACAAGGTAGAGAAGTATTAATTTTAACTGATAAAATAGATGAGTTTACTTTAATGGCTATGAGAGATTATTCAGGTAAAGAGTTTAAATCTATAAATAGTTCAGATTTTAAATTCTCTGATGATAAGGAAAAAGAGGAAGAAGTTAAAAAGATAGCTAATGAAAATAAAGAGTTAATTGAAAAAGCAAAAGAATTTTTAAAAGATAAAGTAAGTGAAGTCGAATTAAGCAATAATATAGGAAATTCTGCTTCATCGCTTCTTGCAAAAGGTGGACTTAGCTTAGAAATGGAAAAAACTTTATCTGAAATGACAAATAATAATGATGCTCCTAAAGCTGAGAAAGTATTGGCAATAAATCCAGAACATGTATTATTCAATAGATTAAAAAGTTCAGTTAATACAGAAGATTTCAATAAATTAATAGATGTATTATATAATCAAGCTCTACTTTTAGAAGGATTTAATGTTGAAAATCCAGCTGAATTTATAAAAAATCTTAATAGCTTAATAAAATAGATACTTTAATTATCTTTTTTGATACAAATTCAAGCAATTTAAGAAAATTTAAAAATAGCCATTTAAAAAATAGAAAAAATATGGTAAAGTATAAGTGAAAATATTTTAATTGGTAAATTTAAATTATTAAGTAACTTAAAATAAGGAGTGAGATAATGAACGAAAAATTAGAAAAAATGAGAAATGGAAAAGGATTTATTGCTGCACTTGACCAAAGTGGAGGAAGTACACCAAAAGCATTAAAATTATATGGTGTAAATGAAGATCAATATTCAAATGAAGCAGAAATGTTTGATTTAATCCATAAAATGAGAACTAGAATTATTAAAAGTCCTGCTTTTAATGAAACAAAAATCTTAGGAGCTATCTTATTTGAACAAACTATGGATAGTAAAATTGATGGAAAATATACAGCAGATTTCTTATGGGAAGAAAAGAAAATATTACCTTTCTTAAAAATAGATAAAGGTCTTAATGATTTAGATGCTGATGGTGTTCAAACAATGAAACCTAATCCAACTTTACCAGAACTTTTAAAGAAAGCTAATGAAAGAAATATATTTGGAACTAAAATGCGTTCTGTTATCAAAAAAGCATCTCCTGCTGGAATAGCAAGAGTTGTTGAACAACAATTTGAAGTTGCTGCTCAAATAGTTGCTGCAGGACTTATCCCTATAATAGAACCAGAAGTAGATATTAACAATGTAGATAAAGTTGAGTGTGAAGAAATATTAAGAGATGAAATCAGAAAACATCTTAATGCTTTACCAGAAACTTCAAATGTAATGTTAAAATTAACTTTACCAACAGTTGAAAATTTCTATGAAGAATTTACAAAACACCCAAGAGTAGTTAGAGTTGTTGCTTTATCTGGTGGATACTCAAGAGAAAAAGCAAATGATATTCTTTCTAAAAACAAAGGAATTATTGCAAGTTTCTCAAGAGCATTAACTGAAGGATTATCAGCACAACAAACTGATGATGAATTTAATAAAACATTAGCAACTACTATTGAAGGAATTTATGAAGCTTCTGTAAAATAGTTACAAATGTTAAAAATAATAAAATTATAATAGTTCAAAATTTCTAATAATTTAGGGTTTTGAACTATTTTTTATAAAATTTTATTAGTTTAAAAGATGATATAATATAAATATTAAAAACAAATAAAAATTTCATTGGAGGAAATAGATATGGAACTTCATGATTTAACATTAAAAAAAGAAGTAGCAAGAGAAGGGGCTTGGGAAGTTTTAGCAAGAATTAATAAAGTTGAAGATATAGTAGGAGAAAATTCTTTATTAGAGCTTATATACAAAAAAATTGGAGATAAAACTCTCGAAATTCCTAAAATGACACTAGAGGATATTGAGAATTTTGAAACCATTATGAAATTTTTAAATAATATTTTTATGGAAATACAAGGTGAATAATATGAATAATGAAAAAAATTATACAGATGAAGAATTTCAAAAAGCATTTCAACAAATATTAAAGTTTTATAAATCAAGGTACAGTAGTCAAGAAAATCCAAAAGCTTTTTTATTAGGAGGTCAACCAGGTGCTGGTAAATCAGCCTTAGAAAATATGATTAATATAGAAAACAAGTATGTCTCTATAAGTGGTGATGATTATAGAAAATTTCATCCTTTATATGATAAATTAAATAAAATATATGGAAAGGATGCCTCAAAATATACTCAAAAATGGTCAGGAGAAATGGTTGAATATCTATTAAAAGAGGCAAGAAAAGAAAAATGGAATGTTATTTTAGAAGGAACTCTTAGAAAGGCAGAGTTACCTATAAGAGAAGCAAAAGATTTTAAAGAAAATGGATACTCTGTTGAATTATATGTAGTAGTTGTGAAACCTGAAAAATCTTATTTAGCTACCTTACAAAGATATGAAGAAATGATAGTAAGATGTAGAATTCCAAGAATGACTCCAAAGGAATATCATGATTTAGTAGTAAATAATATTGGAGATAACTTAGAAATCATATATAATTCAAAAGCTTTTGATTAAAAATATGGTCGAACACTTGTGACTTCAGTCATGAGTTAGACCATTAAGTATAGTCAGCATATATAGAAATATGTATGTAGAGATAGCGACTTAAAAAAGCTATCCAATACTACTCGAATTGCTGGAAACCCCTAAAGCTAGTATAACTACAACATAGTAATCCTACTCCTTAACAAGTTAAGGAGATGGAGGCAGGTGTGAAAGTGGCGAAAGCAGAAAAAATATACTAGATGACATAAGGTTAAATCCTAAGTGTTAAGATAATGGGCAATCAGCAGCCAAGACCGAAAGGTAAGGTTCAACGACTATTCCTCTTGAGGGAAGTACACCAAAGCTGGTGGAAGTGGGTAGACCCAAACAGATAAAGCTGTGGGATAAGATATAGTCTGTGCTTAATAGAAATATTAAGAAGTTCAAGGCTAATCTCCTTAATTTATTAAGGAGTGTATATGCCAAGAGAACTGCATAAGTGGTAGCGTACTTATGTGAACGACAACCTCTAAAATGACTAAGTCAGTTTTAAGGTTTATATATTTAGAAAAATTTTACTTTTTCATTTACTTATAGTATAAAAAATGATATACTATATATAGGTAAATGGAGGTGAAATCGCATGGAAAAAGCATATAAGTTTAGATTTTATCCAACTAAAACTCAAATAAAAATATTAAATAGTACTTTTGGTTGTGTAAGATATGTCTATAATCATTTTTTAGGTTTAAAACAAAAGCTATATAGTACAGAGAAAAAGTCTATGTCATATAGTGAGTGTAGTAAAGAATTAACAGTTTTAAAGAAAGATAAAGAATGGTTAAAAGATGTAGATAAATTTTCTTTACAAAATTCTTTAAAAGATTTAGATAAGGCATATAAGAACTTTTTTAGTGGAAAGGGTTATCCAAAGTTTAAATCTAAGAAAGATAATAGAAAATCATACAGAACCAATTATACTAATAATAATATAGAGTTTTTAGATAAATGGATAAAAGTACCTAAGTTAGGAAAACTAAAAATAAGAGATAAAATGAAACCACAAGGAAGAATAATAAATGCAACAATAACACAAGCACCTAGTGGAAAATATTATATATCTTTATGTTGTACTGATGTAGAAGCAGAAAAGTTAGAAAGTACAAATAAAAATGTTGGAATAGATTTAGGTATAAAAAACTTTGCGCTTACCAGTGATGAAATCTCAATAGAAAATCCAAAATATTTACAAAAATCTTTGAATAAACTAGCGATATTACAAAGAAAACTATCACGAAAACCAAAGGGTAGTTCAAATAGAAATAAAGCTAGGATAAAAGTAGCAAGATTATTTGAAAAGATATCAAATCAAAGAGAAGATTTTCTGCAAAAGTTATCAACAATGCTAATAAAAGAATATGATATTATCTGTATGGAAGATTTACAAGTAAAAAATATGGTAAGAAATCATAAATTAGCAAGAAATATTGTAGATGTATCATGGAGTG
>ERZ772948.1524-NODE-1524-length-13249-cov-2.941337_pt1 | contig 13249 bp, 12 predicted proteins | sample MGYA00511945_ERZ772948 | MGnify/ENA primary metagenome ERZ772948 (study PRJEB29015, sample SAMEA2737927) | human oral metagenome | biome: human oral; feature: human-associated habitat; material: dental | place: China | collected 2141 ... | reverse complement strand
TCCCGACTTTACCTGCACATGAAGATCCTTGGCGTTGGCTTCAACTATCGCTCGCATTGCACCGAAGCTCCCGCTATCGGCTTGCCTGAACAGGCAGAAGCGGAAGCTCCACTCTTCTTCCACAAGGGCGACGCTCTGCTCAAGCCACACACTCCCTTCTTCCTGCCCGATATGGGGTCCTCGATCGAATACGAAGCGGAGCTCGTCCTACAGATCTGTCGGGTGGGGAAGCGGATCGCCGAGCGCTTCGCACACCGCTATTACCAGCGAGTGACCGTGGGAATCGACCTCACTGCACGGGATCTCCAGCGCCGAGCTATGGCCGAAGGGAAGCCTTGGCTTTCGGCAAAGGTCTTCGATGGCTCTGCAGTCGTCGGCGAGTGGCTGGACAAGACGGAGCTCGGTTACCCAGAGCGTCCGATCCCCTTCTCACTGAAGGTCGACGGACGAGTGGTACAAGCGGCCGACAGCTCCGAGATGATCCACGGCTTCGATCGGCTGATCGCCGAGGTAAGTCGCTTTCAGACGCTTCGCATGGGCGACCTGATCTTCACGGGCACACCTGCAGGCGTCGGGCCGATTGCTATTGGGCAGACGCTCGAAGGCTTCATCGGTGAGCGCAAAGTCCTACATCTCCCGATCAAGTAAGCGAGCCCAGGGCGCTCCCATCCATTACTATTCACCGCACGATGCCGAGGGAATCCCTTCCCTCGGCATCGTCGTTTCTTCCCCCCTATCATTGCCCTTCCCCTCCCTTTGTATTGTAATTCCCGCCTGATTTTATTGTCCGTTTCACTGCATTCTATTGTAAAGTTTCCCTCACTTAATGGGGAAGGCGAAGGAGACGTATACCCCTTCCGAGTAGAACGTATAGTATCACGAGCAAAACGTATACGTTTCGCCCACGGAAGGTATAGCTTACCCTTAGACGCCTTATCGAGAAGGTCTGGGGATGGAATGGAGTGGGCGGAGCTCGGGGGCTGTGGGGTGGGGTGAACTAATGGTTCTTCTTGTAGCTCAGCACAGCCCATCCGCTCATGAAGAGGCCGATGAGAGAGAGCGCTAGCACTTGATGAGCGATGCTACTGAAGTTACCTCCACGGACGAATACCGTTCGCATGGCCTCGATGAAGTAGCTGACGGGATTGATATAGGTCGTGAGGTAAGCCACCGTGGGCATCGAACGTATCGGCGTGAACAGCCCCGAGAGAAGCATCAGGATCATCACGAAGAACCACATCACGAAGACTGCCTGCTGCATCGTATCGGAATAGTTGGAGATGATGAGGCCAAGTGACGAGAAGAATACAGCTAGGAGCATGGCCAGCAAATAAACCAGAGCGACGCTCCCAGCTGGTGTGATGCCGTAGATGAGCCAGGAGAGCGCGAGGCAAGCAGTAATGATGAAGAAGGCGATGAGCCAATAGGGGAGGAGCTTCGCCAGGATAAAGGTCGACTTCTTCACCGGAGTTACGTTGATCTGCTCGATGGTACCCGCCTCCTTTTCTCCTACGATGTTGAGCGTAGGTAGGTATCCCGTCATCATCATCATCACGATAGCCAGGAGGGCGGGTATCATGAAGAGCTTGAAATCAAAGTGCTGGTTGTGGAGGAAGAGCGTAGAGACCTCCGAGCGGATAGAGGCTAAGGGGAAGGTGCTTGCGGTGACTAGCCGAGTGAGATACACGGAGCCGATGGCGCCCTTAGTGCCATTTACGGCATTGGCAGCGATGAGGATCTGGGGCTTTCTCCCTAAGGTCAGGTCTCGACTATAGCCGTGGGGGATGACGAGGACGATATCAGCCTGTGAGCGCTCGATGTCACGGAGCGCTTCTCTATAGGTGGAGGGCTGACCGTGGAAGGAGAAATACTTGCTCACTGCGATACTCTGCACCAGTTGCTGCGAGCGAGTAGAGCGGTCATTGTCCACGACGTCCACGGCGATATGCTTTACCTCCAGATTCATGACCCACGGCATGACGCACATGATCAGGATGGGGAAGAGGATGATGAGCCTAGGGAGGAAGGGATTGCGCCGTATCTGGATGAATTCCTTCTGGAGAAGATAGCGGAGTGTCATAGAGAAGCTATTCTAAACGCTTGCTAAACGTGGCGAGGGCTAGGGTAAGGAGCGTGACGAACATCCCGCAGAGGACGAGCGTCTCACGGAGTACTTGCTCGATGCCGACTCCCATGATCATCAGTTTGCGCATAGCACTGATGTAGTAGCTGGGGGGAAGGATCGCCGATACATACTGCAGGAACCGAGGCATTGACTCGACAGGGAAGATCATCCCTGAGAACATCACGATCGGCATGACGAGTACCATCGCTGAGAGTAGTAGTGCCTCCAGCTGGGTCTTAGCGATATTGGAGACCAGAAGTCCTAAGGAAAGGGCTAGGAGAATGTAGATCGTCGAGACCCCGATGATCCAGAGCCAAGATCCTCGCACCGGTACACCCAGCACCGAGGTAGCCATCACGAGGATGGTGATGAGTATCGTGAAGGCAAGCACTAGATAGGGGATGACCTTGGCGATGATGATCAGTAGCGGGCGAGTGGGCGATACCAGGAGCACCTCCATAGTGCCACGCTCCTTCTCACGGACAATAGATATGGAGGTCATCATCGCACAGACCAGCATGAGAAGCATGCCCATGATGGCCGGGACAAAGCTATAAGCTGACTTCATCTGCGGGTTGTAGAGCAGATGGGTCGTGATGAATCCCTCCTGATTGGTGATGACAGCCGTGGCATAGTTCGACCACTGCTGAGCCATGTTGGGGTCAGCGCCGTCCACGATGAGCTGATAGCCCGCCCCTCCCTTGGCATAGTCTCGAGGGAAGACGATCGCTAGGTCGGCCTTCTGATCCCGTAGTGCACGCTTGGCCTCCGAGGGAGTCGCCACGCTCTGAGTGATGACGAAGTACTCCGATGCCCGTAGTCGGTCGATGGTCTGCTGGGTAGCTCGATCCATCTGGCTCGTGACAACGATCGTCCGTACGTCACGTATGTCGGTGGTGATCGCAAAGCCAAAGAGGAGCATCAGCGCAATCGGCATGCCGAAGAGCATCAGCATGGTGCGCTTGTCCCGTAGGATGTGCTTGGCTTCTTTACTGACGAAGGAGAGGAATTGCTTCATCGTAGTCGGTATTATACGCTAGTCCTAGTCAGCACTACGTGTAGCCTGACGGGCCAGATAGGTGAAGACGTGATCCATATCGGGCTGACCGAGGGTTGACTTCAGTTCAGCGGGGGTGCCTAGAGCCTTGATCTTGCCGTCCACCATGATAGATATGCGGTCGCAGTACTCGGCTTCGTCCATGTAGTGAGTCGTGACGAAGACCGTGATCCCCCGCCCCGCAGCGTCGTAGATCAGCTCCCAGAACTGCCGACGTGTCGCTGGGTCGACCCCACCTGTCGGCTCATCAAGGAAGACAATACCTGGTGTGTGGAAGATACTTACGGAGAAAGCCAGCTTCTGCTTCCAGCCAAGAGGCAGGCTAGCTACGAGTGAATCCCGGTGGTCTGTGAAGTGAAGTCGCTCGAGGACTTCCGCAGTCTTCTGTTGGATCTCCTGATCCGTCATGCCGTAGATACCGCCGAAGAGGCGGAGATTCTCTCTGACGGTGAGGTCCTCATAGAGTGAAAAGCGCTGACTCATATAGCCAATGTGCCGCTTGATCTCCTCGAACTCAGTGCGTATATCGAAGCCTACGACTCGGCCTGTACCGCTGGTCGGCTGGTTGAGTCCCGTAAGTAGGTGCATGGCTGTGGTCTTACCCGCTCCATTAGCACCGAGGAAGCCGAAGATCTCTCCTTTCTTCACTGAGAAGGATATATCATCCACGGCACGGAAGTCACCGAAGGCCTTCACCAGATGTTCCACTTCGATGACCAGCTCGTCCTGATGTTCCGGCCCCGATCCCTTGTGCTCCAGCCCTGGGGGATTGAAGATGGCTCGGAAGTCACTGAGGATCTCCTCGGGCGTACCAATACCCTGGATCTGACCTGATGAGAGGAAGGCGACCCGCTCACAGCTACGCACCTCGTCGATATAGGGTGTCGAGGCGACGATGGTGATGTCCCGCTCCTTGAGATGAGCTAGTATTTCCCAGAATTCTTTACGACTGACGGGGTCAACTCCCGTGGTAGGTTCGTCGAGGAAGAGTATACTCGGATGGTGGATCAGCGCACAGCAGAGCGCTAGCTTCTGCTTCATCCCCCCGGAGAGTGCGCCTGCTCGGCGGGTCTTGAACCGCTCGATCTGGGAGTAGATAGCACGGATGGCGTCGTAGTTCTCCTCTATCGTCGTGCCAAATAGCGTAGCAAAGAACTTGAGATTCTCTTCTACGGTCAGGTCTTGGTATAGTGAGAACTTCCCCGGCATATAGCCCACTCGTCGGCGTATCTCCTTCATCTGGCTCACTACATCGTAGCCGTCGACCGTCGCTGTACCGCTGTCGGGCAGGAGAAGAGTGCAGAGGAGGCGGTACATCGTAGTCTTGCCCGCTCCGTCGGGACCGATGAGTCCGAAGAGTTCACCCTTCCCGACCGAGAAGCTGACGTCATGTAGCGCCTCTACCTGGCCGTAGCGCTTGGAGAGATGGCTTACTTCGATAGCGTTCATCACGATGAGCTAGGGCTTAGAATACGACTTCTCCGTACATCCCGATCTTGATATAGCCATCATTCTGGACTAAGATCTTGATGGCATAGACGAGATCCGCACGCTCGTCCTCCGTGACAATCGTCTTGGGAGTGAATTCTGATCGGCTCGAGATCCATGTGACGATGCCGTCGTATGTCCGCTTCTCCCCCTCGCCATAGCTCGCCATGACCTTGGCTTTCTGCCCTAAGCGGACGTCCTTCAGCTGTAGAGAGGTGAGGTAGGCACGGATGAACATGCGCTTGGTATCGGCTACCTTGAAGAGCGGCTTGCCGACGGCGACGAATTCGCCACGCTCGACGAACTTCTCCAGTACAGTACCCGAGATTGGAGCTATGATGTGGGTATTATTGATTTGATCCGTGAGTTGGCGTCGCTGTGCGGTCACTGCCTGCTGCTGTGCTTGGATAGCACGGGTCTGATCAGCAAGCGAAGAGTTGGAGCTCCGTAGCTGATCCCGGGTGGCACTGTATTGACCTCGAAGGACTTTGAGCTGATTGCTGATGTCCTCGAGTTGCTTACGTGGGGAGGCACCATCTCTGACGAGGGCCTCAAATCGCTTCTCTTCCTGCTCGGCGTAGCTGATCTGCTGGGCGAGTGAAGCCAATTGTTTCTCTAGATTGAGCTGACGGCTCTGGGTGGCTGACGCATTGGCCTCGAGCTGTCGCTCTGTAGCGGTCAGCTCGTCTTGCTTCTGCTGGAGCTGATAGGCGTCGATGGCTCCCACGACCTGGCCTGCTGTCAGCTCCTGTCCTTCGGTGAGGTCGAAGGCCTTTAGTTCGCCAGTGGCCTTGGCCGATACGGTGATCTCTGTAGCTTCGAAGGTACCCGTGACGTCGTAGTCATGGCTACGGTCCGTGCAAGATGCTACGGTGAGGGCGAGACTTGCTAGTAGGAGGATATGCTTCATCTTGATAGGTGGGCTAATGGTTGTTGGTGTACTTGAGCTGGTATACTTCTCTGAGCATCTCGATCTCATGGACAGCACGCTGGATCTTGGCCGCATGCTCCTTGTTGACTTCACGTACGAGGCCGTCGATGTCTATGATGCCATGGGCGAGCTTAGATTCAGCTGCTCGGCGGACACTGGTACGTAGGGCGATGATCTCATCGTCGCGCTGTAGCTGGCGGCGGTATTGGCTGATCTGCTCCTTCTGCTGGGTCTCCTCGAGCTGACTATTGAAGAGGAAGACTTCACGGGCATTCTCGATCAGATCATGCTGTAGACGGAGCTTGGCTTTATCGTGCTTGCGGGTGTAGAGTGCCCCTAGTTGCCAGGAGAGTCTGACGCCGACGATGCCGTTGATACTCCATTGGCGCTTCATCATGTCTTCGAAGAGATTGAGTCCGGGATAGCCATAGTAGCCCTGAGCGAAGAGTAGAAGCTTCGGCCTTAGCTGTGTGTCTAAGGCCTTCCTCCGTATATCGGTCATCTTCATCTCTTGGTCGAAGAGACGGAGCTCCGGGCGAACTCCCGTGGAGGTGGTCGTAGTGAGCTCGGGACGTACAGGCTTGCTGACCTCGATCCCACAGAGAGCGCCGAGGACTTGCTGTAGTATACTCCGCTGTGATCTCAGCTTCTCACCCGCTCCATCAGCACTTAGTCGCTCGGCCTTCATCTGCTCGAAGTCGCTCGTAGCGGCTGTCCCACCCTCGACCATAGAGGTGAGCCGCTGCTCGGTCGACAGGAGGAGCGCTCGTATATCATCGTTGAGCTGAATCTGCTCATCGATGAGGAGGAGGGAGAAGTATAGTTCATTGACCCGCTTGCGTACTTGATAGAGGTTCACCTCATTCTGCACTTCCTGCACTCGTCCCTCTTGGCGGGCGAGTGCACTTTGGCTACCTATGGCGCCTCCATCATAGAGCGTCTGCTGTAGGTCTAGGCTAAGCTTGTACTGATCTTTTGTCAAGCCTTTCATCTGAAGGCCCATTCGCTGGAGAGTCTCCTGCATTCGCTCGGGCCATGCCGTGACGTCGCTCTGGTAAGTGGCTTGTGCCGAGGCTGTGATCTGTGGTAACCACCCCTTCTCGATATTCCTGACCGTGAGCTCAGCCGTCTGTGCGATCAGCCCGGATCTCCCGATGAGCGGATAGTGGCTCTCTGCTGCTCGCTGGCACTCGTCGAGCGACTGCGCCTGAGCTGTGCCGAGGAGGGCTAGGAGACAGAGGGTGAGTATTGACCTTTTCATGTCATTGCCGTTGTCTTTATTCCTTGTCTTGGGTGTGAGATGTCTTTGTATCTCAGTGCAAAGGTAGAGTAATGGGTAGGAGCGTTGATTATCCAAAGTACAGGGATGATTGTCATATTGTACGATATTTGCAAGCAGAGACGAAGTGCATTTCAGAAGAATCGCAGTACATTTACCCGCAAATCGTGTCGTAATCACAGCTCATGAATAAGGCAAAATCAATACAACAGGTCTCCGTCAGCGATATAGACTTCAGCAGACTACCTGATGAGATGGGGCAATTCTTCGCCAACGAGGATATATTCACCGTGATCAACGGCGATATGCGCCACAGTCCGGTGCTGAAAGCAGGAGAAATCTATCAGATCATCGAGCCACGTATCTTCCTAGTGATGGAGGGACGGGGTGACATCTGCGTCAATCTCCAAGACTATCACCTAGAGAAGGGCTCCGTGATCATGCTGGGAGCAGATGCGATATTGGAACTCAGAGCGGTATCTACGGATGCTCGGGTGGCAGGTATCGTCTTCCGACAGGCGATAGAGATCGCAGAGGAGATCATCCTGGACGTAACTCCCGCCGAAAGTGACCGATTGCTCCGCATGCTCTACCTGATCAGGGAGCTCATCCATACCACTACCTACAGCCAGAGGACACTGCAGAGTCTGTGTCGTGCTATGATATCCTACGTCCAAGATCTGAAGGAGGCGGCATCCGTGACGGTAAGGGGCGAAGGATCTACCTATACTCAGGAGCTCTTCCTGCGCTTCAAGCGCCTGGTACGTCAGCACTGTACTCACCAGCGCTCAATCCCCTTCTACGCCGATCTCCTGCATGTCACGCCCCATCACTTGTCTGCTCTGATCAAGAAGATCAGCAATCAGAGCGTCATGTACTGGATCCACCGAGCGACGATCCAGAAAGCAAAGCTCCTGCTGAAGACCAATCAGCTGATGGCTTACGAGATCGCCGACCGCTTAGACTTCCCGAGTGCCTCCGCCTTCTCTAAGTATTTCAAGCGAGAGACCGGTATGACTCCCCGTATGTATCAGGAGCGCATGGCGGAGGGTGCTCGTCAGCTCGGAGAAATCTGGTCGTAAAGGGCGGGCAAAGTGCGGGTAGGCGTTCTCGTCCCTTTATCTATCTTTGCTCTATCACCAACTAGAACTCGAGACGTATGACACAGCGAACAACCAGCCTCTCCACCCTATCGGCGGTGATGCTGAGCTTCTTTGCGATGGGATTTGTGGACCTAGTGGGCATCGCATCCAATTATGTGCAGAAGGATCTCAGCTTGACCGACACCGAAGCCAACCTATTCCCCTCCCTCGTCTTCTTCTGGTTCCTCTTATTCTCCGTGCCAACGAGCATGCTGAATAAGATCGGGCGCAAGAAGACGGTACTCCTGAGCCTCGTCATCACGGTGCTTTCTCTCGTCATGCCGTTGCTCGGGGAGAGCTATTGGGTGATGCTCCTGAGCTTCTCCCTACTGGGGATCGGGAATGCCATCATGCAGACTTCGCTCAATCCGCTACTGAGCGACCTCATCCCAGCCGATAAGCTCGCCAGTAGTCTGACCTTCGGGCAGTTTGTCAAGGCAATTGCCTCCTTCCTTGCCCCCTTGATCGCCTCGTGGGGCGCTACACAGGCGATCCCCGAACTAGGACTTGGCTGGCGAATCCTCTTCCCGATCTACTCGGCTATCGGTGTGCTCAGCGTCCTGGCACTCAATGCTACCAAACTCACTCATGAGAGTCGCAGTGAGTCGGTCAGCTTAGGCGACTGTCTACGTCTATTATCCAAGCCCACCATCCTCTTCTGCTTCCTCGGGATCATGTGCCACGTGGGGATCGATGTGGGTACCAATACCGTCGGGCCTAAGGTCTTGATCGAGCGCTTGGGCATGACACTCGACGATGCTGCATTCGCTACGATGCTCTACTTTATCTTCCGTACGGCGGGGTGTTTCACGGGATCTATCCTGCTGAGGACGGTATCCAGCCGAGTCGTCTTCGGGATAAGTGTCCTGATGATGCTCGCAGCGATGGTAGTCCTATCGATGTCGCACCACCAGATGCTCCTGTATGTGGCTATCGCATTAGTCGGACTAGGGAATAGCAATATCTTCTCCATCATCTTTGCTCATGCCCTAGGTCAAGCGCCCGAGTATAAGAATGAGGTCAGTGGTCTTATGATCATGGGGATCTTCGGTGGTACGGTCTTCCCCCTCTTGATGGGCTATGCCAGTGACTGGATCGGCCAGGCTGGAGCTGTATGTGTGATGCTCGGCGGGGTGATCTACTTGACCTTCCTCACGGCTAAGCTAGCGAAGTAGCTCCTTCCCCTGCTCATGCAGTAGGGCACAGATACTTTCGGCACACATCACTAGCAGATAGTGATGTGTGCCGAATGCTTTATACAGCTTCGCCCCGTCGCAGAGGACGAGGCGAAGCTGTCGAATAATGGGGGAGAAGGATAGGATACGTCGGTCCTTAGACAAAGAGATCGGCGATGATCCCATCAGAGACAAAGACACCCGAGGGCGTGAGACGAAGGACGCCCGACTGGTTAGTCAGCTTCCCAGCTTCGAGATGGGGGCGGGCTTCGTGAAGGAGTGCTTCGAGTGCCTTTCCTCCAAAGAGCTCCTGATATTCCTCTAGAGGGATGCCCCACTGCGTGCGAAGGCGGGTCATCACATACTCATGCTGGAGCTCCACATCAGAGAGATGCTCCTCTTCGTACGGCCTGCGCCCAGAGAGTAGCTCCGTAGTGTAGGTCTTCAGGGACGGGACATTGTAGGAGCGAGTACGGCGACCATCGAAGCTGTGTGCCGAAGGGCCAAAGCCCAGATACGAGACGCCCTGCCAGTAGCCCGTATTGTGTCGGGCGTGAAGTCCAGGTAGGGCGAAGTTGGAGATCTCGTAATGCTCGTAGCCTGCTACCCGTAGCTCGTCGATCAAGATCTGGAAGAAGAGGAGGCTCGCTTCCTCATCTACGGGCTTGACCTTACCACGCTCGACGAGGCGAGTCAAGGCAGTCCCTTCCTCATAGATCAAGTGATAGGCCGAGAGATGAGGTACACCGAGGGATAGGAACTCATGGATGTTTGCCCGCCACTTAGCCTCTGTCTGCCTCGGGAGTCCATAGATCAAATCAAGGCTGAGGTTGGTGATGCCCCGCTGGCGAAGAGCTTGGATGGCCGAGTGAACTTGCTGAGCCGAATGGCGTCGATTGAGGAAGGTGAGGTCATCGGCGTCAAAGCTCTGCACGCCCATGCTCACTCGATTGATCGGGAGTGAAGCCAGGCCCTCGGCATAAGCTTCGGTCACGTCGTCGGGATTACATTCGATCGTGATCTCTCCTTCGTACGAGCAGGGGTAGAGCTCCGAGATGAGCGAGAAGATCTGCCGAAGCTCCTCTATGGTGAGTAGCGAAGGTGTCCCACCCCCTAGGTAGATATGCTCAATCCTTTCCCCCTCGGGGAGCTCGTCCCGACGAAGACGGAGCTCCCCAAGTAGGGCAGAGAGGAAGTCCCTTCGCCAGCGTCCACCCACCTGTGTGTAGAAGTCACAGTAGGAGCAACGGCTTGCGCAGAAGGGGATATGTAGGTAGAGGTTCATGCTATCGCCTCATAGCTCGGAGCTCCATCTTGAGCTCGGAGATGCGACGTGATAGACCTTCGAGGCAAGGTGTAGAGACCCCGAAGCGATTGACTGCTTCGATACCGAACTCTACTACCTCTGCTCCCTCGAAGTCCTCTAGGTGAAGCTTGCACTGAGTAGCTGAGAGACGCTCGGCGAGGATCGTGGCTTGTCGGCGTCCTTCGCTATCGGTCGTCGTGGCCCACAGGCGGTAGGTGATCCCTTGCTTTGATGCGCCCTCGGGGAGGGACCACGAGAGGAGGAATTCCCTCGGATCTATTGGGGTGATCGTGAGGGCTCGTGGGGGAGCGGGCTTCGACTTCAACCCTCGGGCGAAGGCCAGAGGTAGTGCCTGTCTTCTGAAGGCATCACGGATGACTCTTTGGGTAGCTGGGAAGCTCGTCCCCGTATGGGCTTCACGGAAGAAGCATACGCCGGACAGTCCTACTTCACGCTCCTCTGCTATCTGCTCTTCGATGACGCTCTCGGGCCATCCTGTCTCTTCGACACGATAGGGCGCTAGACCCGCCACGACGGGGATGTAGCGAGCGACATAGTCCTTCCACTCACGGAGGAAGGGACTATAAAGATCATCCCTATAGTACATCATCGGTACGACGAAGTCGACAAGCCCTTCCTTCCCCCAGGTCTCGGGATCTTGGTGCACGGATTCGTAGGCCGTCCATCCGTGGGGGCGTCCGAGGTCGGAGATCTTCTTGAGCTTCCCTAGAGGAGCGACACTGACAAGGGCATCAGAGCCTATTGCCTGGAGCGAATCCCGCACTTCACGGAGCTGGCGAGTGAGGTTAGCTCTTCGCCAAGCACTGCGGTCGGAGTAGCTCTCTCCGTAGCGCTGGTAGCTGACGTCATCAGCGAAGCGCTCTGCTCCCTCTGGATAGCGGAAGTAGTCGAAGTGGATCCCATCCACGGGGTATCTACGCACAAGGTCTGCCACGAGATGGGCGATGTAGGTGCGTACCTCGGGTTGCCCGGGGTCGAGGTGATAAGAGCCCTTGTGAGCAATAGCCCAAGACGGATGATCTCGGAGAATAGGGTGGGGAGCTCGCTTCGACGAGGAGAGTGGATAGGTCACGAGCCAAGCGTGTAGACTCAGACCCCGCTCATGGCAGGCCTTGATGGCGAACTGCACAGGATCGTAATCTCCGAAGAAGCCTTCGCCAGCGAAACGTGTGGAGAGGGGCTCGTAGTCGGAGGGGTAGATGACCGTCCCGCTGTGCCGTAGCTGGAGGAAGACGGTATTGTAGCCATCCGATTTGAGGCGGTCGAGGATACGAAGGAGCGACTCCTTCTGTCGGCGCACGCCATCAGGGGTATCTGCTCGGTCACGGGGCCAGTCAAGGCCATAGACTGTCGTGAGCCAAACGGCACGCATCTCCTCACGGATCGAGTCACCAGCGGGGCGCACCCAGCGGGGCTCTTCCGTGGAAGGAGTGATGACGATAGGTACTTGGGATGGAGGAGTGGGCTCTGGGGTGTGGGGCTTCTTAGTACCGCAGCTAGCGAGGCTAAGGAGCAGAGCACCACAGAGGAGGGCGAATAGCTTCGTCGTGGTCATCCCTTAGTGATAAGCGATATTGTCGATCAGGCGCACCTCACCGCAGTAGACGGTGATGCAGCCATGAGGGGCAGGGCTATCGCTCCAGGATGCGATGGGCTGAAGGCTATCGGTATCTACGATCTCGAAGTACTCGACTCGCAGGTGGGGTACGGCATTGATCTGCTCTGTGACTCGCTCGATGACCTGCTGGGGGCTCATCTCCTTAGCCCAAGAGCGACTCTCGGAGAGTATGCGGTAGATCTGGGGAGCCTCACGGCGCTCTTCGGCGGAGAGACGGACGTTGCGACTGCTGAGGGCTAGTCCATCGGCCTCACGGACGATGGGGCAAGCGATGATCTCCACAGGACTACCGATGAGGCGGACCATAGCACGGATGACAGCGATCTGCTGGAAGTCCTTCTCGCCGAAGTAGGCGCAGTCGGGGCGGACGATGTCGAAGAGTCGGGAGACGACCTGCATGACGCCGTTGAAGTGCCCAGGGCGGTAACGGCCCTCCATCACCTCTGCTACGGCACCGACTTCGAAGGTGCGGGTATCCTCCTCGGGATAGATGGTGCTGACCTCAGGAGCGAAGAGAGCCGAAGTGCCGACCGAAGCCAGGAGCTCGCTATCTGCCTCGAGGGTGCGGGGATAAGTCTCTAGGTCACGAGGGTCATTGAACTGCGTGGGGTTGACGAAGACGCTGACGATACAGCGGTCGCACTCACTGAGGGCTCGGCGTACGAGGCTCAGGTGTCCAGCGTGTAGGGCGCCCATGGTGGGGACGAAGGCGATGCGAAGCCCCTTGGCACGCTCCGCCTCTACGAAGGCCTGAAGGTCTTCGATACTCTTATAGATATTCATTGGATGGGGTTAGGTCTTGGGATGGGGTTATTTCTTGCTCAGTGAGCCCTGAGCTACGAGATATTCAGCTATCTGTACGGCATTGAGGGCAGCGCCCTTCTTGATCTGATCGGATACGCACCAGAAGGTGATGCCCTTGGGCGAACTGAGATCTCGGCGCAGTCGTCCTACGTAGACAGGGTCCTTCTCGGCGATGAAGAGGGGCATAGGGTATACCTGATCCTCTGGGTCATCCTGCAGGACGATCCCAGGGGCCTTGCGGAAGGCCTCCCGCACAGCGTCGAGCTCCAGGGGCTCGGTAGTCTCTACCCAGATGGCTTCGGA
>ERZ772948.1511-NODE-1511-length-13313-cov-29.032735_pt1 | contig 13313 bp, 12 predicted proteins | sample MGYA00511945_ERZ772948 | MGnify/ENA primary metagenome ERZ772948 (study PRJEB29015, sample SAMEA2737927) | human oral metagenome | biome: human oral; feature: human-associated habitat; material: dental | place: China | collected 2141 ... | reverse complement strand
GCGCGGTCCCCCTTCCCCGTGATAACGGGGAAGGCTTAGGATAACGGCATATTAGCTTCCCCCGCTAACGGGGGAAGTGGCGAGCGCAGCGAGCCGATGGGGGATATGTAACAGCCCCTTTTATGTCTCTACTATATCAGAGAGCCACGTAACGTGCAAGATTTATTCGCTGCGGGCTGCATCCTTGTGCCCTGCATCGTCCTTGCCTTTGCTCTCCGCATCCTCGAGCGCCTTCTTCGTCAGTGCGGCAGTGAGGGAGGTGACGGCATTCGCCGTCGCATTGTCCTCTTTGGGGGCGGCGTTTTCCTTTTCCTTTGCCGTCGCAGCATCGAGATCGGCACGCTCCTGCACGGACTGACGCCGCAGGGCATCGGTATGCTCTGCTTTTTCCTTGATGATATTTTGGAGGTTGGCGATGGATTCATCTTTCGCACGCATGGTGTTCACGATCTCACCTGCGGTCAGCGTTCCGTCCGTGATCTGCTTCTCCATTTGGTATTTTTCTTTGTAGAGCGTACTGAGTTTATCCTCGTCGGTCATTCCCGCCCGCTTCAGCTTGTCCGCTTCCTTTTGCAGGAGCGCCTTATCGTCGTCTGTGAGCTTTTCGTCGGTCGCGATGCGCTGCTCGATGGCGGCGGCTTCGTCCTTTTTCGCGCGTTTCTCGTTCGCCTCGTTCTGTTCGGCGGCGAGTGCCGTCTCGGCGGGGGTCAGGCGGTCGTCGGGGGCATCCATTGCGCTCAGTTCGCGTCCCTTCGCGCTGATATAGACCTCGGCGGCACGGGAGAGGATGGTCGGTGCAGCTTTTGTGTTTTGCCCTGCTGCCTGTCCCGTGGCCTGACGTGCAGGATGATTGTCCGTGTGCAGAAAGGAAAGTTTTTCATCGATACGCTGTGTTTGCATGATCAGCACCTCCGCAGAGCGTTATCTCTTTATCTATCATATCGTATGGAGGGGAGATTGCTTAAGGAAGCACTGATAAAATGAGGTCAGCCAGATTGGCGTAGATTTTTTGTCCGATTGAGGCAGCAAACCGGACGCATAGCGAGGGCTATGTGGAGGATTTGCTAACGAAAAGCGGGCGAAAAAGATGCGTCAAGATGGTGTGCCGAATTTATCAGTGTTTCCTTAAATATGGATGAAGTCCTTCTGCGCCCGCATGGCACGCATGGCATTGAGGACGGCGAGGAGGGTGACGCCCACGTCGGCGAAGATCGCCGCCCAGAGGCTTGCCCAGCCGAGTGCACCGAGGAGGAGGACGGCCGCCTTGATGCCGACGGCGAGGGCGATGTTCTCCCGTGCGATGCGGACGGTGCGGCGTGCGAGGGCGAGGAGGGAGACGAGCCTGCGCGGTTCGTCGGTCATGAGTACGACATCTGCCGCCTCGATGGCGGCGTCCGCACCGATGCCGCCCATGGCGATGCCGATGTCGGCACGTGCAAGGACGGGCGCGTCGTTGATGCCGTCGCCGATGTAGGCGAGTGTCCTGCCCGCGCGCTCGGCGGCGAGCAGACGCTCAAGATGCGCCGCCTTGTCCTGCGGCAGGAGTTCGGCGTATACCGTGTCGATGCCGACTGCCGCAGCGACGCTCTGTGCGGCGGGGCGGGCATCGCCCGTGAGCATGACGGTCTTGCGGATGCCGCATGCCTTTAGATCGCGGACGGTGTCTGCTGCATCCTCCTTGACCGTGTCGGCGACGCAGATCATGCCCGCATACGCTCCATCCACGGCGAGCCAGATCGCACCCGCAGGTGCGGCAGGCGGGAGGTCGGCGACACCTCTCTCGCTGAGGTATGCGTGTGTGCCGATGCAGATGACGCGCTTTTCGCTGCATGCGGTGATGCCGCGTCCCGCCCGCTCCTCGATGTCATGGACAGCCGCAGGGGTGCCGCCGCATTCCGCGAAAGCGCGCATGACGGCCCGCGCCATCGGATGGGACGAGTGCTGCTCTGCGGCGGCGGCGCGGGCGAGCACCTCCTTTTCCGTAGTGCCTGCGGCGGGGAGAATGCGCGTCACACGGAGGCTGCCCTCGGTGAGTGTGCCCGTCTTGTCAAAGACGATGGTGTCCGTACGGGCGAGCGCGTCGAGATAGGAACTGCCCTTGACGAGGAGACCCGCACGGGATGCTGCCCCGAGTCCCGCGAAGAAGGTGAGCGGGACGGAGATGACGAGGGCGCAGGGGCAGGAGATGACGAGGAAGGTCAGTGCACGATAGACCCACGGCGCGAAGGGCTCTCCCATGACGAGCGGCGGCAGGACGGCGATGCCGAGAGCGGCGCATACGACGACGGGCGTATAGATGCGCGCAAAGCGTGTGATGAACGCCTCCGTGCGCGACTTCTTATCCGACGCCTCCTCCACGAGCTCCAGAATGCGCGCCGCAGCGGACTGCGCATAGGCGGCTGTGACGCGTACGGTGAGCGCACCCGTGATGTTGACGCAGCCGCTGAGAAGCGTATCTCCCATACGCACGGTGCGCGGCAGGGACTCGCCCGTGAGTGCGGCAGTGTCAAGCGTGCTCTCGCCTGCGGTCACCGTCCCGTCGAGCGGCACGCGCTCGCCCGGATAGATGCGGATCGTGCTGCCAAGGGCAACCGCCGCGGGATGTACGATCTCCTCGCGCCCGTCCATGAGGACGCGCGCCGTGTCGGGGCGGATGTCCATGAGCGCTGTGATGGAGCGGCGTGCACGCTGAACGGCACGATCCTGCAGGAACTCACCGAGCTGGTAGAGCAGCATGACGGCGGCGGCCTCGGCATAGTCGCCGAGCGCGAGGGCACCAAGCGTGGCGGCGCTCATGAGAAAGTGCTCGCCAAAGATATGCCCCCGATGCAGATGCACAGCGGCACGGCAGAGAACATCAGCGCCGACGAGGAGATATGCCGCGAGAAAGAGAATGGTGCCCGCCGTCCCCTCGCCGCAGAGCATGCCGAGGAGAAAGAGCAGCGCTGCCGCCGCGATGCGCGTGCGCATGGACAGGTACGCGCTCCGTTCCGCCTGTGCATGCGTGCATTCGCACTCGCATTCATGAGACTGTGCTGCTGAGTCCATGATGGATCACCGCTTTCTGCTTTTGTATGAACAGTTATTCATACGTTGATTATGGCGCAGAAGCGCGATGAAGTCAAGCGGAGATGTGGAAATCACGGATAAATTCAGCGCGATTTTTAAGGAACCTTTTTGCCTGCCCTTTGAAGAAATAATCGTCTGTCTTTTCGTAATGCTGTGTTCTATTAAATTTTCCTGGAGGGCGCAGAACTATTGCAATAGCACGGGGGATATGGTAAATTATCACTCGTATTTCTTGTACGTGTGCCAACATTCGAAAGGGAATGGGGGGGAACGGCATACGGCACATTTGGAAGAATTAGCTGGCCTTGGCGAGGGATACCTTGAGACTTGGCGGGATGATTAGTGTCTGCACGGGAGAGACGCGCACGAGCGCGTCGTGCATCGACGACCAAATGGCAGGAAATACAGGCTGGTGAGGATCACCAGCTTTTCTTTTTGTCCGAAATGCGATAAAATAAATTGTGCGCATCTGTTTGAAAGGAGCTGCTATGTTTACATTCAAAGGAGACGGATTCCATGCCTTTCACGGCATTACGCCGCAGATTCACGAGGAGGCGTTCGTCGCGCCGCAGGTGTTCCTCTCGGGTGATGTGCGGCTCGGGCAGTACGCGAGCCTCTGGCCGGGGGTTGTCGCGCGCGGCGATGTCAACTATATCTCGGTCGGCGTCTGCTCCAATGTTCAGGATCTCACGTGTCTGCACGTCGCGGACGATAATCCGTGCATCATCGGCGACTATGTGACGGTCGGGCACAGCGCGTGCATCCACGGCTGTGAGATCGAGGATCATGTGCTGATCGGCATGGGCGCGATTGTCCTCACAGGGGCAAAGATCGGGCGCGGCTCGATTATCGCGGCGGGCGCCGTGGTCAAGGAGAATGCCGTCATTCCGCCGAACTCGCTCGTCGCGGGCGTCCCGGGCAAGATCGTGCGTGAGAACATCGACCGCATCAAGACGATCCATGCACAGGCGATCAAGTATAAATGCGAGTGGGCGGTGGAATACGGCGCCTATCCTGAGATCGGCGGCGAACGCTACCACGGCGAGAAGGTCATCTGATGGCGGCAGAGGAGCTGATCCGCCAACCGCACGGCAGGGAGCAGCAGGTCAAGATGGAGATCGTCTCCATGATCCACGGCGGTGAGTCACCCTATGACGTGATCTATCACGTCGCACAGTGGCTGGAGAAAGCCTCTGGCGAACCGGGCTACGCCCAGTACGTCCTCGATGCGATGCGCGCGGTCTACGGCTGTGCGCTGCAGCATGTACGGCCGATGGAGGATGAGCTGCGCGACGTGGAGGCACGCCTCGTCCGCATCCGCGCTGCCTACGAGGACCCTGTATTCACCGAGGAGGAGAAGAAGCGCATCCGCTTTGCGATCGACCTCCACGTGAAGAATATCGCGCGCCTGAAGGAGTGCATTGCGCGCGCCAAGGCGAACGGCGAGCCGACGAAAATCGTGAAAAACTGAGAAATCGCTGATAAAAGCATTCTGTCATACGCGTGCCTTTCCTATGTATACCGCGATACAAACGCCGCCCTGCTTGCGTGCAGGGCGTTTTTTATGTTACTATGTTTCTGTTATTCCGTTTTTTGTGGAAAATCGCTCATTTTAGGAGGGAAAGAACATGAACATCTCTACCGTAAAGAAAATTTTTGCGGCAGGTGCAGTCCTTGTATTCTCTGCTGCACTCCTTACCGGCTGCGGCGGCGACTCTGCATCGGGCAAGAAGTTCCTGAACATCGGCACAGGCGGCACGGCGGGGACCTACTACCCGATCGGCGGCGCGATTGCCGAGATTCTGAACAAGGAGATCCCGGGGATGAACGCGAGTGCGCAGAGCACGGGCGCGTCGGTGGCGAATATCAATATGCTGCGCGACAAGGCGATCGACCTTGCGACGGTGCAGAACGATATTACATACTATGCCGTGACAGGCACGGAGATGTTCGACGGCAAGAAGGTGGACGGACTGCAGGGGATCGCCTCGCTCTACCCCGAGACCTGCCAGTTTGTGACGCTCCAGTCCTCGGGCATCAAGGATCTCTCGGAGCTGAAGGGCAAGCGTGTCGCGGTCGGCGCGGCCGGCTCGGGCGTTGAGGCAAATGTGCGCCAGATCCTCGCAGCATACGGCATCTCCTACGATGATATTGATGCGAAGTTCCTCTCGTTCGCCGAAGGGGCGAGCGCGCTGAAGGACGGCAACGTGGATGTCGCCGTGCTGACGGCGGGCTATCCGACGGCGTCTGTGCAGGATATCGCCTCACAGAACCCCGTACGTCTCCTCCCCGTGGAGGACAAGGCTGCGGATGCGCTGATCGCAAAGTATCCGTTCTACACGAAGACCACGATCCCTGCGGGGACGTACGGCGGATTCAATGAGGATATCCCCTCAGTCTCTGTCATGGCGATGCTCGTTGCGGGGCCCTCGGTGGATGCCGACATGGGCTACAGCATCACGAAGGCGATCTTCTCGAACCTCGATCGCCTGCAGGCCGCGCACGCTGTCGGCAAGCAGATCACAAAGGCAACGGCGGAGGATGGAATGTCTCTGCCGATGAATGCGGGGGCGGAGAAGTACTTTAACGAGAAATGAGAGCCTATCTGATCGCTCTCGCCGCGGCGGTGCTCCTCATCGCATTTGATATTCTCTCTGCGCCGGCGCTTCTCATGCACGCGGGCGGAGAGACGACCGTCCTCGTACGGGAGATCGGCAGAGAGGGGACGCCGCTCACCGTGCGGTTCATCCACTCCGTGCAGAAGACGCCCGTCGAGGAGTTCCTCACCGTCTATCCGGACGGACATTTCCACCTCACGGGCACGCGCTACCAGTCACATGGCGTGGGGCTGCCCTTTCTCCCCGAGGAGGGGACGTTTCATGAGGAGGATGGGCATTTCATCCTCGATATGGATCGCGACTATGACACGCTGAGCCTGCGCACAGGTGTGGGGACGGAGCTGACCATTACGGCGGGCGGCACGGACTATCCCCTCTATGAGCGCTGTCCTGACGGCACGCGCATCGACCTCGTCGCTGCACCGCTCTATACAAGCCTATTATAAGATTTCCGGGGCTGCGGATCGTGGCCTCGTATTTCTTTTTCCGCAAATATTTTATATATCGTGAAAATCTTTGGGGCTTGCCCCTGCCGAAAGAATTATTTAAGGATGTGAACACGCTATGACTGACCATGCTGCAAATGCGGAAGAAATACTCAAAACGTATGACCGCGAATCCAACACCGCCCATTATACGGGCTGGCCGAAGAAGATCATTGCGGCGATTGCCATTACATTTTCCATCTTTCAGCTCTACACGGCGATCTTCGGCGTGCTCGATGCACAGCTGCAGCGTGCCGTTCATCTCGGGTTTGGGCTCGCGCTTGCCTATCTCCTCTATCCCTTTCGGCGTGCGTGGACGCGGGATCACTACTTCCACCCGATCGACATCGCATTCGCCGTCCTCGGTGCGGCGACGCCCGCCTATCTTGTCATCCAGTACCGTGAGCTGATTACACGTGCAGGGATCGTATCGACCACGGATGCCGTCGTCGGCGGACTCGGCATCCTGCTCGTTATCGAGGCGACGCGGCGTGTCGTGGGTCTGCCGATGGTGACGGTCGTGCTCGCCTTCATCGCGTATGCCTTCCTCGGCCCCTACATGCCGGGCGTGCTCGCACACCGCGGACTCAGTCCGGAGCAGCTCATCGGACATCTCTACTTTACGACGGAGGGCATCTTCGGTATCCCGCTCGGCGTCTCCTCGACGTTTATCTTCCTCTTCATTCTTTTCGGTGCCTATCTTGAGAGCACGGGGCTCGGCAAGTTCTTCATCGACCTCGCCAATGCACTCGCGGGCTGGGCGAGCGGCGGCCCGGCGAAGGTCGCCGTTCTCTCGAGCGGGCTGATGGGCACGGTCTCGGGCAGCTCTGTCGCGAACGTCGTCGGCACGGGCTCGCTCACCATCCCAATGATGAAAAAACTCGGCTACAATGCGAACTTTGCGGGGGCGGTCGAGGCGGCGGCCTCCACGGGCGGACAGCTGATGCCGCCGGTCATGGGCGCAGCGGCATTCCTCATGGCGGAGTTTGTCGGCGTCCCCTACATCGATGTTGTCAAGGCGGCGGCGATCCCCGCGCTTCTCTATTTCACAGGGGTTTGGCTCGGCGTTCACTTTGAGGCAAAGCGCAAGAAGCTGAAGGGCATCCCGCGCGCCGAGCTGCCGAATCCGCTGACGCTCCTGAAGGAACGCGGGCATCTCGCGATTCCTCTCGCCGTGATCGTCTATCTGCTCGTTTCGGGCTATACGCCCATGCGTGCGGCACTCGTCGCCATCTTCCTCTCCATCCTCTGCGCCATGCTGCGCAAATCGACGCGCATGAAGCCGATCGAGATCGTCTACGGCCTTGAGCGCGGCGCGAAAGGCGTGCTCGGCGTGCTCGTCGCCTGCGCGTCGGCGGGCATCATCATCGGCGTCGTCACGAAGACGGGCGTCGGCCTGCGCCTCGCATCGGGACTGATTGATCTCGCAGGCGGGATGCTCCTGCCTGCGATGTTCTTCACCATGATTACGGCGATTGTGCTCGGCATGGGCGTGCCGACCACGGCGAACTACGTCATCACTTCGACCATTGCCGCGCCTGCGCTCGAGCAGATGGGCGTCCCTGTGCTCGCTGCGCACATGTTCGTGTTCTACTTCGGCATCATCGCGGATGTCACGCCGCCTGTTGCCCTCGCTGCGTACGCGGGGGCGGGCATCAGCGGAGGAAATGCGCTGAAAACAGGCGTGCACGCGTCAAAACTGGCGATAGCGGCATTCATCATCCCGTATGTATTCGTTCTCTCGCCCGTCCTCCTCATGGTTGATGCGACACCGCTCGCACTCGTCTCAGTCACGATCTCTGCCCTCCTTGGCATGATCGCCGTCAGCTCCGCGCTCTGCGGTTTCCTTGCCGATCACTGCCGCCCTTATGAGCGGCTGCTTCTTATCGCTGCAGGGCTCCTCATGATCGCGCCGGGCAGCACCACCGACCTCGTTGGACTTGCTCTCTTCGTCGTCATTCTCGTCATGCAGTATCGGCGGGCAAAGGAGGCAGCGTGAAGACGGCACAGGAATACATCGAGGAACGCAGCTTCTTCGATGCAGTCAAGGTACTGTACGAAGTTCCGGAAGCCGAGCGCGATGCGCTCTGGAACTATCGCATGGGCTATGCCCTGTACTTTTTTGCGGTCAATCGGTATCCGAAGCTTTGTGTTCTGCGTCTGGCTCTCGGCTATTTGGAGCGTGCAGACGAGGATGCGGAGAGCAAGGCGGAGATCGAGCGCGTCTTCTATGGAAAGCCCGGCGGCATGACGGCGCGGTGCCAAGAGGCGGTTGAAAACAAGCACGGCTGGTATGCGGAGGAGCCCGTTTCTATGAGTGTGGAGCAGCTCGTGCGTGAGGCTGAGGCAGAGCGCGAGCGTGTGCGCCGTGAGGTGACGGCGTTCTTTGAACGCACGCAGCGACGTGAGATTGCGATCTCGCATCATCCTGCACAGGAAAAGCTCCCCATCGGTGCGAGCAAGTTCTACGGAACGCCCGATCTGCCCGCAGATTTTGACTGGCCGCACTATAAGGGAACGGACTTCGAGGGCGTGACGAAGAACCGCCCGCTTGCCTTTCTCGCGCAGATCAACCTTGGCGAAGCCGCGCCGTATGACCGTACAGGTCTCCTGCCGAAGACGGGCGTGCTCAGCTTCTTCTATGAGACCGTGTCGATGGAGTGGGGATTTGAACTAAAGTCTGAGGGATATGCACGCGTCTATTATTTCCCCGAGACGGAGGGGCTTGTCCCGACACAGCTTCCGGAGGAAACGAAGGAGTGGAGCGTGGGCGAGCAGGCGCTGACCTTTGCGGATGCCGTCAGTCTCCTGTCGTCTTCTGCATACAGCCGCAGGAGCGGGAAAGAGGTGGATTGGGATACCTACAACGAACTGCGGGCGGAGTTCGGATACGATGCTGCCGCTCACGAGGACAATCCCATGAAGATGCTCGGCTATGCCGACGAGATTCAGAATGAAATGGAGCCGGAGTGCGAACTCTACAGCAGGGGCATTGACAGAGACATGCAGGAAGAGCTTTCCGAAGAGGAGGAAGCGGAACTTGTGAGAAATGCTGCAGATCGCTGGGTGCTGCTGTTTCAGATGGGCACCGTCGAGGACGGTGAAACGGAGCTTATGTACGGCGACTGCGGTCTGATCTACTTCTGGATTCGGAAAGAAGACCTTGCTGCGCGGAACTTTCATCACGTCCGATTGATTTTGCAGTGTGGATGAAAGATAAAGAAAAACGCTTGCAAAAATCATTACAGTTGCGTATTCTATCCTTGTAAAGGAGTGAGTGCGATGGAACAGGCAGTTAATGTAAACTTTCGACTGGACGCAGCGGTAAAGAAGAACATGGAGCAGGTTTGTGCAGAACTTGGGCTCTCCATGAGTGCGGCGTTTACGATCTTTGCCAAGAAAGTGGGACGGGAACGCCGAATCCCATTTGATGTCTCTGTGGATCCGTTTTATGATGAGCGGAATCTGCACTATCTCGAACAAAAGCTGGAAGCATACCGAGCGGGAAAGCTGCGCTTTGCCGAACATGATCTCGTTGAGGACTGACCAATAGACTTGTTTATCTTGTTGAGGACGAGAGTATCTTGATTTTTGCCGGACATTACGGCTGACACAAAAAACATCCCTGCCGCATGGCAGGGATGTTTTCGTATTCAATTCGCAATCAGTGCTTTTCTTCTGCCTTCACGTCGATGATCGGGCCGTCGATCAGCTTCTGCTCCTCGGGCTCGGATCCCTTGCGGCGGCGCCAGATCAGGAAGGCGATCACGGCGACCAGAACGAGTACGGCGATGACCGTACCGATGATGGCCGTTTTGTTCCAGATGCGGAACGAGACCTGAATCGGCGAAGATTCGCCCGTGACGAGTGTCTTGCCAAGGTTCCACGTAAGCGTCCTGCCGCCGTCTTCCTCACGGTCAGCGTTGGAGCTTGATGGTGCGGATGGGAGCGTCATCTGATAGGTGAACGTGATGTTGCTCGCAAATGCACCTGCACCGCCGCCGTTCTGGCTGCCCTCGAACAGGAGGTCAAAATTGTAGTCCGTGTAGAAGAGGCTCTTCTTCACTGTAATGCCCGTGTTCTTGCCGTCATGTGCGGCGAAGAATTCCTGATCGGACAGCTTGTCCACCGAGTCGTAGTGCTCCGTGATCTCGTAGCCCGACATATTCTCCTTTGTGACGGGCGCGACCTGCGCGTCGGGGTTCTTTGCCAGCATGGACGTCTTGCTCTGCTCGACGATCTGGGCGAGCATCGGCGCACTGACGAGCGTCGTCTTGAGATCGGCAGAGCCGTCGTTGTTGACTGTGACGTTCACGTCCCCGCTGAAACAGCCGCTCGTCAGGACGAGCAAGCCAAGCGTCACTGCGGCGAGCATTGTGCGCATGTACTGCGTAGTGAACATAGTATACCTCCCCTAGATTTGATCCCATAAATGCGGATTGAGATTTATCCGTATTGTACATGAGGGAGGGGAATTTTGCAAGGAGGAATACCTTAGTGGGCAGATGCTGCTCCCCTCTGATGCACAGAAACTATTTCCTGAAAAATTTTATCTATTTAGAGATAGGAAAGATTCGGTTGTCAGTGATGCGTATTTTCGCTATAATAGACATAGAATGATTCTGCTTGAGTATCTGCACCGTATGGCAGCTCCTGCCGCAGCGGGGCAGAGGGGATATTTTCATGAGGAGGATTTCACATGGCAAAGGTAGCAGTTGTATACTGGTCCGGCACGGGCAACACGCAGAAGATGGCAGAGGCTGTCGTCGAGGGCGCAAAGGGCGCAGGTGCTGAGGTCGAGTGCTTCGAGGTGGACAGCTTCTCCGTCGATCAGATCGACAGCTTTGACGGTCTCGCGCTCGGCTGCCCCTCGATGGGCGCAGAGGAGCTCGAGGAGGGCTCGTACGAGCCGTTCTTCGCGGCTGCGGTGGACAGCGGCAAGCTCTCCGGCAAGCCCGTTGTGCTCTTCGGCTCGTGGGGCTGGGGCGCAGGTGCTTGGATGGAGACGTGGTCTGAGCGCACGAAGGATGCAGGCGCAAACCTCGTCGATACCTTCATCGTCGAGAACGAGCCGGACGACGAGGGGCTCGAGGGCAGCAAGAAGCTCGGCGCAGCCATCGCCGGTGCATGCTGATCGGTATCCCTGATCATATTTTTGACGAGAAGAGTCGCTTCGCGCGGGGCGGCTCTTTTTCTATGGAATCGCTGAATTTATCAGTGTTTCCATACGGAGTGATTGCAGGAATTTTGCCACATGATAGAGAAATTAACAAGATATACATGAGGGTGTATACTGAGTAAGGAAGCACTGATAAAATGAGGTCTGCCAGATTGGCGTAGATTTTTTCGTCCGAACGAGGTGGAAAACCGGACGCAGAGTGGTGCTCTGTGGAGGATTTTCCGCCGAAGTGCGGGCAAAAAAGATGCGTCAAGATGGTAGTGCCGAATTTATCAGTGCTTCCTAAGGGAAAGGAATGATGATGTATGGAAACAGAAGCGGCGTCTGCGGCAGTGCAGACGGCAGGCTTTATTCATCCTGTGATGGCGGATGTTATGACCATCCTGTCGTTCGTCCTCGTCGTCGCGAGTGTCGGGATCGCCTCCGTGGCGACGTACTATGCGTGGCGGCAGTCGGGCGGCACGATTGACGCGGTGGAAAAGGATGTCGCGTGGCTGCGCAAAGAGGCGGAGCGTCTCTCGAACGAGATCAAAAGCGTCGCGGCAAAGGACAGCATGACCGCGAGCGAGATCACGCAGCTCAAGGAAAAGATCGCACAGCTTGAGGCGGCGCTGGCGGAGGCGGGGGAGCGGCCTGCGGCACCGCCGCCCGAGGAGCCCGCACCGGAGCCGGAGCTGCCTGCCCCTGAGCCCGAGCCCGAGCTGCCGGCACCGGAGCCAGAGCCGGAGCTGCCCGAACCGGAGCCGGAACTTGAGCCGGCCCCGGCACCGGAGCCTGAAGCCGAACCCGAACCGGAGGAAGAGGAGGACGACGATCTCGACCTCGACGCACTGCTCGATAGTAAGCCGATATGGCAGGATCTCCTTGACGACTATCACGCCCTTTGCGAGAATTTTGACCGCACGAAGGGTGCGGAGCTGTGCATGCCGATCATCACGAAGTACGGGCTGCATCTCCTCGTCTGCTCTGATCACGCCGCCGTCGAGAACGGCAAGGCGATGCCGAAGTTCGAGGAGGTCGAGGACCTCAATGAGGCGACCTTCTGGGCGTATGACATCCCGGGGCAGCCGGACGACTTTGCCGTCGTTCCGAGCCCCATGTTCCCCTACGATCAGAAACTGCATGAGAGCGGCGGCATGAAGGAAACCTTTGCTGCACGCTATGAGGCCGGCACGACCTACGATCACGTCAGCGTCGATATGCCCGCACTCTTCAGCAAACGCAGCGACAAGTGGAACATTGAGCAGCCGGGACTCCTGCGGCTCGTGGAGTAAAAGTACCGATAAAAAAAGAACCGTACACGAGAGAAACACCTCGGTACGGTTCTTTTTAGCCTCTGCTATGCGTCCAGTTTGTCTCCTTGACAGGAAAAAATCTTCGCTAATCTGACGAACTTCATTTTATCGGTAATTCTCAAGGATATTATTTCTTTTTCCCCTTCTTGTCGCTTATGTCCTTCAGACATGCCTGCAGGAGGATTTGATTCACGAGGATGTCGGTGTTTGCGGGGGCGATGGCGGCGGCACCTGCGAGGGTTTTCCATGCGCCCGTGTAGTCTTTCGTGTGGATGAGGGCGACGGCGAGGGCGTTCTGTGCGTCGGCATTCGCGGCGTCACGATGGATGGCGTCGCGCAGGACGGGGAGGGCCTTTGCTGCGGCGTTTTCTGCGAGGAGGGTGAGTCCGTAGTTGTAGCGTGCGCCCGCATCGTCGGGCGCGAGTTTCAGGTATGCTTCGTAGGCGCGGCGAGCTTCCTTGGTGCTGCCCTCTGCGGTATGGGTGAGGGCGATGCCAAGGTATGGCTCGGGGCGACGTGTATTGCGTTTCTGTGCGGCGGTGAAGTCGGCACGCGCGGCGGGGAGGTCGCCGCGGTGGAGGTAGACGAGGCCGCGATAGATGTAGCTGTCAGCGTCGGCCGCCTGCATGATGCGCGCGTTGGCGGCATGGAGGGAGGCGTCGGAGCC
>ERZ772948.1508-NODE-1508-length-13347-cov-2.398134_pt1 | contig 13347 bp, 10 predicted proteins | sample MGYA00511945_ERZ772948 | MGnify/ENA primary metagenome ERZ772948 (study PRJEB29015, sample SAMEA2737927) | human oral metagenome | biome: human oral; feature: human-associated habitat; material: dental | place: China | collected 2141 ... | reverse complement strand
GGCGATGGTCGTGACCCCGAGATCACCACAGAAGTCGGACTCGAGGACGCTCAGATCTTCGTCGCCCTCACTGAGAACTCCGAGACCAACGTACTAGCCTGTCTAGCAGCCAAGCGCTACGACGTCTACAAGACTGTTGCTAAGGAGGAGAATATCGACTACATACCGCTGGCCTACCGCCTCGACATCGGTACCCTGATCAATAAGAAACTGCTCGCCGCCGGATACATCTACAGGACGCTCCTAGGACAGGAGACGGGGCAAGTGACCTGCCTCTCCCTCGTCAGCAATGCCGAGGTCATAGAGCTCGTGGCTCGCCGTGACTCTCGTATCGTCGGTCAGCCTATACGTGAACTCAAGCTCCCGGCAAACATGACCTTCGGAGGCATGATGCGTAATGGCCGTCCCTGTATGATCGATGGGGATACGGTCCTGGAGCCCTATGATCATGTCGTGATCTTCTACCACGACCTTCCACTCAATACCCTGAAGGAGCTCTTCTAGCTAGGCTAAGGCTCTCTATCTACTATGCACTCGATCAACTTCCGCTTCATCAGTCGCATCCTCGGGATGATGTGCTTTGTCGAAGGGCTGATGATGCTACTGGTCGTCCTGACAGCACTCATTTATGGCGAGGGGCTTCTACCGTGGGCAGTGACCATCGGAGCCTTCTTTACCCTGGGGTCGGTACTCCTGCACTTCGGGAGGAGGCTCAAGAAGAAGTTCGCCTCCCGCAGAGAGGGTATGCTGGCCGTGACGCTAGTATGGCTTCTACTCTCGCTTGTGGGGATGCTTCCCTTCCTCCTCACAGGCTCTCTGGAGAGACCCATCGATGCTTTCTTCGAGACGATATCAGGCTTCACTACGACGGGGGCTACGGTCTTCAACGAGGTCGAGAGCCTGCCTCACTCCATCCTCTTCTGGCGCAGTCTCACTCAGTGGCAAGGGGGGCTCGGGATCGTCGTCTTCACGGTTGCCCTTCTCCCGATCTTCGGGGGCGGTGCTAGTCAGATCTACAATGCCGAGACTACCGGCATCACGCATGACCGCTTCCTGCCACGCATCTCCGATGTAGCCAAGTGCCTCTGGGTTGTCTATTTCGTGGAGACGCTTCTGCTGGTCGGGCTTCTATGGATAGGGCCTATGGACTTCTTCGATGCCGTCTGTCATGCCTTTACGTGCATCTCTACCGGGGGCTACTCGACACGGGATGCCAGCGTCGCTGCCTTTGACTCAGCCTATGTAGAGTATGTGCTGTCGCTCTTCATGTTCCTCGGCAGTCTCAATCTCACCTTAGTCTACTTCGCCGCTACAGGTAAGCCCCAGCGCCTCTTCAAGGACGAAGAGTTCCGCTTCTTCACCTTCTTCATCGTAGTGATCGCAGTGATCACGACGATCTGGCTGGTACTGCAAGAGGAATACCCTTCGCTCGAAGCCAACTTCCGACAGTCCCTGTTCACAACCCTCTCTTTAGGGTCAAGCACAGGGTACACCGCCGCGGATATTACCCTCTGGGGACCATTTTTCTGGATGCTGGCGCTCCTCTTGATGTTCGTCAATGGCTGTGCTGGTTCGACCTCGGGGGGACTAAAGTCTTCACGCTTCCTCGTACTGATCAAAAACCTCTACAACGAGTTCAAGAAGCAGATCCACCCGCACCTGCTGACACCGGTGCTGATCAACGGACGCCAGCTCAGCGTGAGCGTCGTGCATCAGATCGTAGCCTTCTGTGTGCTCTATGTGGCTTTAATCTTTTTCGGGGCTTCCCTCCTCATGCTTGACGACAATGGCTTTGTATCGAGCATCAGTATCGCTTGCTCTGCGGTCAGCAATTCCGGCCCTGGTATCGGCGAATATGCTTCGAGCGTAGCGGGAGCGGGCACGTTCTCCAAGTCCCTCCTCTGCTTCCTCATGCTCGCTGGTCGTCTGGAGGTCTTTACGGTCATCGGGATCTTGACCCCGCACTTCTGGAAGCGCTAAAGGGAAAGCTCCGAGCACGCTCTAGGAGTGCATCGCAGGTATGCTTTAGCCTCCCTCCACCATATCCATGAGTCTCTACTAAGGAGGCGCTAGTACTAACACCGGAGAGGCATCAGTAGTACGTCCATCGAAGCGCTACTGGTGCCTCTTCGGCATTCATCAGTGTGCGCTTCGGGAGGTGTTTTCACAAGAGTAGGGGAGGCGTGCTTGGGGCTCCCTTGGGTGGAAGAAGCTCTGCTTCGTCTGCTCAGCATTAACCCTTACTGAGGGGGAGCACAGACCTCGGGAAGGAGGAGGCGGGCGGAAGGGTGTACCTTCCTCCGCAGAATGACCCTCTAGGCTACAGCTTTGACCGAAGGAAGTTAACACTACTCATTCTTCGGTGTAAATATTTTCTGTCGGAAACTTTGTCTAATGGAAGCTTGTTGCATCTTTGCACTCGTTCTCCTAGGGAGGATCTCCCAGCGAGTGCACGAAATATAAGTAATGCTATCCCACTAATGAAAGAAAATACCCAGCGTAAGCGCTACCTCATCGTCGGCGGTGTCGCCGGTGGAGCTACCGCAGCAGCACGACTAAGACGCCTCACCGAAGAGGCTGAGATCATCCTCTTCGAGAAGGGGAAATATATCTCCTACGCCAACTGTGGCTTGCCCTACTATATAGGAGGGGTGATCGAGGAGCGTGACCGCCTCTTCGTCCAGACGCCCGAGGCCTTCGGTAAGCGCTTTGCCATAGATGTGCGTACCCAGAGCGAGGTGACCGCCATTGACCCAGCGAGCAAACAGGTCACCGTGCGTACTGCTGACGGCCAGGTCTATACCGAGGCCTATGACAAGCTTCTCCTCTCTCCAGGGGCTGCTCCCGTGCGTCCTCCTCTCCCAGGGATAGACCTAGAGGGGATTTTCACTCTACGCAACGTCCAGGATACCGACCGTATCAAGGCCTACCTCTCTCAGCATCAGGTACGCCGAGCAGTCATCGTCGGTGGTGGCTTCATCGGGCTAGAGATGGCGGAGAACCTCGTACACGCAGGAGCCGAAGTCTCCGTCGTCGAGATGGCTCCTCAGGTCATGGCACCCATGGACTACTCGATGGCAGCCTTCGTCCATGAGCATCTACGAGAGCAAGGGGTGAAGCTCTTCCTCGAGCAGGCGGTCAAGTCTTTTGAGCAAGTAGGAGAGGGGCTGGCTGTGCACTTCCAGTCAGGCATCTCGCTAGAGACCGATCTAGTGATCCTATCCATCGGGGTGCGTCCCGAGACCAAACTAGCCACCGAAGCAGGGCTACGTATCGGGGAAGCTCGAGGGATCTTCGTCAATGAGTACCTACAGACCTCCGATCCCGACATCTATGCTGTCGGTGATGCGATCGAATTCCCACATCCTCTGACGGGTAAGCCTTGGCTCAACTACCTCGCTGGGCCTGCCAATCGTCAGGCTCGCCTCGTGGCGGACAACATCCACCTCGGCAACCATCAGAGCTACGAAGGGGCTATCGGTACAGCCATTGCCAAGGTCTTTGACCTCACTGTAGCTACTACAGGGCTACCCGCTAAGCGTCTTCGTCAGCTGGAGCTGCCCTATCTATCGGCTACGATCCACACCGCCTCACATGCGGGCTATTACCCTGGTGCTCGCCAGATGGATATCAAGATCACCTTCTCGCCTACTGACGGCAGACTCTACGGAGCACAGATCGTCGGCTACGAAGGGGTAGACACACGCATCGACCAGTATGCCCTAGCCATCAAGCGTGGAGCTACCGTCGGAGAGCTTACCCAGCTAGAGCATGCCTATGCTCCACCTTTCTCCTCGGCGAAGGATCCTGTGGCTATCTCTGGCTACGTAGCGAGCAACATTCTCTCGGGGAAGATGCTCCCGCTCTACTGGCGTGAGCTCCGTGATGCTCGCCTCGATGAGATCACCCTCGTCGATGTACGTACGGAGCACGAAGCTCGCTTAGGGTCACTACCAGGGGCGATCAACATCCCCCTTGATGACCTCCGTGAGCGCCTTGGGGAGATCCCAAGCGACAAGCCCGTCTGGCTCTTCTGCGGTGTCGGGCTACGTGGCTATCTGGCATCGAATATCCTACGAGCTAATGGCTTCGGCGAAGTCCGCAACCTTATCGGGGGGATCAAGACCTATCGTGCAGCTACAGCTCCCAATCCTCTCCCAGATACGACCTCTGACTCTTCAGTGAAGACCCCTTCCTCCGACAACGATCCTTCGCCTGCATCGGCAAGCGTGCATCAGCTCAATGCCTGCGGTCTACAGTGCCCAGGTCCTATCATTCAGCTCAAGCAAGCTATGGAGGCGCTCTCCCCAGGGGAGATCCTAGAGGTGCAAGCTACGGATGCTGGCTTCCCCCGAGATGCAGAAGCGTGGTGTCACTCTACGGGGCACCGCTTCCTCTCCAAGGCTGCTTCGGGTGGTGTCTATACCGCTCGCATAGAGAAGGCTTCCCCCTGTGCCATAGCCACTGCTCAGACTCAAGACGGAGGGCATGGCAAGACCTTCATTCTCTTCAGTGAAGATCTCGATAAGGCGCTGGCCACCTTCATCCTCGCTAATGGAGCAGCGGCAACAGGTACGAAGGTCAGCATCTTCTTCACCTTCTGGGGGCTCGGTGCTCTCAAGAAGGAATGTAAGCCCTCAGTGAAGAAGGACTTCCTCGCCCGTCTCTTCGCTTGGATGCTTCCCTCGGACTCGAGACAGCTTCCCCTCTCTAAGATGAACTTCCTCGGCATAGGGCCTCGCCTCATGCGCTACTTGATGCGCTCTAAGGGTGTCGATAGCCTCGAGACGCTTCGTCAGCAAGCGCTGGATCAGGGGGTAGAGTTCATCGCCTGCCAGATGTCTATGGATGTCCTTGGCATTGATCGGAGTGAACTCCTCGACGAAGTCACTGTCGCTGGGGTCGCCTCGTACATGGAGCGAGCTGAGCGTTCGCGTGTCAATCTCTTCATCTAACCCCTGCACATGGAGCCCGTACAGTCTATCTGCCTGATGCGTGATCTCGCTAGGGCCTTGGCCGAACTAGAAGGAGCGCTGGATGAAGCCTTCGCCCTCTCCCTCAATGAGGCGATGACGCTCTGTGCCATTGCCCAAGAGCGTGTCCCTGCTTCCTTCGTCAGTGAGCAGACGGGGCTGAGTGCCTCACTGACCTCACGGGTAGTCAATGCCCTAGAGGAACGAGGCTTCGTCATTCGTAGCTTGGGACGAGAAGACCGCCGTCAGGTGTTCTTTGAATTGACCTCCGAGGGAAGCAGCCTGCTGGCTCGTCTGAGGGTACATCCTTTTGTCTTGCCCAAGTTCTTGCAGGGCTTGCCTCTTGAGTCGCTTTTATCCTAAGCGACAGCACTAAGAGAAGAGGGCTTCGCCTACCAGTAGGGAAGGGAGATCACTCCCACCTATCGGTAGACGAAGCCCTCTCTGTATCTATGGGGGCAAGAGGCTTGGGGCGTACAGACTAAGCTAGCGCTTGAGGAGCTGGAAGGAGCAGCTTAGACTATCGACAAGCAGAAGATGATCGGAGAGCGGAGATCTGAGGCCGAGTAGGAACTTGAGCGCCTCTGCTCCCGCTATGCTCCCTAGTAGAGCGGGGGTGGAGGAGATCACGGGGATAGGCTGTGAGCTAGCGGAAGACTCCGCCGAGGCGCTAGGACTCTCGGGGAAGAGTTCGCAGTATCCTTTGCCCTCGGGAGGGAAGAGGGCCACTTGCCCGCTCCAGCCATCAAGCGAAGTGTAGAGCCAGTGCTGACCCGCTCCCCTTGCAAAGCTATCGATGAGACGGCGAGCCTCTTCATTGTCCGTAGCATCTAGGATCAAGTCCACACCGGAGAGAAGCTGATGGACATTGGCTGAACATAGGGGTTCGATGGAGGTACTGATGGTGCAGTGAGGGTTATTAGCTCTCAAGCGCTGAGCAGCGAGCATGGCCTTATATTCCCCGATCTCCTCAGTAGTGTAGAGGGTTTGGCGAGGGAGGTTGCTTCTAGAGACGACATCTCCATCCACGATCAAGATATGCCCGACACCTGCACCCGCTAGTAGCGGTAGGAGGGTGGAGCCTAGCCCTCCAGCTCCGATCACCGCTATGGACTTATGGGCTAGTCGCTCTTGTCCCTCTATCCCGACTTCGGGTAGTAGGATCTGGCGGGCATAGCGCTCCTGCCATTCATCGGTCCTCACTGCTTCTCTTCCGCCTTGCCTTACATCCATGTATCCCAATCCTTCCAAACGGGTTCATAGCCTACGGAGCGCAGGTACGTGACGAATTCCTCTGGACTACGGCCGTCATTGATGGTGAATTGCTCCAGATCCTCATGCTGCTCGGCATAGCCTCCTGGTTCTGTATGGCTCCCGGCACTCATGCTCGTGATACCGAGGGGCAAGACGTGATTGCGTAGTGTCTCCGATTCTCTCGTGGAGAGGGAGATCTCGACATGGGGATCGAGGAGACGGAAGGCAAGGATGAGTTGCACTAGGCCTAGGTCATCGATGGGACAAGAGGGCTCATAGGCGCCTACCGCAGGGCGCAGGCGAGGGAGCGAAATAGAGTAGCGGGTCTGTCGGTACTTGCGCTTGAGGTAGCTTAGATGTAGCGCCGTGAAGGTACTATCGGTGCGCCATTCCTCGAGACCCAGGAGTGCTCCCAGTCCGATCTTCTCTATCCCTGCCTGGGCAATCCGATCGGGGGTCTCGAGGCGGTAGCGGTAGTCGGCCTTCTTCCCCGCTAGGTGGTAGCGGGGATAGTGAGCCTCGTGGTAGGTCTCCTGATAGACGCATACGTAGCTGATACCAGCACTGCCGAGGGCGTGGTACTGCTCCGTACTGAGGGGCTGTACCTCTAGGGAGAGCTGAGCGAAGTGAGGACGTAGATGCTTCACGACCTCTAGGTAGTACCGCCAGGAGGAGCTACGTAGATCCTCTCCACTTACCAGTAGCAGATGCCTGAAGCCAAGCCTTTTGATCGCCTCCACTTCCCAGTCGATCTCCGAGAGTGTGAGCTGGCGACGTCGGATCTTATTCTCCTTGCTGAAGCCACAGTAGACACAGCTATTCGAGCAGATATTAGACAGGTAAAGGGGGAGGTAGAGCTGTAGGGTCTTCCCGTAGCGCTCAATAGTGAGTCGGTGGGCTTCACGAGCCATCACCTCCAGATAGGGTACTGCTGCCGGAGAGACGAGAGCGATGAAGTCCTCCGTCGTGCGGTAGGGCTGAGCTAGGGCACGCTCTACGTCTTCCGCCGTCTGGGCGTAGATCCTCCTACGAAGGTCTTCAAAGTCGTACCTCCGTAGGAAATCATATGCTGTAGTCTCCACGATAGCTATTTCGAGGTAAAGAGGAAAGAAGTGAAGGGGGAGGAGGCTTCTGCCTCCATCCGCTTAGGAGCAAGCTTCGCTAAGTAGGCCCTACGACCAGCTTCGACGCCTAGGCGGAAGGCTTCGGCCATGGATACAGGATCTTGTGCTGTGGCGATGGCGGTATTGACGAGGACGGCATCGGCTCCTAGCTCCATACACTCGGCTGCATGGCTTGGTGCCCCTATCCCGGCATCGACGACGACGGGGATGGAGCTCTCTGCGATGATGATCCTTAGTAGTGATCGTGTGTCTAACCCCCTATTACTACCGATGGGAGCGGCTAAGGGCATGACAGTGGCACAGCCTACCTCTTCTAACCTCTTGCAGAGGACAGGGTCAGCTTGCACGTAGGGCAAGACGGTAAAGCCTCGCTTCACTAGTGCCTCCGCCGCACGAAGAGTCTCGATGGGGTCGGGCATGAGGTAGCGGGGATCGGGATGGATCTCTAGTTTGAGCCAGTCGGTCTGTAGCGCTTCTCGTCCCAGCTCGGCAGCAAGGATCGCTTCCTCGGCTGTACGTGCTCCACTCGTATTAGGCAGTAGGGAAAGTCCTGGGCGGTCAAGCGGGGAGATCATGTCGTCTGAAGAGGCTTCGTCCAGCTCTATACGCTTGAGCGCCACGGTGACGAGTTCAGTACCCGAGGCTTCGACAGCCTGAGCCATCAGGGAGGGGGAGGCAAACTTACCTGTCCCGAGGAATAGGCGGGAGTGGAAGGTCTTGTTCGCTATGGTCAGCATGGATCTGTAGTGTTTGTGTTGTTTGAGTGATAGTTGGAGGGATGCTGGGGTATATCGGGTGATTCGATGAGGGCGCCACTCATCGCGATCCCGTAGATACCTGTGGAGTAGAGGGCTGGAGCATCTTCTAGTCGGATGCCCCCGATAGCATAGATGGGGAGGGGGTAGTGGTGTAGCTTGAGTCGTCGGTAGCCCTCTAGCCCCAGCTGGGGAGCAAGCCTCTCCTTCGTCTTGGTGAAGCGGAAAGGCCCTAGGCCTATATAGTCTACGGGGAAGGCAAGAGCCTTGTCTAGATCCTCCTGGCTATTGCAGGTACGGCCGATCAGCGCCGAAGGTCCGAGGATCTGACGAGCAAGGGTAGGGGATAGGTCTTCCTTGCCTAAGTGCACTCCGTCCGCAGAGATAAGTGCGGCGATGTCTACATGGTCATTGATGATCAGCGGCACTCCGAAGCTTCGGCAGAGTGCCCGTAGATCACGGGCAGTATCTAGTATTGTCGCCCAATCACTTCCCTTCATACGTAGCTGGACGATGTCCGCTAGCCCCAGCCTAAGGACACGCTCTGCCTGCTGGAGGACCTCCGTGCTTGTCCTGCCGTGGGTGACGAACATACGCCGTCCTAGATGCGCTTGTTCCTCCCTCTTGGGAAGTATGCTCCCACTCCGGTAGCACCCTACGGAGCGCTGTGCCCTTCCCATAGCTTGACTGAGCTCTTCCCCACGGGCAAGCGCTACGGTGAGCTCTGATGCGTAGAGACAGCCAGTACCATGGCGGTCTTGCCCTGTGGCTGGTGTGGCGCGCCGGATCTCCACGCCATCGGGGAGGTAGGCGATATCGGTGATCCCATCGCTTGTCACTTGGGCGGACTTACAGAGGAGTATCGTACCCGAGTGTCGGGCGACCTCTTGCGGGGGTATCCCTCCGAAGAGTACTTCCCGCTCATAGGCATTGGGGAGAAGGAGATCAACTTCACCTATAGCCTGGTGCAGGGACTCAGGTGTACTGTCGGAGAGGAGCTGGTAGCCAGAGCTCGTCCTCAGTATTGGATCCCAGACGATCAAGCAGGAAGGGAAGAGACGGCGAAGATGCTTGGTGAGCGTAAGCACTTGCCCCAGCGAGGAGACTAGACCGATCTTAGCGACTTCGGGAGGGCATTGCTGGGAGAGTGAGTCCAGCTGCCCTACAAGCTCCTCCTCCGTGACGGAGGTACATCCATAGAAGGAATGAGCATCTTGCCTGGTCAGTGCTGTAGCTACCGTATAGCACCGAGCACCGAGGCGCTCTGCGTGGCGAGCATCGGCCGTGATCCCCGCTTCTGCTGTTGGGTCGAGTCCGCCACAGAAGAGGATGGTCGGCTGGCACAAGCGTCGTAGCGCTCCCTCAAGCTCATGGATCCTAAGCCCCTCCCAATAGCCTAAGCTGGCTACCGCTGAGAAGCCCCGACGGAGGAAGGAGTTAGCATTATCTGGATGAATACCGCCAAGGGCAATGAGGGGGAAGGGGTACGATTGGCAGAGCTCTATGAGTTCTCCCTCCGACCAAGCCCCAATAGCACCATAGCCTGCCTTACTTAGGCTCGGTGCTACGGGACTTAGGTAGGCATAGCTGGGAGTGAAGGGAAGAGCCTCAAGCTCTGCTCGGCTGTGGCAACTTACCCCTACTAGTTGGTCGGGACGAAGACCCTCAGGAAGGCTAGAGAGTCCCCTCCAGTCAGAGACTGAGAGATGCACTCCTCCTAGGCCGCACTCCCTAACTAATTCGACGTGATGGGATAAGACGCACCTTCGTCTCAGTTCCCTAGGGATCGCCTCAAGGAGCTCCATCAGTGCCTCCTTCGAAGCCCCAGGCTTACGTATGTGTACACGGCATAAGCCGAGGCGAAGGAGCTGTCCTATCCATATCGCTTCCTCAGCCCCCCTAAGGTCGGGGGGCGTGAGGGCGATGATCTGATGGGGTAGCATAGGAGCTGGTCTTACTTGTCTCCTTGACTGCATCCCCCCTCAGCGGTATGAGCGATCCCCTGTATCCTCTGAGGGGTCGTAGGGGCTTGGCCTGCTAAGAGTGTCTGACGGAAGGTACGATTCGCTCGCATGGAGCAGAAGTGCTCCCCACACATGGAGCAGAAGTGCTTCTCCTTGTGTACCTCATCAGGGAGGGTCTGGTCATGAAGCTCCATGGCTCGCTCGGGGTCTAGGGCTAGGTGGAACTGATCCCACCATCTGAACTCAAAGCGAGCCTTACTCATCGCATGGTCACGAAGGTAGGCAGCGGGGTGTCCCTTAGCAAGGTCAGCTGCATGTGCCGCTAGCTTGTAGGTGACGACACCCTCACGTACATCATCCCGTTCGGGGAGTCCGAGGTGCTCCTTCCTCGTCACATAGCAGAGCATGGCCGTACCATGGTGTCCGATGATGGAGGCTCCTATAGCTCCTGTGATATGGTCGTAGCCTGCACCTATGTCTGAGACCAGAGGCCCAAGGGTGTAGAAGGGTGCCTCATCGCAGTCAAGGAGCTCCTGAGTCATGTTCTCAGGGATGAGATGCATGGGTATGTGCCCTGGTCCCTCGATCATCACCTGCACGTGATATCGGGCAGCTATCCTATTGAGCTCTCCTAGCGTCTTCAGCTCTGCCATCTGGGCGGCATCATTGGCATCATGGATACAGCCAGGACGCAAGCCATCTCCGAGGGAGAGGGATACGTCATAGCGGGCAGCTATCTGACAGATCTCCTCGAAGTGCTCGTAGAGGAAGCTCTCCTTATTTTTATCAGTGCACCAGCCTGCCATGATCGCTCCTCCACGGCTGACGATACCCGTTAGGCGGTGGAGCGTCAGAGGGATGTGCTCCTTCCTCAGCCCAGCATGGATGGTGAAGTAGTCTACCCCTTGCTCTGCCTGCTCGATGAGGGTATCTCGGTAGATCTCCCATGTTAGGTCGGAGACCCGCCCTCGTACCTTCTCCAGGGCTTGGTAGAGAGGGACGGTGCCGATGGGTACGGGGCTATTACGGATGATCCACTCACGTGTCTCATGGATGTGTCTCCCTGTAGAGAGGTCCATGACGGTATCAGCTCCCCAGCGGGTCGCCCATACGGCCTTCTCCACCTCCTCGGCGATACTGCTGGTGATGGCAGAGTTCCCGATGTTGGCATTGACCTTACAGAGGAAGTTACGCCCGATGATCATCGGCTCCATCTCTGGGTGATTGATGTTCGCTGGGATGATGGCTCGTCCCTGGGCGATCTCATTGCGGACGAATTCGGGGGTCACTATCTCGGGTAGGATGGCACCCATAGGTTCGCCTCGGAGGGCGAAGCGTTCACGAGCCTCCTCGATGAGTTGATTCTCTCGGATAGCGACGTACTCCATCTCCTCGGTGATGATGCCCTGTGAGGCATAGTAGCGCTGGGTCACACAGCCCTCCCGAGCGACAAGGGGCTGGGTGGAGATATGTCGATAGCGTAGACCGTCGAGGGCGTGGTTGGAGAGGCGAGCTTGGGCATAGGTGCTCCCTAGACCCTCCTGTCGCAGGGTATCGCCTCGTCGCTCTATCCACGGTTCTCTCAGACGAGGGAGTCCCCGCTCTAGGTCGACTACATAGTCGGGGTCGGTATAGGGCCCTCCGGTGTCGTAGACGACTACAGGGTCATTGGGGCTACGGCTCCCATCCTCGTGGACGGTGTCAGATAGGGGGATCCTGCGCATCCCTACACGGAGGTGGGGGAAGAGCTGACCAGGGACATAGATCTTATCGGAGCCCATCATAGGGCCGTGGGTCACGACTTCGTTGATTTTCATTGATAGATAGTGCTTGATCGTTAGGTATGAGGGGTGTACTAGATAGGCTATCCTCCGAAGGTGGGGAGGATGAGGAGGACATCATCGCCCTCCTCGAGCTGGGTGTCGTCCAGCGAGGGGCGTGGGATGATCTGAGCGTTGATAGCTACCGCCGAGCGTGGAGGGAGCTCACGGCCTAGCTGAGCTAGAGCCTCAGGGAGGGTACAGGGGGAGGGGAGGAGGGTAGGCTCTCCATTGAGTAGGATCTTCATCGGATTATTCTTCCTTCATGGTGCTATGTGATATACGAAGAGACAGCACGAGCTACTCTTAGTCGAGACGGGCTAGACCATGAGGAAGACTGGCGATGAGACTATGGGTCATCGCCAAGCAGGATAAACGGAAGATACAAGAGGATAAGCGGCGAGACTTCGCCATCACTCTCTGCCTACGCCAGCATTATCTGGATCAGGTCTTCGGGTATAATCTCAGCTCAGCTCAGGACTTATCTTCCCTGTGCCAGCACCCCTTCGAGTTGCTCACGACAAAGGTAACCCTTTTCCCTAGATCTCCAAGGGGGAAGGGTATAAAAAGTCCTCCGACACCACGAGGCCCAGCTGGGGCACTCCATGGTGTCGGAGGACGGATGATGGTGGGCTAAGGGAAGAGCCTACTACTTACCCCACCAGAGGCTTAGGGCAGCGGGGCTCTTAGGGTCAGCCTCCTCGACCCGCTTCTCTACCTCATCGGGGAGGTGGTAAAAGAAGTCTAGGCCAGTGAACTGCTCCAGCTCACGGATGGAGAGCGTCATCTGATCGATGTGCTCGTCCTTGGTATAGTTTCTGTGCTCGGTGAGGAAGGCTATAGCGTGGTAGGAGCGTCCTTTCTTCATCAGCACGGCTATCCAGAAGTAGCGGGGGATGACGACCTTCCCACCTAGGCGCTCCTCCTTGATCTGATCCTCTCGGATAGTAGCTCCCTTGGCGACGTAGAGCTTGTCGCAGAACTTTCGGTTGTGCCCCCACTGCTGGACCTTGTTCTCTAGTCGGTGCCAGATGCCCGCATTGTGTGACTGGAGCTGAGGACTCATATTGGTGTAGTAGAAGGTCTTCTCATTGGCCTCACGGGAGAAGGTCCTATCCTCCGAGGCAACGAGGTGCCCTCGGCTGTAGCCACTACGAGGGAAGAAGGACGAGGTATCATAGACCTTGGGCACTATGGGGTCCCAGCGCCAGGCATTGGTGCGTGAGATGCTATCTCTCGAGGTCGTCTCATCGAAGGAGAAGGCGACCCAGCGAGCATGGAGCTTATGGACGTCGTACTCCAGTGAGTAGTTCACGACGCCCGAGGCATGGTGCGTGATGAAGTAATTGTGTGCCCCTCCGGCAAGACGTGGGAGCTCCAGGAGGGTCGTATCGCCGAAGATCAGTTCCTCCGAGAGGCTATCTCGCCTCTGGGTAGGTGGTAGGGAGTCGGTGGGT
>ERZ772948.1507-NODE-1507-length-13355-cov-11.658195_pt1 | contig 13355 bp, 18 predicted proteins | sample MGYA00511945_ERZ772948 | MGnify/ENA primary metagenome ERZ772948 (study PRJEB29015, sample SAMEA2737927) | human oral metagenome | biome: human oral; feature: human-associated habitat; material: dental | place: China | collected 2141 ... | reverse complement strand
AAGCCCGTATCTTTCATGACGCTTATGAGGATGCGGGCTTTAAAGTTGGCGCGGGGCTGGTATGGAAGAAAGACCGCCTCGTCCTCACACGGACGGATTGGAAGTACATCCACGAGCCGATCATCTGGGGATGGCGTAAGGATGGCAGACATAGGTGGTATGGCGACCAGAAGCAGACCACCGTCTTTGCATTCGATCGTATCAAGGACTCAAAGAAGGATGGCTGCGGTCATCCGTCCTCGAAGCCCGTGCCGCTCATCGCGTACCTTGTCAAACAGTGTACGCAGACGAATGGTATCGTTCTCGACGGATTCCTCGGCTCGGCATCAACGCTGATTGCTTGCGACCAGCTGGGGCGTATCTGCTATGGCGTGGAGCTTGAGGCGAAATTCGTGGATGTTGCTGTTGAGAGATACATCCAGAGCAAGGACGGCAATACAGAAGATGTGTTTTTGGAACGTGACGGTGAGCGCATTCCGTATGTGGATGTGCCGAAACCAAAGGAGGAATCGTGATGCGTGTGTTTTTGAATCCGGGTCATGCACCGAACGGGAATCCAGATCCCGGTGCGTGTGGGTATGGGCTGCGGGAATGTGATGTGGCAAAGAACGTCGCTGACCTTGTGGCGGACTATTTGAGTGCCGCAGGTGTTGAGGTGGTCGGAAATTTGCAATCCGACAGCCTCCATGAAGTTGTCTCCGCTTCCAACTGCAGCGGTGCGGACGTATTCATCTCCATTCACTGCAACGCCTGTAACGGCACGGCAAACGGAACGGAGGTCTGGCACTACTACGGAAGCGACGCAGGGGAGACACTGGCACGCTGCATCCAGAACCAGATTGTGGATGCGCTCGGAACTGTGGATCGCGGCGTGAAGGGTGCAAAGCCCAGTGTTAACGGTCTGTACGTTCTGAGCAACACCGATGCGGTCGCAGTGCTTGTGGAGCTTGCGTTTATCGATCATGCGGGCGATGCGCAGCTTCTTCGTGAGCAGCAGGATGAATTTGCACGTGCGATTGCGCGTGGGGTAACGGACTATGAAGGAGAGTGTTGAAGATGAAACTGGAACACATTCAAAACGAACTGAAGAATCATGTGGGGGATTTCGTGCGGACGGAGGCGAAGGAAGCGACCGTCCTCTGGATGCACGAGAAGGGGCTTCCCGCAGCGCGTGAGGTGTCGGCGGCGTACACGGCGGCACTTCGCGAGAGTGCCGAGAAGGAGACGGGATGGTGCAGATTCCGTGACCGCATCTTTCTGCCGCTCGTCATCGAGGGGGCAATCTGGATGACGGGGAAGATGCTCGAACGTATGACAGCGCGAGGAAGCGCGTGAATACGCATACGCCGCTTACTCTCGGCAGTTTGTTTTCTGGCTCAGGGGGCTTTGAACTCGGTGCTGTTCTTGCGGGGATAGAACCGAAGTGGGCATCGGAGGTTGAGCCGTTTCCGATTCGCGTCACTACGAAGCGGCTTCCCTCCGTCAAACATCTTGGAGACATCCATCGGATTCACGGCGATGAGATCGAGCCTGTGGACATCATCACATTCGGTTCTCCCTGCACGAATCTCAGCATCGCAGGACGGAGGGAAGGGCTGCATGGGCAGGAGTCCATATTGTTCTTTGAGGCAATTCGTATCGTGTGGGAAATGAGGTGTGCAACACATGGAAAATATCCGAGATTCATCGTCTGGGAGAATGTCGCGGGCGCGTTCTCGAGTTCCGGGGGACGGGACTTCCAATCCGTCCTCACAGAGATTGTCCGCATCAAAGAGCCGGAAGCGCCCGAGGTGCCTTTGCCTGAAAAAGGCGGATGGGCATACGCAGACATTCTCATGGGAGACGGATGGAGCATTGCGTACCGCCTCATGGACGCACAGGGCTGGGGAGTTCCACAGCGTCGGCGCAGAATCTACCTTGTCGCAGATTTTGCAGGATCGAGTGCCGGACAAATACTATTTGACACCGAAAGCGTGCATTGGGATCTTGCGCCGTGCTTCGCTTCGTGGCAAGGCACTGCCAGAGAGTTTGCGGATGGCACTCATACGTCAGGCGGGCGGGTAAGCGCAGGTTTCTGTACCGAGCATTCTGCACATAGTCGAAGTATCGGCTATGCGGAGGAGAAGTCTCCGACGCTGCGTGCCGAAACCGTTCCCGCCGTATTCGAGTCACACGGCTCGGATGCGCGGTACAACGGTCCTCTGAAAATCTGTCCGACCGTGCTCCGCCACTATGGAACGGGCGGCAACAATCAGCCGCTTGTATTGAAGGACGTACAGGCATACGGAATCTCGTCATTCCAGTCCAACGCCATGAAATCCGACAATCCGCGCTCCGGCATCTATGAGACGGAGACGGCACGGACAGTAGATAAGAATGGTGGAAATCCCTCGTGTTGTCAGGGCGGCGTTGCCGTTGTTTCCATCCAAGGCTCGATGATCGGGCGACAGGAGAAGAACGGGCCGCAGGGAAGTGGCATCGCAGAGAATGTGAGCTTCACGCTCAATACTGCCGATCGTCATGCTGTCTATGCCATGACCACAGGCTGCCACTCTCATTTTGCAAAGGAGAAATGCCCGACGCTGATGGCGCGGGACTTCAAAGACCCGATGGTCGTGAATCAGCCCGTCTATGCCGTGCGTCGACTGACACCGACCGAGTGCGGACGTTTGCAGGGGTTTCCCGACGGATGGTGTGCGGAGCTTGGGACAGAAGAGCCAACTGAGGAAGAGATGATGTTCTGGCGTGAGGTCTTTGAGACGCACCGAAAAATCACGGGCGGGAAGAAACCCAAGACTGATACGCAGATTCGCAGATGGCTGAGGAATCCGCACTCTGATGCAGCAGAGTACAAGATGTGGGGAAATGGTGTCGCACTTCCTTGTGTGTTCTACGTCCTTACAGGAATTGCACATTTCGGTGATTCGGTGTATACAACACAATCCGCTTGCTAATTCTTCCAACACGAGTGATGAATGTAATGACCAAAGTTCATAAAGGAGGAAAACACCATGAAGGTCAATTACAACATCCAAAAGGAAGAGCGTAAGGCGATGGTCGCGGCGGTCAGCAAGGTACTCGGCGAAAAGCCCGCCTATTGCGGCGCACCGAGCTTTTCCTACAAGGTCGGCACATTCGAGATCACGAAGGACGGCAGCCTTTGCTTCGACGATGCCACCGACGAAGCGATGGTGGCGCGTGTGCGCACGGCACTGCGCGAGGCGGGCTTCACGTCCGAGGACGGGGAGAACGAGGCTTCCTGCGCGGACACAGGTGCAGATGATCCGATCCAGACGGGGGCGTCAGTGGAAGAGCCTACCGCAGTTGATGCGGCAGAGATCGAGTCGAGCCGGACGGAAACAGCTCCGGATGAGCCGACCGTAGTAGAAACGGAAGCAGACGAGCAGATTCAGATGGAAACACCTAAAGAAGCATCTCCTGCAGAGGAGACAGAGACAGAACCCGATGAGGACAGCCTTTCCATCAGCCTTTCGCGCAGCCTTTTCACCGAAACGGCACTGCAGAATCTCGATGCACTTCTTCTGAGCAAGGGACGGCTGATCCGGCACGCTTTCGACATCCGAGAAGCGACCTACACGCTGACGGATGACCGCATTACTTTCGCGTGGCTGCACGGGACGATCACCGACGAGACGGCAAAAGCGTATGCTGAGTTCATCAGCATGCTCTGCCTGATGGCACGGACGCAGAAGCGCGTCACGGCAAAGGAGAAGATTGTGGACAACGAGAAATACGCTTTCCGCTGCTTCCTCCTGCGCCTTGGCATGATCGGGAGTGCCTACAAAGAGTCGCGCAAGATTCTCCTGCAGAACCTCATCGGCAGCAGCGCGTTCAAGAGCGGACATCGGAAGGAGGCTGAAGATCATGCGGTTTCCGAGTAGAGAGCAGATTGCCGCACTTCGAGAGCGGTACCCGCACGGGACGAGAGTGGAACTCCTCTCGATGGACGATCCGCAAGCCCCGCCGACGGGGACGAGGGGCGAGGTCATGGGCGTCGATGACGCGGGACAGCTTCTCGTTCGGTGGGAGACAGGATCGTCACTGAGCCTGATCCCCGGTGTGGACTCTTTCCACATCGTGCAGAAAGGCGACAGATCATGAACGAGAAGGTTGTTTCCCAGATCATGGACATCCGCAACTCCGGGCGGGTGAATATGTTCGACGTCCCCAGAGTTCAGCGGATGGCGTTCGAGATGGGGTTCTACGAACTGGTCTGCTTCATCGAGGAAGACCGTGCGACGTATGTACGATTTATCCTCACGGGTGAAAAATAGCTTACGATTCTAGGGATTTAGCACAGCCTTTCGGGGCTGTGTTTCTCTCGAAAAATAAGTGTAGTTTATTCAAAATACGACTTGCTATATTCTGCGTTTAGAGGCATATATGTACATGACCAAAGGGAACAACCTACACACAGAAAGCGAGGAACACAAAATGAGAAACGCAGAAGCAAGATGGCCGAAGACCACCACGATGGAGCACCTCGATGAGATGCGGTTCGGAACGAGCGGCGCGATCCTTCGCTACGGCGAGCAGATCCTTGTCGTCGGGATGGAATGCTGGGGCTTCCACGCAGCCGTCTACGAGATGGTCGAAACGCCAGAGGAGACAGGCTTCGCGGACATTGAATGCCGCTTGAACCTTGTCGAAGCCGCCACCGAGCTTTTCGAGGACGGCGGTCACGCGATGGCTTGGTGCATGAAGCGCATCTAAGGTGCGCCGAACAAAAAACAGCCCTTCGGGGCTGCTTCTCGTTTCTGTGTTTTGAGTCGCTGACGGCGGCTCTTTTTTGATGGGGGGTGACTCTTTGCGAAAACTCATGGACTACAAGCCGACGCAGTTCATGGCAGAGGACGCACACTATGACAAAGCTGCTGCGGACTACGCCGTGGGATTCATCGAGTGTCTGTGCCATACGAAGGGGACGTGGGCAGGAAAGCCCTTCGAACTCATCGACTGGCAGGAGCGCATTATCCGAGACATCTTTGGAATTTTGAAGCCGAACGGGTATCGGCAGTTCAACACGGCGTATGTGGAGATTCCCAAGAAACAGGGAAAATCAGAGCTCGCGGCCGCTGTCGCACTGCTCCTTTGCTGTGGAGACGGTGAGGAACGTGCCGAGGTGTATGGCTGTGCTGCTGACCGGCAACAGGCAAGCATCGTCTTTGAAGTTGCGGCAGATATGGTGCGGATGTGTCCTGCACTCGGAAAACGCGTGAAACTCCTCGCATCACAAAAGCGGATGGTCTACCTGCCGACGAACAGTTTTTACCAAGTGCTCTCGGCAGAGGCATACTCCAAACACGGATTCAACGTGCATGGCGTCGTATTCGACGAACTGCACACACAGCCGAACCGCAAGCTCTTTGACGTCATGACCAAGGGAAGCGGCGATGCGCGCGCACAGCCCCTGTACTTTCTCATTACAACGGCGGGGACGGATACCAACAGTATCTGCTATGAAACACACGCTAAGGCACAGGACATTCTCGAAGGACGCAAGCGTGATCCAACGTTCTATCCCGTTATTTACGGTGCGGGGATAGATGAGGACTGGACATCACCGAAGGTATGGAAGAAAGCGAATCCGAGTCTTGGCATCACGGTCGGCATTGATAAAGTAAAAGCCGCGTGCGAATCGGCACGGCAGAATCCTGGCGAAGAGAACAGCTTCCGTCAGCTGCGGCTCAATCAGTGGGTCAAGCAGAGCGTACGGTGGATGCCGATGGAGCGGTGGGATGCGTGCAGTCATCCGGTTCATGAAGACGAGCTTGAGGGGCGCGTCTGCTACGGCGGTCTTGATCTTTCCTCGACGATGGACATCACGGCGTTTATACTGGTGTTCCCGCCGCGTACGGAGGAGGAGACCTTTATCGTGCTTCCGTACTTTTGGATGCCGGAAGACAATATCGACCTTCGTGTACGGCGCGATCATGTTCCCTATGACGTATGGCAAAGGCAGGGATTTCTCGAAACAACAGAAGGCAACGTCGTTCACTACGGATACATCGAAAAGTTCATTGAGCGGCTCGGGGAGAAGTTCAATATCCGCGAGATTGCATTTGACCGATGGGGCGCGGTGCAGATGGTGCAGAACCTCGAAGGGATGGGATTTACCGTCGTTCCCTTTGGGCAAGGCTTTGCGTCGATGTCGCCGCCGACCAAGGAACTCATGAAACTCGTCCTCGAACAGCGTATCGCACACGGCGGGCATCCCGTTCTCCGGTGGAACATGGACAACATCTTCATCCGTACCGATCCTGCGGGGAACATCAAGGCGGACAAGGCAAAGTCCACCGAGAAGATCGACGGCGCCGTTGCGCTTATTATGGCGCTTGATAGAGCCGTGCGCTGCGGGAATGACGTGTCCGAGAGCGTGTATGACGAGAGGGGGATATTGATTTTGTGAGGGAAATAATTTTGTTTGTAGCAGGATTTTTCTATAGAAGTAGAGAAAAATATTAAAAATATGTAGATGTTTTTGACTTTGTGATTAGGAGTGGTGAGAATGAGAAGGACTGTTATTTTATTTTTAGCGATCGCAATATGTTCAATGGCGAGCTATGCGAATGCGTATATAGATGACGCCAAGGTGCTTGGAGGACTAAGTTCTAAGACGGATATGTATAAATACCTAAATTACTATGGGTATCGAATTTGGTTGTCAAATCATCGCTATTCTATACATGATATGTATATAAACCAAGATGATTCTGTCATCGTTGATACTTGGAATGGGCATTTAGGGCATGTTTATATCTTGAAACCAAATTATACTACGAATAAAGGGGTATCGGTTGGCATGACACTTCAGGATATATTTAATGCTTATGGCGAGTATTCTAGCGAAGGAGGCGTTCAAGAAATTCATTACAATGATTACTATAAAGACTACTCAGGGTATATTACGATAGAGTACGTCAGTGAGGCAAATGAAGGATTATTCTTTGTTTTAAATAAGTATACAAAAAAAATTGTCCTTATACGATATCAATCAAATCGACATGGAAATTCTACTGTTTTGGCGGATGTGAAAGAATATAACCTGTTGCCATACTTGAGATAATTAACCTCTTTTGGCAGTTAAAAATTTTTGTGGGAGAATATTACCGTGGCAATAAAAATGTTTTTGTGACACTGCATTAGGTAATGGAGGAGATTGGAATATATGGATTAAAAACGAGAGTGATACTCTTGGTGGTCATGGCTCTTACAATTTTTTCTGATTATACAGTGGAAGCACAGGAGAATATAAAAACAAATAGTAATGAAAATTTACATACCTATGATTATATTATTGATCCAGTTACGGCTGATCCCCTATGTACTTATGGCCTTTATGTAGGAATGACTGAAAAAGAGTTTGATAACCTTAGACATAATAAAGATAGCGAATGGCGAGGATTTACCTCAAGTTATCATAGTTGGCCTCGGGATCATTATGAAAACCACAGACGGTCTCCTCGAAATGGCGTATGGGAAGGTATTTCCGTAGATATTTATAAATTAGATGAGAACGAAAAAATACACATGTTAAATATGTATTTAAATATGAATGTTGCCCCATCAGAAGCATACGATGCTGTATTTAATCATGGGGATACTATCAGTAAGTACAGCATAAAGTTTTTTACACAGGATAGAGCTGTTGCAGTAGCCCTGTTCAAACGCGCAGTAAACAATCTTACATATTTGTTAGGGCAGCCAAGAGATAGGCAAACGGATTCTCTAGTAGGATGGTATGAAGTTAATGAACTGGAATTAGGCAATAGATTGTTGAATGGAGAGTCTGTGAGATGTATTTTTGCAACTCCTAGATCTAGAGATACCAATACAGTGGGAGTTTGGTTTTATAAATCAACAGGTAGAGGTACAGGGCTTGATGACTATTTAGGTGATATTTATTACAAAAAAACGGGAGAAGTAATACCTGGGTTGTATAGTAGTATAATACCTGGGCTTTCGGATCCATTTTCAGAGTTACCAGGGCTAGGGACAGAGTTGGAAAAATATCCAGGGTATGTTGTGGAAGTTAAAAGAAAGTAAAATATATCGTATAGATTGAACAGGTATAATGCATTGAGAAAAGTGTCTGCCATATGGTAGGCGCTTTTCTTATGTTCCAGTTTCAGAGGAGACCATATGAACATCTTCAGCAAAGTCTTTCGTTCGCGGGATAAGCCCCAGAATCATCTCGGCGGCTTGTCCTTTTTGTTTGGGCAGACGGCGGCGGGCAAGGCGGTCAACGAACGTACTGCAATGCAGACGACGGCAGTCTATGCCTGTGTCCGTATTCTTGCCGAATCCATCGCAGGATTGCCGCTCCACGTCTACGCCTACAAAGCTCAGGGAAAAGAGCGCGTGCCGGAGCATCCGCTGTACTTTCTGCTCCATGATGCGCCGAACCCAGAGATGACGAGTTTCGTATTCCGCGAGACTCTCATGGCACATCTCCTTCTGTGGGGAAATGCTTATGCCCAGATACTTCGAGATGGCAGAGGGCGTGTTCTCGGACTCTATCCGCTCCTTCCGGATAAGATGGAGGTGAGCCGTGACAGCCGCACGGGTGAACTTTACTACACCTACACGAGAAGCACAGAGGAGAATCCGAATTTTGCGGACAAGGGGCAGATTCGGCTGCGGCGAGAGGATGTACTTCACATTCCGGGACTTGGATTTGACGGCTTGGTCGGCTATTCTCCAATCGCTATGGCAAAGAATGCCATCGGCATCGCTCTGGCAACGGAAGAGTATGGCGCGGCATTCTTCAAGAACGGAGCGCGTCCGGGTGGTGTGCTTGAGCATCCGGGCGTTCTGAAAGACCCGTCGAAGCTCCGTGAAAGTTGGCACGCCGTCTACGGCGGCACGATGAACACGGGCAGGATTGCTGTTCTTGAGGAGGGCGTAAAGTATCAGCAGATTGCCATACCGCCCGAGGAGGCTCAGTTCCTTGAAACAAGGAAGTTCCAGATTGACGAGATTGCACGTCTCTATCGTGTACCGCCGCATATGGTAGGAGACTTGGAGAAATCCTCGTTTTCAAATATCGAGCAGCAGTCCTTGGAGTTCGTCAAATACACTTTGAATCCGTGGGTGGTTCGTTGGGAGCAGTCGCTTCAAAAGGCTCTGCTGACGGACAAGGAGCGGAAGGACTACTTCATCCGCTTCAATGTGGACGGGCTTCTGCGCGGGGACTACAAGAGCCGCATGGAGGGATATGCCATCGGGCGACAGAACGGATGGCTCTCCGCAAACGACATCCGCAGTCTCGAAGATATGAATCCCATCGAAGCGGAGGAGGGCGGAGATCTGTATCTTATCAATGGGAATATGACAAAACTGAGGGACGCAGGGCTGTTTGCAGGTAGGCAACAGGAGGAAGAAAGCAATGAAGCGTAAATTTTGGAACTGGGTGCGGAACGAGGGAGAGAAGCGTGTCTTGCTTCTGGACGGTGAAATCTCGGACGAAACGTGGTGGGGTGATGAAATTACACCTCAGATGTTTCGATCTGAGCTTCACGCCGCCGAGGGAGATATTGACCTCTGGATCAACTCTCCGGGCGGGGACTGCTATGCGGCGGCACAGATTTACAATATGCTGATGGAGTATAAGGGGAATGTTGCTGTGAAGATTGACGGGATTGCCGCCTCTGCCGCATCCGTTGTTGCGATGGCAGGATCAACGGTTGAGATTTCTCCCTTGGGGATGTTGATGATCCATAATCCAATGACTGTTTCCATCGGCGATACACACGAGATGGAGCGGACGATTACCTTCCTTGCCGAAATCAAGGAGAGCATCATCAACGCCTATGAACTCAAGACGGGGCTGTCCCGTGCGAAGATTTCACGGCTGATGGATGCCGAGACATGGATGAATGCAAAGAAGGCGGTGGAGCTTGGATTTGCGGATTCCGTTCTCTATGAGAATCGGGAACATCTCACAAGTGCTGCGGCAGACGGGCTGATCTTCTCCCGTGCCGCCGTCACGAACTCCCTGCTCTCGAAATTCGGGCAGGGGACACACAATGTCGATGCAGAGCCGTTTAAGAAGCGGCTCTTTTCTATTTCACATTAAGGAACTAATGGAGGGACAAACACATGGATAAGATCATGGCAATGCGCGAGAAGCGTGCAGAAATGTGGGAACAGGCAAAGCAGTTTCTGGATTCTCACGAAAAGGACGGGCATCTCACAGCCGAAGATGCCAAAGCATACGAGCAAATGGAGAATGAGGTGCTTGCGCTCGGCAAGGACATCGAGCGCATGGAGCGCCAGGCGATTCTCGATGCGCAGCTTGCAAAGCCCGTGACGGCGGCAATCACCAATCTGCCGGGCGCAGGATTCGCTTCCGAAAAGACAGGTCGTGCAAGCGAGGCATACCGCTCGGCGATGCTGAAGGCTCTTCGCACGAACTTCCGTCAAGTGGAGAACGTCCTGCAGGAGGGCGTGGATGCAAACGGCGGCTATCTCGTACCCGAAGAGTACGATCAGCGTCTCATTGACGTTCTGAACGAAGAGAATGTCCTGCGCCCGCTTGCGACGGTCATCACAACGAGCGGCGAGCACAAGATCAACATCGCCGCGACGAAGCCTGCGGCATCGTGGATTGAGGAGGGCGCAGCACTTACCTTCGGTGAGGCGACCTTCGACCAGATCGTCCTCGACGCGCACAAGCTCCATGTCGCGGTCAAGGTGACGGAGGAACTCCTCTACGACAACGCCTTCCACCTCGAGAACTACCTCATCGAGCAGTTCGGCAAGGCGCTCGGCAACGCAGAGGAGGATGCATTCCTCAACGGCGACGGGACGCACAAGCCGAAGGGGCTTCTCATCTCGGCAAAGACATCCGTCACCACGGCGGCGGCAGACCTCAAGGCAGACGAACTCGTGACACTCGTCTACAGCCTCAAGCGTCCCTACCGTAAGAATGCGGTGTTCATCGTCAACGACCAGACGCTTGCCAGCATCCGCAAGCTCAAGGATGCCAACGGTGCGTATTTCTGGCAGCCATCGTACCAGATGGGCGAGCCAGACCGTCTGCTCGGCTATCCCGTGTATTCCTCGGCATATATGCCGGCTGTTGCAGCGGGCAAGACCGTCATTGCGTTCGGCGACTACTCCTACTACAACATCGGGGATCGCGGCACCCGCGCCCTGCAGGAACTCAAAGAGTTGTTTGCGGGCAACGGCATGGTCGGCTACGTCATGAAGGAGCGCGTGGACGGCAAGCTCGTGCTCGAGGAAGCCGTGCAGACGCTCAAGATGAAGGGGTGATGTATGGAATCGCTGATAAATTCAGCAACAATTTGACGGAATTTCGTTTTGCGGCAAAGAGGGGAGGTGGTTTTATGCTTGTGCCGCTTGCAGCAGTCAAGCAGTACCTTAGGATTGACAGTGATGAGGAGGATGATCTCCTCACACATTTTACGGAAACCGCAGAACAGATTTGTACTGCATTACTGCGCGTGAAGAAGCTGTCCAAAGTCGAAGATCAGGCGATTGTGCGCGTCGCGGTGCTTTACGCCGTGTCCTATCTCTACGAGCACCGGGAGGAAGCCGACCACAGAGGACTTGCGCTGACACTGCGCTCTCTGCTCTTTGGTGTGCGGAAGGAGGTCTTTTAGATGAGAGTGTCCATGAGTGAACTACGCCATCGGATTTCCATCCTGCGCCCCGTGATGGATACGGACGATGAGGGAAATATCCTTTCATCGTCGGTGCAGGAAGTCGGTAAAGCGTGGGCGCTCGTTCTGCCGTTTGCCGCGAAAATCTCCGACGGCTATGCGGAGAAGGTGCAGGAGGTGGATTACCGCATCGTTGTTCGTTACTGTGCGGATGTGCGCGTGACAGACATTGTGCAGTGGAATGGGAAGCGGCTTACACCGATTGCGCCACCGTATCCGCTTGGCGGGAAGAAACGGTGGCTTGTCATAGAATGCAGAGAGTTGGTGGAAGATGGCTAGATACCGAGGTTTCGTCTCTGCCGAGAAGATTCTCTCGGAACTCGGTGCAGAGGCGACGGCTGCGGCAAAGGAAGCCCTCGCACACGGAGCGGACGATGTGGTCGCGGAGGCAAAGAACCGCTGTCCCGTCTATACGGGAACAGATAAGCGCGTGGTAAAGGGCGCACTGCGCGACTCTATCCATAAGCGACCGCGACGCAAGGACGGCTCCGTTTGGAGGATCGCGGCAGATGCAGAGTCTCAAGATGGCGTATTCTACGGTGTGCTCGTTGAGTTCAGCCCACGCATCAACCGTCCGTTTCTCTATCCCGCGCTCGATGCCAAGAAGGACGGTATTCGTTCTGCTATCGTCGATGCCGTAAGGTCTGCCATTCGGAGGAGAGGGAAATGAGTACGGCACGGATGGTGTATCAGGCACTTGTGCGCTCGAAGGAGCTGACGCAGCTTCTCGCTCACGGGAAGAAGAGCATCTACCACGGGTGCAGTCCCGATGCAGGGACGTATCCGATTATCGTCTACTCCGTCATTTCGGATGTTCCCGCACTATCGGCAGACGGCACGGAACTGGAACGGCGAATCACGGTGCGTATCCATATTCTGACGAAGGATGGACGGTTTCGGGAGATTCATCGCGCTGTGCAGAACGCGCTTCTGCCGCTCGGCTTTGTAAGGGCGCAGACACAGGAGTTCGTTGAGAAAGACATTTTTGTCGAAATAACAGATTACAGAACAGCAATGGAGGGAGAATAATATGCCAAGTCCAACACCAACAGCAAAGCCCGCAGGGAATCTGACAAGCGGGCAGTTCATCAACATCCAGAAACTTCACATCGCCAAGATGCTCACCGATGTGGCAGGGGGAGCGGCGACCTACGAGGCTCCGATCCCGCTCGGGAAGCTCCTGCGCAAAGTGGACATCAAGCCACAGACGAATCAAGCGGAGCTTTTCGCCGACGGGCAGTCCGTAGATACGGCATCCAATACCGCATCCTACGACCTCACGTTTGACACGGCTGCTTTGCCGCTTGAGTATGTTGCGTATCTTCTTGGACACAGTATCGAAAACGGCGTGATGAAGGCGGGCAAGGACGATGTCGCACCGTATTTTGCTGTGCTCTTTCAGTCGGATAAGCGTAACGGCAAGAAGAGATATACCAAATTCTACAAAGTCCAATTCACGGAACCCTCCGAGAGCGGCAACTCGAAGCAGGAGAGCATTCAGTTCGATACGCCGACGCTCACGGCAAAGGCGATCTACCGCCTCTCGGACGGGCTGTCCTACGCCAAGGCGGACGAGGAGGCAGCGGGCTTTACCGCAGAGACAGGCTCGAAGTGGTACGAGCAGGTCTGAGGGAGGACATGATGGAT